>Ga0105048_10009049_pt1 | contig 15890 bp, 13 predicted proteins | sample MAT05_FD_78382 | JGI IMG/M metagenome (GOLD analysis project Ga0105048, IMG submission 78382) | Freshwater microbial communities from Lake Fryxell liftoff mats and glacier meltwater in Antarctica - MAT-05 | ecosystem: Environmental > Aquatic > Freshwater > Ice > Liftoff microbial mat | place...
CGTTATTTATGTACTTACATTTATTTTCATAAGTATAGCCTTATTGATCAACAATAAATTATTCAGGGTTGCGTACATCGTTATTTCTTTTTTAATGCTTGTCTTTGCAATAATGTATGGTTACAAAAAAATCCTGTTAATGTGCTGGATAGGTTCTTCAGTTGGCATCATGGTCTTTTCTTATTACAAGTACTTTCCAAAAGAAAAAGAGGAAGAAGATTTGTTCTCGCGTGAATTCTGGATGTTTTTGGGTTCGTTGGTGCTTATCTTATCAAGTTTGATCATTACTTATTTTACATCGATTCCGGTAATAAACAAATTATTCGGCACAGATTACGCGCCTCCAAAACCACACGTTTACAATACTTGGATGGTTCCTTTTGTAATTGTATTGATGTTATTGATTGCTGCGGCGCAGTTTCTGAAATATAAAAAATCTGATGGTAAAAAATTCATCAAAAGACTTTCTTATTCTTTTATACTCGCAGTTGTGTTTGGAACTGCGTGTGCCGTTCCTCTATATTTGTTGAACGGCTTTTCCGCCGCTGATACCAATACCAAATGGAACCTCTTTAGTTACGCTCTGTTGTTGGTGACTTCGCTATTCGCAGTTTTTGCCAATGCCGATTATTGGTTGGTGATTTTAAAAGGAAAAATCTCTAAAAGCGGTGCAGCAATTGCGCATATGGGTTTTGCTTTGCTTCTTCTGGGTGCCTTGGTATCCACTTCAAAAAAAGTTGTTCTTTCCAAAAATACCGCGCAAAGAAAAGTATCGGGTTTGGGCAAAGATTTTGACGACGCGAAAAGTATTCTTCTCACACAGGGCGATACGTTGCCAATGGGGCCTTATCTAGTTACTTACACAGGCAAAACAAGAAAAGGAATTAATGTTTATTTTAGCGTAGATTATTTGAAGATCAATGATAAAGGCAGGCCAGAATTTGATTTTACATTGATGCCCCTTGTGCAAGATAATCCACGGATGGGCAGGGCTCCTGAACCCGCGACAAAACACTATTTTAACCGTGATGTTTACACGCACGTAACCACAGCCGATATGAATGTAGATTCTACGATAAATAAAAAAAACGCTTTCGGCGCGGCACGAAACTATATTGGTCATGTGGGCGATACCATTTTCGCTAGCAATGCACTTGTTATTATCGATTCGCTCAGAACAAATTTAAGTAAAACACAGTACGAAGCCAATGATTCGCTACTAGAGATTACTGCTGTTTTAAGATGTAGTAACGCTAAATCTGAGAATTTTTATGCATATCCTAAATTCATTATTAAAAAGAATGTGGTTATTCCGCAAGAAGATGTGGTGGAGAAGCTCGGATTAAAACTTGTTTTCTGGAAAATAAATCCTGAAGATGGCACCATCGAAATAACAATGAGCGAAAAGTTATCCAACAACAGAGATTTTATCGTGATGGAAGCCTATGTTTTTCCATACATCAATGTGCTGTGGCTGGGATGCCTGATTATGGCAACTGGAACAATTATTGCGATACTTGAAAGAATACGTAAACTAAAAAGGAAAAAACTTGAGTTACGATGAAAAGCTTAGGGCAAAAAATCGTAATCATCGGATGCGGAAATGTCGCTTGGCATTTGGCCAAACAATTCCATTCATTAAAAGATGTCTCCCTATTCATTTATAATCACCAACCTAATTCCGCACTCAAAGATTTTAAATCCACACTTAATTGTTTTACCCAAGATAACCTCCTTAGCATTATTGATAATGCTGATTTTTATTTCATTTGTGTTCCTGATAAATTTATTGCTGCTGTTTCAAAAAAAATAATTTGCAGCAAAAGCGACGCCGTGATTATGCATACTTCTGGTAGTATGGCATTAAAAGAAATTAAAACCAATCACAAAAACAAAGGCGTGTTTTATCCTTTGCAAACGTTTTCAAAAACTGACTTCGTTAACTGGGTAGAAATACCCTTGCTGCTTGAAACCAATAACAGTATCACAAGATTTCTGATCACAAGGCTTGCAAAACAGGTTTCACCAATATATCTATTTTTAAAGAACAAACAAAGACTGCGTTTTCACCTCGCTGCGGTTATAGTAAATAATTTCACCAATGCTTTATTTGCATCTGCATTAGAAGTTTTAAATAATAAACAGAGCGATTTTAAGTTGTTGATGCCCTTAATCAGGCAAACTACAAAAAAGGTCGAAAAACTTGCTCCTAGAGCCGCGCAGACCGGACCTGCAAAAAGGAACGATAAAATTGTTATTAAAAAACACCTGGCTATTCTAACTAAAGATGCCGAAATGTCAAAAATTTATTCTGAACTCAGTAAACTTATCACAAAACAACAGTTACATGATTAACTTTAAAGAACGCTTAAATAAGATTACTACCTTAATGTTCGATGTTGATGGCGTTATGACGGATGGTAAAGTGCTTGTGATGGAAAGTGGCGAATTGGTGCGCAATATGAATTCAAAAGACGGTTATGCACTGCACCTTGCTAAACAAAAAAACTATAAAATCGCTGTGATCAGCGGTGGGAACAATATCGCCATTCAACAGGCACTGGCGCGAACTGGCATCACCGATGTATTTATAAAACAACAAGATAAGTTAGCCTGCTATACCGAATATCTTTCCGTTCACAATTTAAAAGATGAAGAAGTATTGTATATGGGCGACGACCTTCCCGATCATGAAGTGATGAGCCGGGTGGGTGCAGCCGTTTGCCCGAAAGATGCCGCCATTGAAATCAAACAAATAAGCCATTACGTGTCAATAAAAAAAGGCGGCGAAGGTTGTTTGAGAGACGTTGTTGAGCAGGTTTTGAGGGTTCAGGGCAAATGGGAAATAGTAAAATGGTAAAAGGTTTTAGTTTAAAATTTGAGCGGTTTATTAAATAATAAGACGATTGCCTTCTTAAAACTAATCAGATTGGAAAATCTGGTAATGATCGCAGCTACACAATTTTTACTAAGGTATTTTGTGCTTCAGAAAATTTTCCATTTAAATAATATACAATTTGAATTAAACGACAGGCTATTTTATTTAGTCGTGCTAAGCACAGTCCTTATTGCCGCCGGGGGCTACATCATTAACGACTATTTTGATATAAAAACCGATCTTATCAACCATCCCGATACAGTGGTGGTAGGGAAGGTAATTAAGCGGCGATTGGCCATTATTCTTCACCTTGCATTTACTTTTGCAGGAATCGTCATTGGCACGTACGCTGCTCTTAAAACTGGGTATATGCGTCTTGCCATCTTCCACATCACCGCGGCATTTTTATTATGGATATACAGCACCCAATTAAAGAAGAGGTTATTAATCGGCAATATAGCCGTGTCGCTACTAACAGCTTCAGTAGCGTTTATGCCGCTCGTCTATGAAATGGGCGTGATGCATAAATTTAACCCTGGCCTTGTGTTTGAGCAACGCTATACGCTCTTCTCCTGCTTTAAAATCACGTTTATCTTTTCTTTGTTCGCGTTCATTACCAGCCTTGCCCGCGAAATTATAAAAGACATAGAAGACTACAAAGGCGATAAAGCCACGGGTGGTATGACCATGCCTATTGTGTGGGGCATTTTTACCAGCAAACTCAATGCTCTCTTTCTATTGGCCATCACTATTATTTTGTTAGTGGTAGTCGTTTATAACACAATTAAAGCACAACGTTATGTTTATTCAGTTAACAATTGGTATATTTTACTTGGGTTAATTATCCCTCTGGTGATCCTAGCCTTCTATTTATTAAAATCGAATAAAAGTAAGCATTTCAAGAACTCCAGTTTATTCCTTAAATTTATTATGTTTATGGGTTTGTGTTACAGTTTTATTTTTTATTACAACTAAATTTAAATGGATAAAGTAGAAAACATACTAAAGGACTTTCCTTTTCAGCTGATTTTGGGATCGGCATCTCCGCGCAGACAAGATCTTTTGAAAAGTCTTGGCTTTGAATTTTTAATCAAACCAGTTACCGTTGATGAAGCCGAATGGCCAAAAGAACTTGAATCTCATGAAATTCCCATTTACCTTGCTGAGAAAAAAGCCGATGCTTATGAAGATGTGTTAAAAGAAACAGATCTTTTGATTACAGCAGACACGATAGTGTGGTGTGAAGGCAAAGTTTTTAACAAACCAGGCAATTTTGCCGAAGGAAAAAAAATGCTCGAAACTTTAAGTGGTAAAATGCATGAAGTTTTTACAGCGGTATGCCTTAAGAGCGCCAATAAACAAACTACGTTCTACGACGCAAGCAAGGTATATTTTAAAAAACTTAAACCCGAAGAAATAGAATATTACCTCACTAATTACAGTCCCTACGACAAAGCTGGCGGCTACGGTGTGCAGGACTGGATTGGCTATATTGGCATCGACAAAATTGAGGGTAGTTTTTACACTGTGATGGGTTTACCCGTAAAAGATCTTTACGAAGAATTAATTAAATTTTAATTTCTAAAAAAAAATTAGTCGTCTTAAAATTGAGAAACCCTTCCTTTTTGCTCCAACCTATTTCGTGAGCTGGTGGTCTGGCATATTTTTTGAAAAGTAAAAAATGGATTAAAAGAAAATCATTTTTTTTTTGCCGTAATCAAAAAGTCTTTTAAATAAAAAGGTTCAAAATACGCCAGATTTTCAAAATCTTTATTGTTGAATTTATTAAAAGACATCGAACACATATATTTCGCAGAAGGAACAACACCATCGATGAAGCGCGCGTTTGCAAGAGTCGATAGTGCGTTTTGGCATTTTTGCATCCCATTGCCAAAAAAATAAATTTCTGAAAATTCTCTGAATGTCTGAATCGACTGTTCATCAACGATCAGCGCTTGCACCGGGATGATCGTTGCAAGGTCTTGGTCATATAAGGCGGTATAAACTTCCATTCTTCGGGCATCAATCATCGGGCAAAAATAAGTGTAGGCATTTTTAGTTATCAAGTAGTGGTTGCTTAATATTTCGAGAGTGCCAACGCTGATGAGGGGAATACCCAGCGCATACGCCAATCCCTTAGCAGCACTTGTGCCAATACGCAAACCGGTGTACGAACCTGGGCCTTTACTAACGGCAATCGCGTTTAGCTTTTTTACTTGTACTTGTGCCTCTTTTAAAACATCGTCAATAAAAAGGTGGAGATTTTCAGCGTGTGTAAATCCGTCGTTTAATTCTTTGTAGGCCATTAATTTCCCATCTTTTGAAAGCGACACCGAGCAAAGTGTTGTCGCTGATTCTATATTTAAAATGTAAGGCATAATTCGATTTGTTTTGTCAATAGTGAAGCTTTTTCGAAGCGTCGAAACACCATGTCTCATTTAGGTTTTATGATCTTTCTATTTTTTGAGAAGTTATTTTAGACTTTTGCTAAACGTATCGCCAAACCCGTTGCGTTTTTTGTTTTGTTTGCCTAATCGAAAGGTTATTTTTTGGTAACTGATTGATATTTTATCGCCGATTTTCAGGGGCTTCTTTCTACATCTTAGTTCAGAAATGTGTTTTCAACTCTATCACCGCAATAATTTTTCTTTCGTAATCTGATGCCTTAGTGTTTTAGCATTGTCACTTTTCAGTTTTATATAAATCTTCCTTCTTTACTATTTTAATCTTACTTTGATCCAACAGCGACTTTGACACCGCGCTGTATGGACCACATATAATTTCCTGCCCTTTTGCAACACCAAAGATTATTTCAATAAAATCATTATCCTGAATTCCAGTTTTTACCTCCACGCGCTTGGCCTCTCCATTCTTAACCGTGAACACATATTCCTTAATTTTTTCATCCGACTTCTTTAACTCTTTCTCTTCATTCTCATTTTTAATTTTCACTTCGCGGTCTTCAAAATCGTTTTGTTCCCTATTGTCGAGGGAATCGGCGTTCCTCGTAGTTACCGCTTGAATAGGTATCGCCACAACCTTGCGTACTCGCCTAGTCTGTATATCAACACTGGCACTCATTCCCGGCCTAAAGGGTATTAGGTTTTTCTGATTAACTAAAAAGCCATACGATTCCCTGAGCATTCTTATTTTAACAACAAAATTTGTTACTTGGTCAATCGAAATACCTGTGCTGTTTGCCGAATTCGCAATTTCAGTAACAATACCTTTAAACTTTTTCTCCATGTAAGCATCCACTTCAATTAGCGCGGTATCGTTTTTATGTACTTTAATAATATCGTTCTCATTCACTTCAACGCTTACTTCCATTTCGTTAAGATTTGCCAGACGCAATATTTCTGTGCCGGCCATACCGCTTACGCCAACAACTCGCTCTCCTTTTTCGACACTCAGCTTTGAAACCGTAGCGTCAACCGGCGAATAAATAAATGTTTTTTCAAGATTTGTATTTGCCTCTTTTAACGAAGCTTCACTGCTTTGAATATTAAATTGCCCAGCGTTCACCCCGGCTTCCAACGCCTGAACATTTGCTTTTGCACCTTCGTATTGCGCTTTCACTGCTTCAAAATCTTGCTGCGAGATCGCGTTCTGGTCTAATAATTTTTTATTCCGATTAAAAACCGATTCGCTATTAGCCAGGCTTGCTTTGGCCTGATCGAGCTGAGCTTGTGCGCTTTTTAAATTGGCCTTTGTCGTATTTACCGACGCATTAACCCGGTCAAAAGCGCTCACATATAAATCGGGTCTTATGCGGCACAACAAATCGCCTTTTTTTACCTGATCGCCTTCTTTTACCATCATTTCCGTGATTTCCCCGCTCACATCGCTACTTATCTTCAATTCGGTTTCAGGCTGGATCTTCCCGGTCGCCGTCACTATTTCTATAATATCTTTAATTGATGCCTTTTCTGAATAAACTTCCGTAGGTTTATGGCCATTTGAAATTTTCAGAATTAGCACCGCAGCGATGATCACTGAGCCGATAATAATAATCCAATAAATTCTTTTCATACAATTGTTTTATAGCTAAGCCTTGTAACACGAGACTTAAACAATTTTCAAATTTAACTATTAAAAAAACCAAATGGCCAAAACCATGTTTAAATTTGTATGTTTATTATATGATTATTACCACTTATAAAAATTCTGATGACAGTAAGCAGCAATAAAAAATCAAATAGCTTAATTCACGAAACAAGCCCTTATCTTTTGCAGCATGCTTACAATCCGGTTAATTGGGTAGCATTTTCGGATGAGGCTTTTGCAAGAGCTGCAAAAGAAAAAAAGCTCGTACTCATCAGCATCGGGTATAGCGCTTGTCACTGGTGCCACGTAATGGAACACGAAAGTTTTGAAGACGAACAAGTAGCCGAATTAATGAATAAACATTTCATCAATATTAAAGTAGATCGAGAAGAAAGGAGCGATGTTGATATGATATATATGCAAGCCGTTCAGCTAATGACTGGACAGGGCGGCTGGCCACTAAATTGTTTTGTCCTACCTGATGGCAGACCATTTTATGGTGGTACTTATTTTAATAAACAACAATGGCTAAACATCCTTCAGAACCTCGCGGATCTTAATGCGAATGACTCCCAACGGATTAACGATTATGCCACCGAACTTACAAATGGCATTCATCAAACCGAACTTTTAACAACACAGAATAAAAACGAGTCAATTTTTGATAAATCTATTCTTGAAAAATCGGTTTTAAAATGGAAAACCCGTCTTGACAATACAAATGGCGGCCCGAATAAAGCACCAAAGTTCCCAATGCCGTCTAATTACCAGTTTTTGTTGCGATACGCTGTTCTCGAAAAAGACCATGAATTGCTAAAACACGTTCAGCTAACACTCACGAAAATGGCTTTTGGCGGTATTTACGATCAGCTGCATGGAGGATTTTCACGCTATAGCACCGATTTGATATGGAAAGTGCCACATTTTGAGAAAATGTTGTACGACAATGCCCAGCTTGTTAGCGTTTACATGGAAGCTTTTACGTTAACAAAAAATGAACTTTATAAAGAGATCGCTATCGGCACTTTGAATTTTGTCGAGACAGAATGGTATCAACCCGACGGCTATTTTTACTCAGCCTTTGACGCTGATAGTGAGGGGGAAGAAGGGAAATATTATGTGTGGAATGAACTTGACCTGAAAGACCTTTTGGGCGAAAATTACGGGGTGTTCAGTAAATATTTCGAGATCAACGATACGGGCTATTGGGAACAAGGTAACTACATTTTAATGCGTTCAGACAACGTGGCTATTCTGTTGAGCGAATTTAATTTGAGTAAAACCGAACTCGCCGAAAAAATTCAAAACTGTAAGGACATTTTGATACAAGAGGCGAAGTCAAGAATAAAACCTGGCTTAGATGACAAATGCATAACTTCTTGGAACGCTTTGATGTGCAGCGCGTACGCTAAGGCCTATTTGGTTTTTGGAGAAGAAAAGTATAAAAAAATTGCGCTCTCTGTTATTCGTTTTATTTCAAAAAACCTCTCCTCACCCGATGGCACACTGTTGCGCACCTACAAAAATGGTAAGGCAAAAATTGGCGCGTTTTTGGATGACTATGCTTTTGTGATTGAAGCCCAAATAAATTGTTATCTGATTTCGCAAGATGAAATGTATTTAAACGAAGCGAAAAAACTGTGTGATCTTGCCTTAAGTTTATTTACAAATTCTAATAGCGAGTTTTTATATTACACGGACAATTTATCATCGAAGCTCATTGCAAGAACTACAGAGACTAGCGACAATGTGATACCCGCATCAAACTCACAAATGGCTTCGAATTTATTTCAGCTAGGTCATTACTTCAACAAGCCAGAATGGGTTAAAAAGTCACAAAACATGCTTAACGCTGTTACCGAAGAACTTAAGGCTTACGGCGGAGGTTACAGTAATTGGGCTGTCCTCGGCCTCAACCTGGCTTATCCGTTTAAAGAAGTGGCAATTGTTGGTAACAATGTTGATGAAAAGTTGCGTGAGCTTTACCAACAGGGGCTAACAAATACGATTTTAGCTGTTAGTGCTAATGCTTCAGAATTACCGTTGACCAAATACAGGTTCGTAAACAACCAGACATTATTTTATGTTTGCGAAAACAATACCTGCAAAGTCCCTGTTAGTTCAGTTGAAGAAGTGCTTATACAACTTGCATAAATGTTTTACCATATTGGTTTTGTTTGTTGTTTTTGCAGCAAAAGCCCAAGTGTTACTCCCAACACCAGAAACTGCTTTTGAGACGCAACATAATTTTAACCCTGAAATCATTAAAAACAAAGGCATTAAAAAAATAATTTTCGAGATCATGGATAAAAAGGATTTCGAGGTTGCAGTCGACAAAAATCTCGTTGAAACCTATGAGTTTAATAATGATGGACTGCTATCACGTTATTTCTACACAACGATCGTAAAAACCATTGAGCGGCAGGTGTCTTCTAAAAACAGGAAAGGCAAAGTAACCCATAGATCTTACAACGATTTTCTGTACGATACTGTTAGCACAACTTATGTTTACACAGGGAAAAATTTAATTTTAAAGCGTTATCATGACGGCGTAAATTATTACGAAAGCCGATACTACCGATACAATTCAGACAATATGCTTACTAAAGAATTGCGGTACAAAGAAACCAATAACAGCGCAGATAAATCTATGTTTATACTCGGAAATCAAGTACTATTGAGTGAAGACAGTTTCCAATACCAAAAATATAGTTCCGGGCGCCAGATAAAATGTGTTTTGTTAAATAACGAAAATCGACCATACAAAGATCAAATTTCGAACTTTGATAGTCTTGGAAGAAAAAAATCGGTCAATGAAAATTACACCTCTGCAGGTTGGATTATGCAGGAAAATAAGTATGAATACATCGGAAATAAATTTGTAATGGCGCAGTTTGAGGGCAACGCCAATAATAAGATTCTTCTGAAAAACATTTATGAATACGACGATAAAAATGAACTTTATTCAGAAAAACAATTTAAAAACGATATTCTTGTAAAAGAGATCAGTTATGTGACGAGTAAAAGTGATAGCCTTTTAAATTCACTTATTATTAGAGATGCAATTAATAAATCTATGCGTATCATTCGCTTAAAATACGATATAGGCGCCCTGGGGAAAAGCGGCAGGTAATTCTGGATTCACAATTTTAGTAAAGGGAAATATTTCTGCCATTTGTTTTTAGAGATACAATCTGTCTAGCAAAAATTTTATAAGTTCGCGCAGTGGATCATCCGACAAAGCGGCAAAAGCCATGGTTTTATTTTCTCTAAGACTTGTAATTATCCATCTACCTGATTCTATTTGTTTTTCGCAAGCAGCCGCCAACAAACCATTTGGTAGATAAAACCTAACCAATGAATCAAGAATCTTGTAGCTGCCAATAATTTTGTAATCCTGAATAATTTCTCCCTCTTTAAAATAAAACTCTGCTTCACGGTTGCGAACAACTTTTTGATAAATATGAGTAGTGTTTAATTTGCCTTTTTCGGGACTATCAGTAATGTAGGCTTTGAGACCAGGGTTCGAAAATTTTCTTGGGAATTTAATGAGGAAGTTAGTTTCATTAAAAGGATCAATCTGACGAATGTTGATGAGGGCATTTTCAACAATTATTTTTTCGAGCTTCATCTTATCGTATTTGTCAATCTCGGCAACATTGCCCGACTCGGTAAAATTAAAAGCGTAATAAGGATAGCCATCGATACCTAATCGCGACTGAATATAGGCCAGCATATCGTGGTTTAACGAATAAAGAGCAAAATCGATAAATGGAAGCCGTTTTTTTTCTTCCAGCACAGCATGCGGAATTCCTTTATTAAAAATAGTATCTAAACTTAAAATTACCGTTCCTTTTTTTTTGGATTCCTTCAGTCTAGCATGGTGTTTGCGAATTTCATATTTAAAATAATTTTTTTGGCAAAAAGAATTTACACAAGACAAGAGAAAAAAAATAATAATAAGATTTTTCATGACAGGTTTAACCATTAAATAACGATAAAAGAAGCGCATTATTTTGTAAATGTATTTCTCTTATAACATCAATTAATTCAAACCCATTTGTTTGCATACCGCAATACTATCTTTCTTAGTGATGATGACCGCCCTCACCGTGAACATGTCCGTGATCGAGCTCTCCTTGGGTTGCTGCGCGCACAGCTAAAACTTCACCAATAAAATGAAGGTCGTAACCTGCCAACGGATGATTAAAATCCATTTCAACACCATCGTCGTTAATTGATATCACTTTCCCAACTAAAGGATTACCCTCCGCGTCGCTCATCTCCAAGTCCTCGCCAACCTTTACCCTTACATCATCAAATTTGCCATCTATTTCAAAAGCACCTTTATCGATCTTAACCAAGTATTCTTTTTCGTAAAGCCCGTAGCCATTTTCTGCGTTGATACGAAAATCAAATTTATCGCCTTTTTGTTTTCCATTTAAAGCGGTTTCAAAGTCAGGCAGTACATTGCCAAACCCAAATAAAAAAACAAAAGGCAGTTCTTTGCTCGTTTCTTCAATTAATTCTTCAGGCGCATCGCCTTTGTTAGCAGTTAAATAATAATTAACCGTTACTGCTGAGTCTTCTGAAATTATCATATTTTTATTTTTTAAAATTTGAAAATACTTATTTTAATTTAACTGCCTTGTGTTTTTTTCCAACAAGTAAACAAATTTTTCCCGTGATAAATCGGGGTAAATTTCACCATTCACGGTAATTCCTACAAATCCTGTTTGCTCACTTACGGTAATTGCCAAAGCGTCGGTATTTTCTGTAATTCCAACAGCAGCGCGATGTCGCATACCATATTGGGCGGGAAAATCTTCTTTTTCTGTAACGGGCAAAACACATCGTGCCGCGAGAATCCTATTCGCCTGAATTATTACGGCTCCGTCATGTAAGGGAGAATTTTTAAAAAAAATATTCTCAAGCATTCTGCTATTTAAACCTGAATCAACAAGATCGCCGGTGTTTACAAAAAATTTAAGGTCCGATTTTCTTGAAATGATAATCAGAGCGCCGGTTTTAGTAGCGCTCATATTATAACAAGCTGCTTCAAGCGAACCAATATCAAGTACAATATCAGTAGTTTCTTTATTCGCAATATTAAACTTCAAAATATTTTTCCAGTTTTTATTTCTAATAAAGTCGTTTGACCCAATGAATAATAAAAACTTTCTGATTTCCTGTTGAAAAACGATCATGATCGCTATTACGCCTACGTTAACGAACTTACCCAAAATGGAACTTAATAACTTAAGGTCAAAAGCATTAATTACAATGTAAGCGAAATAAATAAGCGCCAGGCCAATAAAAATATTTATGGCGGAAGTTCCTTTTACGAGGTTATAAAACAAATAAAGAATAACACCAACTAATAGGATATCAACTGCATCGGTGATTCCAAAAGAAATAAAATTTATGAATGCAAAAGAAGTCAATTTTTATTCCGATTTTTTTCCGTTACCTATATGCTGATCATACATTTGATGCACAAGTCCATCGGACAAACCTACTTGAGGTACAAAAACCCGTTCGATTTCGGCATTTTTCATCACACTTAAAAATATTTTCGCGGCAGGAATGATCACGTCAGCCCTGTCGGGTTTAAGATCCAGCCGTTCGATGCGCTCTTGATAAGTGTAAGAGCAAAGCATTTCATAAATACCTTTTAATCGTTCATAGCTTAAATGTTTGGTTTCTTTTTTTCCGCTCAGCTTAAATATTTTATTGATGTTACCACCTGAGCCAATTCCAAATAAGGGATGAATGCCAATGGTATTACGTTTAAGCCAGGCCTTCATTTCTTCCCACTCGGCTTTGTCAACCTTGTCAAGCAACATACGAACTGTACCTACGTTAAAAGATTTTGCGGCAATCACTTTATTGTCGAAGTACAAACTTAGCTCTGTGCTGCCCCCACCAACATCTATATACAAATACGCGTGCTTGGGATTGAGCAATTCTTCGCTGCGGTTCGAAAAAACGAGCGCTGCTTCATTTTTACCGTCAATAATGTCCACAATAATTCCTGCTTCATTTTTAGCGCGCTCAATGATGTGATTTCCGTTAGATGCGTCTCGCATGGCACTTGTAGCAACCGCTTTGTAACTCAAAACGCCATAGGCTTTAATCAGTTCTGAATAGCCTCTTAATGCGGTTATTAACCTGTCTGCTTTTTGATCAGAGATCTTACCATGTTGAAAAACATCTTCACCCAAACGAATGGGCATTCGAATTAATTCTTCTTTGGCAAAATGTGGTTTGCCGTCCACCACAAAAACTCTACTAAACAAAAGCCTGATGGCGTTACTTCCAATATCAATCGCTGCGAAAACCATTAACTATGTATTGCTGTTTTAGTTCTTGTTGGTATTTTATCAAGGTCAGACTGGGCTTTTATGTAATTATACACCTCGTCCTGCACTCGCACTTTTTTCTCTCCGGGTTTTGCACGTTTGTATGTATTTTCCTGTTTTCTATCGATGATCCTCACTTTAGTGTTTCCTGACAACTGAATATTAATAATATCTTTTATCTGTTTTCTTACAGCCTCATCGTAAATAGGAACAGCTACTTCGCTACGATTATCGAGGTTGCGACTCATCCAGTCGGCAGATGAAATAAAAATTTTCTCTTGCCCGTTATTGCTAAAAATAAAAATCCGCGCATGTTCAAGGTATTTATCTACAATACTGTAAGCCTCAATGTTATCACTCCAACCTTCCATTTCGGTAACGAGCGAACAAGCACCGCGAATAATGAGTTTTATTTTTACACCAGCGCGGCTCGCTTCGTAAAGTTTAGCAATCATTTCTTTATCCACCAAGCTATTCATTTTTAAAGTGATGGCAGCAGGATTTTTATTTTTTGCGATTTGGATTTCTTTGTTGATCAATTGTATAAAATCCCTCCGCATAAAAAACGGCGCTACTAATAGGTGTTTAAATGACTGAACCTTAAAATTATTCTCGTAAAAATCAAAAATATTGATCAAGTCGGCCGAAATTTCTTTGTTTGCAGTTAAGAGCGAAAAATCCGTGTAAATGCGCGATGTGTTTTCATTAAAATTACCAGTCCCAATATGCGAATAATACACCTCTTTTCCGTTTTCCCGCGCCGTTACTAAAAATAATTTCGAGTGTACTTTTAAACCCGGAACGCCATATATAACCCGCGCGCCTTCTTCTTGTAATTTATTGGCCCAATAAATATTATTTTCTTCGTCGAAACGGGCCTGTAATTCTACAAGCACCATTACTTTTTTTCCGTTTTTTACAGCATTAATTAGCGCACTAGCAACCTTTGAAGATTCTGCCACACGGTAAAGCGTAATTTTTATACTTTCAACCGATGGGTCAATAGATGCTTCCCTCAAAAGATTGATGATGTGGTTGTATGTGTGATAGGGATAATGCAACAAAATGTCTTTTTGCCTAATCGCTTTTAAAGTAGTGGCCGGGTTGTTTGAAAGGTCTTTGTGCTCAAGAGCCGCAGGTTGACTATACGACAACTCCTTTTCTCCGAGTTTTGGAAAACCAATAAAATCTTTAAAATTATGATAACGCCCACCGGGAATTGCATTGTCTTTTTTTGACATGCCCAGTTTTTTCATGATGTACTTTAACATGTCGTCTGGCATCGCGGCATCGTAAACAAAACGAACTGGCTGGCCTTGTTTACGGGCTTTAACGCTCTTCGATATTTTCTCAATCATGCTTTTACTCACATCGTTGTCCATTTCAAGTTCTGCGTCGCGCGTGAGTTTAATGTTATATGTTTCAACGGTTCGATACCCAAACACTTCAAAAACATAATCGGTATTATATCGGATCACATCATCTACTAACATGATGTAGTGTTTTTTACCATGCTGAGGAAGCGATACGAAACGTGAGCTGGATCGCGATGGAATTTCAATAATCGCGTATTTATTTCTCTTGACACCCGAAGTGGACTCTAGTTTCAGGTAAAGATAACTGGCCTTATCTTTCATATAAGGAAAGGGTTTGGTGTCATCTATCATTACCGGAAAAAGATTCGATACCAATTCATTGGTGAAGTATTCGGTCACAAAGATTCTCTGCGTGCTTGTTAATTGTTTTTCATTAACAATAAACACATTTTTTAAAGCTAGCTCTTTGAGCAGTTCCTGATAAATATTCTCGAAAATGTTTTGCTGTTCAATCACTTTGCGTTGCAATCTTGCTAAAAGATCTTTTGGATCTTCATCATAAACTGAAAGAGCTTTTTTTCCAAGCTTTGCCAAACGTTTCACTGTGGCCACCCGCACACGGTAAAATTCGTCGCGGTTATTGCTGAAAATTCCCAGAAATTTTAAACGTTCAATAAGAGGGGTGGTTTTATCAGCTGCTTCCTGCAGCACGCGGTCGTTAAACGAGAGCCAACTTATTTCTCTGTTGATGTAAGGGAACTCTTTGCTTTTCATACTTTAGTATTGTTATTTTTTAACTGTTTTATGCCTACCGGTAGGCAGGGCGTTACGCTTTTATCTTCTGTTGTTTCTGAAAAGAATCGAAAGTGGTTAGAAATCGAAAACTCTTAAAACCATTCGTACAATTTATCTTTGTTTAAAATCTTTTGGAAACTGGTAAAAATCTAATTGTCCGGTTTTTTCAGCTAACTCTTTCCAATTGTTGATTTTAAAGTTTAACGACACAATGCCGCAGGTTGGTACATTGTCGAAAAACAAATCTTCTGCGAGTATATTGCAAATATTGGTAAGGGTCGGGTTATGCCCAACAATCATAACGCGCTTTTTAGTATTGTCTAATTCTTTAATAATTGAAATTAGAGTTTCATAAGGTCGCTCATAAATCTCTTTTTCAAGGCTAAAATTTTTCGTATTATACTCAAATGTTCTTGCAAATATGAGGGCAGTGTTAATAGCCCTAGTGGCGGTACTCGACAAAATAAGGTCTGGAAGTGGTTTATTTTTTAC
>Ga0105048_10009050_pt1 | contig 15889 bp, 17 predicted proteins | sample MAT05_FD_78382 | JGI IMG/M metagenome (GOLD analysis project Ga0105048, IMG submission 78382) | Freshwater microbial communities from Lake Fryxell liftoff mats and glacier meltwater in Antarctica - MAT-05 | ecosystem: Environmental > Aquatic > Freshwater > Ice > Liftoff microbial mat | place...
CATCCGTTACACTAGCCGCCGCCTTTGGCGCCGTGACGGCGTGGAGCCAGTCAGTAATCTCGGCCAAGGCCGGAGTCGTTCACTACTTCGAAGGTGAGGTCACCGTTGGCACGGGGGCCGCTGCCGCGCAAGTCGAGGCTAAGTTCGGCGGGCGGTACACGGAATTGAAGGATGGGCAGGAATTGGCAACCGGCGAAGGTCGTGCTGAAGTCCTCTTAAATCCCGGCGTTTTCCTCCGCGTCGGCGAAAACAGCACCATTAAGATGATCTCCAGCCGGCTTTCCGATACCCGCGTGGAATTGACGCGCGGCATTGCGCTAGTTGAAGTCGCCGAAGTATCCAAAGACAACTCCGTAACTATGCTGGTCAAGGACACCGCCATCACGTTCTCCAAAATGGCGCTGGTGCGCATGGATGTAGATACTGGCATTCGCGTTTACAAAGGCGAAGCCCAAGTGATGGCCGGCGGCACACCGCAAATTTTGAAAGACGGCCGGGAAATGCAGTTTGCGGCCGGCGCCGTAATCGCGAAATTTGATCCCAAGGCTGGCGATTCGCTATACCGGTGGGCCGGCAGGCGCGCCGAGTACCTCGCCATGGCCAATATTGCCTCCGCGCAGATGGCTCGTAAAAGTTATGGATCGACAGGCTATGGGTATCCCGGCAATGGCGGCTGGTATTACAACTCCTACTACGGGATGATGACCTATCTCCCCGGCAACGGCATGTATCGGAGCCCGTTTGGCTTTATCTACTACAGCCCTAACCGCGTGGATCGGTACTACCAGTCATACCAGCAGGCGCCCCCTTCGGTGAACTCCGGCTTTGGCGGTGGGGCCAGCGGTAATAGTAGCCGCAGTTGGAATTCCAACAATGGCTATTACGAAACCTCGTCCCGCTCGGCTGGCCCGGTTTCCGTTTCTTCCGGCAATACCGGAAGTGCACCGGCGGCCGCCGCTCCTGTCGATAACGGAGCCGGACGCGGCGCCGATGTCGGCACCAGCCGTGGCGGAGGGTCCGGCAGTTCCGGCAAGTAGTCTGCGGTAACAACCTGCAACGAAATGGCGCCTGGCTACAGGCGCCATTTCCTTTTCAATTCGCCGGCAGAGTCCGGTCAAAGAACCCCGTAATCGTCTCCAGCATGTGCAGCCGCAGCGGACCGGTCACTCCATGGCTCTTCTGCGGATAAAACATCATCTCGAAGTGCTTGCCCGCCCGCTGCAAGGCCTCCATCATGTTCTGCGAATTCTGAAACAGCACATTGTCGTCCTGGAAATTGTGGACAAGCATCAGTTTTCCCTCCAGATTCCCCGCCGCGTGAACCGGACTACTGGCTTTATACCCATCCTCATTCCGCGCGGGTAGCCCCATATAGCGTTCCGTATAGATCGTGTCGTAGTGCCGCCAGTCCGTCACCGGCGCACCCGCCACCCCCGCCGCAAACGCCTTCCCGTGTGTCATCGCATACAGCGTCATGAACCCGCCATAACTCCACCCATAAATACCAACACGCTTCGAATCAACAAAACCTTGCCGCAGCAAATACTCCAAGCCCTCAATCTGATCCGCCAACTCAACCTTCCCGAACTGCTTGTGTAACCCCTTCTCAAACGCATGCCCGCGAAAGCCCGACCCACGGTTATCCATTCGCCAAATTACGTAGCCGCGATGCGCCAGCGCCTGCTCCCAGCTCACCCCGGCCCATTTATTGTTCACCGTCTGTCCATGCGGACCGCCGTAAACCATAACAATCGCCGGATACTTCTTCGCCGGTTCAAATCCCTTCGGCTTGATCACCTGCCCGTAGAAGAGCGTCCCATCCTTCCCTCGAAACGTCAGGGTCTCCACCGGCAAAAGCTCGTATTCTGACGCCGGAGCCTTGCGCAACAGCGCCAACGCCAATCCGGCGCCGTCCATCAACGTCTGGCTCAACGGCGAAGTTTCGCTCTGCCAGGAATCCACATAGAATGCCCCTCCCGGCGCAAAGGACACCGCATGCGTCCCCGGCTCCCGCGTCCGCCGCGCCATCGCCCCCGTCGTCAAATCCACTGAATAAAACTGGCGTTCCAGCGGGCTATCCTTCGTCGTCGTGATCCACCCAACGCCCTTGGATTCGTCCACCCCATTCAGCTCGACCACTTCCCACTCGCCCTGCGTCAACTGCCTCGCCGCCCCCGATCCGTACAAATACAAGTGCCGGAAACCGTCCCTTTCACTCGCCCACAAAAACCGGCCATCCGCAAGAAAGTGCAAAATATGATGCAAATTCACCCAAGCCGAGTCCCGCTCCTCCAACAACATTCGTCCTTTCCCGGTCACCGCGTTAAACGCCAGGAGTTCCAGGTGATCCTGAACCCGGCTCATCCGCTGCACCGCGATCTCCTTCCCGCCCGGCATCCACTGCACCCGCGCAATCAGATTCTCCACCGTCGGCCCCACATCCATCCACCGCGTCTTCCCACCGCGCGCCGCCAACACCCCCAACCGCACCTTCGCGTTCGGCGTCCCGGCTTTCGGAAACCGTTGCGGTTCCGAGACAGCCTGCACCGGACCTGCATCCACATGCGGATGAATCATTTCCGCGCTCACATCAAATTGCAAATACGCAATCTCCCGGCTGTCCGGCGACCACCACCACGCCCGCGTAATCTGCAGTTCCTCCGGATAACCCCAGTCCAGCCTTCCGTTCCACACTGTCGGGCTCCCGTCCATCGTCAACCGCCGTATCTTTCCACCCGCCACTCCCATCGCGTACAAATCGTTGTTAAACCGGTACCCGATCTGAGTTCCATCCGGCGACATTTGCGGATCCTCTTCCGTCTCCGGTGTCGCCGTCAATTGCCGGTGATCCCCCGTCGCCGCATCAATCAGAAACAGGTCCCCTGCCACCGCCAGCAGCACGCTCTTCCCATCTCCCGACCACTGCGGCCGTACCGCCTCCACCCGCCGGTTCTGCCACTGAAACGCCCCCGGCCCCTTCCCCGGCTTCACTTTGCCCTCCAGTTCCGCCAATGTCGCCAACACCCGCGACTCCTTCCGCGCGCACTCATACAAGCGCAGTTTCCGCGCCTCCATGTACAGGAACCTCCCGCCGTCCGGCGACCACACCGGCGCCAATAGATCCGGCCGTTGCGTCGCCGCCGCCGCTGCCAGTGTTACCGGTTTCTTTTCCGCCCCAACCGCCGCCACACACAACATGGCCGCGAAAAACGTTCGCTGTATCGTCACATCCCCGATTGTAACGGGCGTAGCCGCCGTATTCGATACCGCGCATTCTCGTAAACTGTCTCCAGATCCGCGCGCGTTCGCCAATCCGCCAGAATCTTCTCCCGCTCCGCCGTCACCAGTTCCTGAGACAAATCGTTCGGACCAATCAATACATACTCTAAGTTCTCATCCCGCATGTTACGAATCAGCGCGGCATGATATGCCAGAATTCCCTTCGTGTCGTTCGTATAAAACAGCCGCGTCGGACAATGAATCCCAATCCCATGCCGTCCGGTATGCCGTCGCAACGCCGGATCTTCATAGACAAGAAAATTCGCGCTTTCCGCCGTATTCGCACGAATCCAGGCATAAGCCGCCTCCCGGTCGCTTTCCCGCTCCCGGTACTGCGCCGGAATCGCCCCCGCATACAGCCACGCCGCTTTCGAATTCCGCTGCAATGTCCACAGCGCCCCCGCCGCCACCAGCGCCCCAATGATAACTGTCGCTCCCCGCTGCGTCGTCCAAGTTACCTTCAACATATCCCGAAAATGCCGTAACTCCGTCAGCAACCCATCCAACAACAACGGCAGCAACGGAAACACAAACCGCGCCGTCGGCACAAAATTCCAAGCCGTCAATAGCCCCAAGTACAACACCGCCACCACCGCATACGGCCGCAGCCCCTGCCGGATTAGCCCCGCCACCGCGCCAAACACCAGCAACCGCGCGAAGTTCACTTCCCAGAACGAATCCCCGCCATTGAAAAACAGAACCTCGCCCAGGCTCCCCACTAACTCCTGCACGTTCACCTGCAATACCGTCGGCAAAATCCCCCAGTCCATGTTCTCCCGAAAGAACTGCCCATACGAAAGGTAGTAGACGGACCCGCCCTTAACTCCCACCGCCGCATGCGCCGCCGCAAACGCACTCCAACCCACGAAAAACAGCGCGAAAATCGCCGCAAATACCCCCGCCTCCTTCCAACGCTTCTTCAGTAACAGCCACACCACCGCGCCCGCCGGCAGCGCAATCAACGCCGTCCGCGCCAAGTAGGCCAAACCCGCAAACACCGCTGCCCGCCTCGTCCGCCCTTCCTCCAAATCCCGGATCGATGCCACCAACAGGACAGTCGCAAACACTTCCGACAGCGCCGTCCCCGCAAATATCACCGAAAACAAATTCCACCCCAATAACATCACCAGCACCGCATCCCCCCGCCAACGCCATAACTGCCACAACAACACCGGCAGCGGCAGCCACACCAAAAACAGCAGCCCCCATTCCCACTTCACGCCCAACGCCAAATACAGCGGAAACAGCGGCGGATACTTCACCTGCCACGGTTCCCCCGGCAAACTCTCCACCCGCAACCCACGCCCTTCGGCAATCGCCGCCGCCGTGCCCGCATACAGTCCGTCATCGTGAAAATAGCCCAGATGCGGCACTCCGCCCGCCTGCCACAACAGCCACAGCGATGGCAGCAGCGCCGCCAAAGTAATCAGTACTTTCCACATAGAGAGCGAAACTCAGAATAACAGGGTACGCTCATAGGATCATGCAGATTACCTTCCGCGGGGCCGCGCGTACTGTCACCGGCTCCTTGCACGAAATTCAGACCGGTGGCCGCCGCCTCATCCTCGACTGTGGCATGTATCAGGGCCGCCGCTCCGAAGCCGCCGATCGCAACAAACATTTCGCCTTCCCCCCCTCCGAGGTCGACGCTGTCCTCCTCTCCCACGCCCACATCGATCACTCCGGCAACCTCCCCAATCTCACCTCAAAGGGCTACCAGGGCCCCATCTTCACCACCGCCGCCACCCGCGATCTCTGCAACTCCATGCTCCTCGATTCCGCCTTCATCCAGGAAAAGGACGCCGAGTTCCTCAACCGCCGCACCAACCGCCGCCGCCGCGTCATTGAGGAAGCCCCCACCGCCCCCATCGAACCCCTCTACACCGTTAACGACGCCAAATCTGCCCTCACCCAATTCCGCGACATCGAAATGCACGCCCGCACCGAAGTCCTCCCAGGCGTCTTTTCAACCACCCACGAAGCCGGCCACATGCTCGGGTCCACCTTCCTCGAAATCGAACTCGAAGGAAAAACGCTCCTCTTCTCCGGTGACATCGGCCGCAAAAGCCTCCCCATCATCCGCGATCCGGAACTCGCCTGCCTCGCCGACATCCTCATTATGGAAAGTACGTACGGCGACCGCCTCCATCAACCTATCCTCCACGCCAAAGAGAAACTCGCCGCCATCATCAACAACACCGCCGGCCGCGGCGGCAAAATCATTGCACCCGCCTTCGCCGTCGGCCGCACCCAGCAAATCGTCTTGATGATCCACGAGCTCATCAAGGAAGGCAAAATCAACGAAATCCCCGTTTTTGTCGACAGCCCTCTCGCCGTCAACGTCACCGAAGCCTTCCGCGCCCACACCGAGTGCTACGACATCGAAACCAACGCCTTCCTCGACTCCGGCGACGATCCCTTCGGCTTCCGCCGCCTCCGCTACATCCGCGATGTCGAAGAGTCCAAAGCCCTCAACGATGTCCGCGTCCCCTGCTTCATCATCTCCGCCTCCGGCATGGCCGAAGCCGGCCGCGTCCTCCACCATCTCCGCAATAACGTCGGCGATCCCCGCAACACCGTCCTGATCACCGGTTTCCAGGCCGAAAACACCCTCGGCCGCAAACTTCTCGATGGTCAAAAGGAAGTCAACATCTTTGGCGAACCCGTCCGCGTCCGCGCCGAAGTGCAAAAGATCAACGAACTCAGCGGCCACGCCGACCAGCAGGAACTCCTCGCCTGGATGGAGCCCCTCGCCCGCTCCGTCAAGCACGTCTTCCTCGTCCACGGCGAGTATCTCCAGCAGCAAGCGCTCGCCTTAGCCATAAACGAGCGCTACAACCTCGAAGTCACCATTCCTGACCGCGGCGAATCATTTACCCTTTAGCGTACTGGTACGGTTATTCATCGGTTTTAGCCCTGTCGATCTATTGGTCCGCCGCATTGCCCCGGTTAGCCTAATGGAACAGAGACGGCCAGCATGACGCAGACACTCTACCACTACTCTTACCTCCAGGTCCTCGACTTCCTGACCACCGTCGCCTTCCTCATCAACGGCGTCGACGAAGGCAACCCCATCGTCGCCTGGGCGATCAACACCTTCCCGTCGCCGCTCGCCGGACTGGTCGCCGTAAAGATTGTGGCCCTGGCACTAGGCGTCTACTGCTGGCACAGCGCGAAGGGCCAACTCCTCAGCCGCATCAATATCGGCTTTGCCGTCCTGGTCGCCTGGAACCTGACGACGCTAATTGTGAAAACCGCCCGCTAACCCGGCGCTATTGGCCCGTAATCACCACATCCCGCGTTCGCTCGCCACCCTTCACCCGAAACGTATTCGTCCCAGCTATCAGCCCAGCCGCACCGTCGCACTAAATAGACCAGGCGATTCTCCATCCAACGACGTAATCGACATCACGCTTCCCCCGCCCTCCACCGCCGTAACATCCGGCACAATTCCCTCCACAGGAACGCCCGCCGCGTCCGTCACCCGAAAGTAAAAAGCGTTCCGCAACTGCCCGTTCCGCCGCCCCGTCTCCGTCAATGCCAACAATGGAATAGCCGCCGCCTCGCCCCCTTTGACGACATACCAATACGGCACCCGAATCTCCGTCTCCGCCCCGATAATCCGCACGAACCCCTCATAAGCCCCCGGCGCCAACCCGCCACCATCGAAAGCCAATCCAACTTCCCCGCTCTGCCCTGCCCTCACCTCCAAAGTATTCACCGCGGCCACCGGCGCATACCCGCCTCCCCGCGGCGCAACTAAGACCGTATATAGTTCTGTCCCGGCACTCAAATTTTCCACTCGCAACAGGGTCTCCGAACTCAACGTCGCCGGCGAAGCCGCCACCCTTGCCCGCAACGACGCGCCCAAATCCAACTGGCCCGCGCCCATCTTCTGTATCGTCGCGCCCGCGCCAACTGTATCCGCCACCGGCGTCGTCGAATTGATCAACAACGAACGGTATTGCGCCACGGTCAGTCCCGGTCGCGCGCCCTTCAGTAGCGCCAGTGACCCCGCCACCAGCGGCGCCGAAAAACTCCTCCCATTCACCAGCGCGAACCCGTCCGCGCTGTACATATCGCCATTCGGATCGAAGCGCTGCGTCGCAACATAGAAACTCCCGCCCACCGCCACCAACTCCGGTTTAATGGCCAGATCCACACTCGGCCCGATCGCCGAAAACGTCGTCATGCGGTCAAACTCCTGTGCCACCGCACTCAACGTAAATCGCAGTGCCACCGCGACTCCGTCCCCGCGCGCCTTCAACAACAATCCGTTCGCGTGGCTGACGCCAAATACCAGTGGCGCCAGTAGCAACAACAGGAAATAGCGCATTACTTAAAGTTCCAACCGGCCCTTGTAACTCATGTCTCGCAACTTGAACTTCTGCCCGATCTCCATCGGCCCCGCTTTGGCCGCAAACTCTATCAACCCCTCGCTTTCGGATAAGTTCTCGAAACGGGGAAATCGAATCGTCGCGATCAAATGGTTGCCATGTTCAGGCATGCTCGCCGCCGTCGCCCGTATTGCCTTCCGGCCCTTCACTACCAATGTCGCTGATTCCACCAACTCCGCTTCAAACCGCCGCGTTCCCTGCACCACCATGCCCGCCGGGAAGCCGGCGACTTCAAACACATACTCCCCCTGATTCCCGCGCAACAACTCCACGGCCTTCGCCGACCCCAGCACGCTCCGCCCATACTGGTGCAGCGCCATCGCCTGGCGCACCGGCAGCGCGCTCGCCCATCGCATCGTCAGATAAATCTCCGTCTGCACCGGCGGCGCGTTGCCATCGTCAATACGCGGCGTCCGGTTCCCGGAGCCCGGCGTTGACGAACCCGGCCAGCCCTTCGGCAACCCCAAGGGTTCCCCAATCTGGGCAAACTCAGAAGCGACGTACGGCCGTCGCGCCGGCGCCGAAAACTTGAACGGCAGCGTCACCGGCCGCGCCCAAGGCGAATCGGTCAAAATTTTATCCACATGCTCATCGGACCAGTCAGGAAAGGACGCCCGTTCCCAATTGCGCGCCGCCAGCGGAGCCAATGCGCCTGCGGCAAAAAAGAATCTGCGTGTCATCGTCACGCACCTTCCGACGCACCCCCACGCTCCCCCGTTCCGATCGTCGGGCATTCCTAACACTTCTTTACAACCCACCCCTCGTTACGGTGTTTTCACGCGGGAAGCGATTGCGGGGCTCAATCGCAAGAAGTGCTTGACGTTCCATGTATATATCACGGCGGCGGGCATTTGATCCCGCATTGGCCGATAATCGCATCGTAAATCGCTCCACTCGCAATTCCTCCCGCCGCCGCATCCTGGACCACCTGAAAGTACTCGTCTTCAGTTAATGCGACCACAGTGAGGCGGGCCCGAATGCTCTGCAAGTAAAGCAACGCTTCATCTCCAGTGACGCGCTTTTTACCGGTCATCGCCGTCAATCCCGCGTAGACCTCCCCCAGACTGTGTGCGGCACAGCCAATCTTCGCTCGATTGTGGCCAAGGATGAGTTCGAACCTTCGCTGATAGTGTTCGTGATCCGGTAGAAGGCCGAAATCAGAATCGATGTGTCGACGAAAGCCTTCAAAGACGGTCCCCTCGGCTAGTCTTCGCTCTTTGCTCACGAATCTCACTCATTACCGCATCCGTTTCCGCTGCGGTAATGGATTCTTTCCCGCCAAACACCCAAATTCCATGTTTACCCTTCAATCTCGCGGCAACACGAATCGGCCTCAAAGTGAACGAATCTCCTTCTGCCGATAGCGCCAACTCATCGCCTGCTTCCAATCGGAGCGCATCGCGAAGAGCTTTGGGTATTACAACCCTTCCAGCCTTGTCCAGAGTAAGGGTCGCGTTCATTCCTGGATTGTCACAGTGGGTTACGCCAATGTCAAATGGCATTCCGAAAAGCCATTTTTGCTTTGGTCCGCAAGCGAGACGTCGAGACGAATGGGCCGGGAAAGGCACCGGCCCGCGGCGGTTCCGGTAAGACTGGCGCCAACTAAAGTCCATCAAGCCGCGGAACTCCTCGTAGCGCGGCGCACAAGCCTTGACCGGTTGGCTAATGGCTCCGCCGAAACATCCCCTGCCCGCCGTGCCCGCGAATCAGCCCCTGCTTCGGGCCGCGTCGTCCAATCAAAGCCCACGAAATCTCGAGGCTCGCCATCAACCGGGACGACGCACCCGCAACCACGCCGGGCGCGATGCTGTCGAGCAGAATTGGCGCAGGGTCCCTGAGGAGGTTCGCGGGAAGGAAATGCGAGAACCGCTTTAATCCCCAGCGACGCCCCGGTGATCACCCAAACCGATACGCCGACACCCTGGCCCCCATAACCACATCACTAAAAACCCGCACCCCAACATCCTCCCCAGCCGCCCCCGCCGCCACCATCAAAGGAATCAAATGCTCCTCCCGCGGATGCGCCGCCCGCGCCGATGGCGCCGCCGCCCATTCCCGCAAGAGCAAATCCCGCTGGTCTGGAATTGCCTCAACCGCCGCCGTCAACCACGCATCGAACGCCTCCGACGGCCCCTCCGCCCGAGCCCCGAATCCCCGCAAATTGTGATAACTCATGCCGCTGCCAATGATCCGTACCCCCTCGGCCCGCAGCGCCGCCAAAGCCGCCCCCGCCCGCAAATGCAAGCCCGCATCCAATGACAAATCCAACGACAACTGCACCACCGGCACATCCGCGTCAGGATACATCACCTTCAGCGGAATAAACACGCCATGGTCCCAACCCCGCTCGTCATCCACACGGCTCTCAAATCCCGCACCGCGAAGCAACTCAGAAACGCGAGAAGCCAACTCCGGCGCACCCGGCGCCGAATACTGTAACTGATAAGTGTGCGGAGGAAATCCCGAGTAGTCGTAGATCAATCCCGGCCGCGCCCCGCCGCTGACTGTAAAGCCGCGCGTCTCCCAATGCCCGGACACAATCAGAATAGCCTTCGGCCGCGGCCCTTCCCCGCACTCCCGCAGCCAATCCCGCATCCGATCCCAGCTATCGGCGGGGCCCATCGTCCACTCCATAAAGAAGCAGGGGCCCCCGCCGTGCGGAATGAAATAGACCGGCTCCACTTACTTCTTAACTTGCGGCGGGCTGATCATGATATGAGCCCCGGCGGTACCGGGATACATCAGCCACGGCTCACTGCCGGATTTAGTCGTCAGACCCGTCGATTCCGGCGTCGCGTAAGGCGTATAAACCACCCACCGCAAATAGGAATCCGCCAGTTCACCTTTCACCGCGTCAAAGCTCGAACCCGTCAAGACGTACAGCATCCGCGGCTCTTTCGGCATCTTCACCTTGCCGTCGTCCACTTCCTTCCAACGCTGCTCATGCCGCGCTTGCCCCTTATACTGCGACGCCAATTCCCTGCCCCGTGCCATGAAAGGGTCCAAATCCTTGTGATAACAAGCGACACTGATCGCCTTCACCGCCGGATCGTCGGCCAGACACACCAGGTCATTCGTACCTTCGCGCAGCGTGACCAACTCGCTCTTCGCGTTATAGCCAAGCACCTTGGCCCCCTCCCGGCGGTCCTTCGGCGCGCCCATGCTCGCCAATGTAACCTGTTCCGCCGGCGCCGCCGGCTGAGCGCTCAAAATGGCTCCGCACGCCAAAAGCGCCCCGCATGTTAATAGCGTCTTTTTCATAAAGTGGAACTCCCCCAAACCCTGCCAGTCAGCTCAATGCGCCGCAGGAACGTCACTCAGATTATAGAGGACCGGCAGCCCGCACTCCAGCGCAATCCGCACTCTTTGATTCCCCGGCACCCGCAACACCAGGTCGTGATCCTTGACGGCGGTACCACAACCCGGGAACTCGCCCGGGCGTTTCTAACCGATCCTCACGCAACCGTCGTCACCCCCAGCCCACAATTATTGTCGAAAACTCGGCATCACCATGATGCGCGCGACAGTGCCACCACAACCAGGGAGTTCGCCCGCGCCTTTCCAGCCGATCTTCACGCAACCATCGGCGCCCCCAGCCCGACAATTGCGGTCGAACTTCTCGTCCACCCGAAGATCGAAGGGATCGTCAGGAAGCCATCGGCCGAAAAGAACAACGCCGCCTCGGCATCCCAAATGGCCCCGGTACGCCAAGCACTGTCCTCGTAGTCGACCCGGCCATACCGCCCTCCTCCACAGAATCCGCCGAAAAACTCAGCATCACCATGATCCGCGGCTAACTGCTTATTCTTCCTCCACCCATCCCGGACCCGCAAACACGCGCCGCACCAGCCCAAAATAAATCGCCGCCAACGCCACCAGCACCCCCGCAAGCGTCTTCCCCGCTAACTCGTTCGGCGGCATGATCAGAATCACGCAAGCCGCAAACCCGTACGCGATCGCCACCAAATTCACCGCCGGCCCCCACTTGCCCAAACTCCACACCGCCATCCCAGCCCACTTCTTCCGCGCCCGAAAACCCAGCACAATCGGAATCACATAGGCCGTGTATAACGCCACGGTACTCAGCGACGTGACGATCGGAATAATCCCCGACCATGCCATCGCCGCCATACTCGCCCCCACCGTCCCCCAAATCGCCTGCCCCGGCGTCCCATGCTTCGGATTCACACGTTTGAAAAAACCCGCCAGCGGCATCCCGTTGTCCCTCGCCAGCGAATACACCGTCCGCGAAGCGCTCGTGATCGATGCCAATCCGCAAAACCACATCGCCATCGAAACCAGCGCCGCCATCGTATTCCCCAATTTCGCTCCCAACGCTGTCTGCAAAATGGCGATGGCCGCCGGAATCGCATTGCCCCCGGCGTCCTTCGCGCCCAAGACCTCGGGAATACTTCGAATTCCCATTGTTAAGGCCAAAATCAACGCATATCCGCTCACGCCGGCCACCACGACTGCCATCACAATTCCCCACGCCACCGTTCGCCGCGGATCCGCCGTCTCCTCCGCCATGTGCGCCGACGCGTCATAACCCGTATAGGTCCATTGCGCCTGCAAAAGCCCCAGCAGGAAGGCCCACGCGTAAGGCGACCGGCCATTACTATTCACCGCCTGCAAAAGAAAGGAAGCCGGCTGCGTCGGAGCCATCCAGAACACGCACCCGACAATCAGGATCACGCCGGCAATATGCACCACCACGCTCACGTCGTTCAACTTCGCCACCAACCCGACGCCGTAGTGGTTCAAAATCCCCTGAACCAGCAGGATGAATGCAAACAACCCAAACACATTCCATGTGGTCCCAGGCACGTCCAGGAATGGCAGAAGAAACTGTGCGCAGCTATAGTTGATTCCCGCCACCGCCGCCACCGCGCCGATGATATTCAGCCAGGCGACAAACCACCCCGTCGCCGTCCCTCCAAGCGCTGAGGCCCAATGGTACATCGCCCCCGACGTCGGATATGCCGAACTAAGCTCCGCCATACTCGCGGCGATCGTAAGCGTGAACAACGTCACAATCGGCCACCCCAACGTCATCTGAAGTGGGCCGCCCATCTCCAACCCATAGCCGTAAAGCGTTCCGGCGCCGGTCAATATGGAGATCGTGGAGAACGAAATGGCGAAGTTCGAAAACCCGCCCATGCTCCGGAACAGGTCCTGCGCATACCCAAACCGCCCAAGGTCCTGTGCGTCGTTAATCGGCATGAGTCAGTATAGCTTCAGGACCATAAACACCTCGTTCAGATAGCGGTCCCCGACTCGCAGCGCTTCGGACTCCACGCCATACGCGCTAAACCCCAACCGTTCATACAATCGCCGGGCCGCTGGCTGCGTCTCCGACACCGACAGCAGTATCGACCGCAGTCCGTCACACTGCCGCGCCACTCGCAAGGCTTCAACCAACAGTGCCTCGCCGGCCCCCTGGCCGCGCAACCTGGGCGCCACATACATTCCCCAGATATGTCCCTTATGCCGTCGCTTCTCCCGCATGTCCAAATAGAAGCCAGCCGTTCCCGCCAACCCTTCTTCATCGAAGGCGCCGACGACGAAGCTCTCCGCCCCGCCATTCCGCAACCGCTTCGCATGCTCTTCCACGGTCGTCTTCCGGTGCTCATCCGCCGATTCCCCAAACGCCTCCGGAACGCTCGCCAGACCCTCCAGCCGCAAGGCCCAAAACGCCGTCGCATCGTCGGCCGTCAATAACCGAATCGCAAACATCTCTCCCACTCCCTCAGGCGCTTAATCAACGGGCGCGAGCGACATCTCCAACATGAATTTGGTCACCTTCGGCGGATACGCCTTCTTCGCCGGGTTGTATTTCTCCAGAATTCCCATCGCCGTCCGCCCCGCGTAAATCGGCGAACCGGCAAACCGTCCGGCAACAAAGAGGATTCCCGCCTCTATTGTCTGAAAGCGCGTTCTTCCAGAGTTCCACCCGAAGATATTCCCCGGCGTTCCGTGTTTTCCTCCGCTCGTCTCCACCATCGAGATGGCCGGCATCAGCCGCCAGTCCAACCGGTGCTTCCCGGCGGTCTGCACAAACACGAGGGCGAACTTTTCCAGTGGACTCTGATACCGCAGAAAAAAATTCCGCAATGCCTGGCATCGGGTGTCCTCATCACAATGGGTAGCCGCCGGGTCCGCTTGCACTATCCCCACAGTACATGCGGTCAGCACAGCTCCTAACACCACGCGACTCACCTTGTTGGTCCAAGGTGGCATTGTTACATGGTAATACACCTGTGGACCCGCCCGCGCAAGGGCGCTTTCTGCTACGGTGAGGATGAGCCCTCCGCTCGCAAACATAATGCGCTATCTCTGTTTCCCCGTCCTTCTCGCCGCTGTCGCCTTCGCCGCTCCCAACCTCGCCATCGTCCTCAATTCCGGCGAAGAAACCCTCTCGCTCATCGATACCGATTCCTTCCGCGAAACCAAACGCTTCAACATCGGCAAAGAACCGCACCACCTCATGGTGACGCCGGACGACAAGTTCGTCATCGTGGCCAACGCCGCCTCCAACGAACTGGTTTTCCTGGATCGGACTACCGGCGAAGTGAAGAACCGGGTCAAGAACATTTCCGACCCCTACCAAATCGGCTATTCCCCTGATAAGAAATGGTTTGTTTCCGTTTCACTGCGCTTGGACCGGGTCGATATTTACAAGCCGGACACGTTTCAGATCGTCAAGCGCATCCAACTTCCCAAGGCGCCATCCCACATGGCGTTTACGCCGGATTCGAAAATCGTTTTCGTAACGCTGCAGGACACGAACCAGTTGGCGGCCATCGATCTGGAAACACAGACCGTTTTGTGGAAGCTCGCGATCGGGAAACAGCCCGCCGGTGTGCTGCTTACTCCGGATGCTAAGTACCTATTAATCGGTATCTTAGGAGACAATTATGTGGAAGTGGTTGATTGGAAGGCGCGGAAAAGGCACTCCAAAATCGTGACCGGAAAAGGCGCGCATAATTTCGTTCAGTTCGGGGACGGCAAGCATGTTTTCCTTTCCAACCGCGTTGAGAACACCATCTCGAAGATCAACATGGAAACGCTGCAAGTTGTTGATTCTTATCCGGCTCCTGGCGGGCCGGACTGCATGGACATCTCCGCGAACCAGCGCTATCTGTGGATGACATCGCGGTGGGCGCGCAAAGTCTCAGTACTCGATTTGCAAACAAAACAAATTGTTAAGCAAATCCCCGTAGGACGTTCACCCCATGGGATTTATCTCGTCTCTCACGCGCCTCGCCGCTAGCACGCTGCTCGCTTTCGCCTGCGATAAAACGCTGTATCTGACCATCGACACGGGGTCGATGGGGCCGGCGGAGGAAATCGCCGCGGTCCTTCGCAAGCATAAAGTGAAAGCTACATTTTTTGTCGCTAACGAGAAGACAACACGTGGGGATATGTCGATGGACAAACCCTGGGCACCCTTCTGGAAATCGTTAGCGGCGGATGGCCATGCGTTCGGCAGCCATACTTTCCGGCACTGGTATTTCCGGAAAGATTTGCCGGGCGGCAAGGTCACCTACGTCAGTAAGGAAGGCAAGCGGGAAACCCTCGATGCGGCGGGCGTCTGTCGGGAATTAAGACAATCCGAACAGGTGTTTCAAACACTCGTTGGACGCGGGTATGACAAAATATGGCGCGCTCCGGGGGGTAAAACGACACCTTTTGCACTCAAAAGCGCGTCAAAATGCGGCTTTTTGGAGCACGTTGGATGGTCCCCGGCGGGCTTTTTGGGTGATGAGTTGCCCTCCGAAAGATACCCCAACCAGGTGTTGCTCCGGAACGCCGTCCGCGACTTGAAGGACGGCGACATATTGGTGATGCACCTCGGTATCTGGTCGCGGAAGGACCCTTTCTGGCCGATGCTCGATCCGTTGCTGACGCAGTTGAAGGCGAAAGGATTTTGCTTTAAGACCATTCCGGAGCGAGGACAGAAGCGGTGATTGTGGAGTGGTTTAACTCGTGGCACCAGTGGCTGTTCGAGCAAGTTGTTCAGCCGTTGTTGTTTCGCATGGAATGGATGAGCCTGGATGAATTGGCGTACGACTGGACGCATCTGTTTCTGCTCGGTTTGCTGGAAGTAATCCTGTTGTGGGCGATCATCCGCCCGCTCGAGATCTGGCTGCCGGTGGAGCGCTGGCCGGACCGGAAGGCGACGCGGGTCGATGTACTTTATACGCTCCTGG
>Ga0105048_10009052_pt1 | contig 15888 bp, 8 predicted proteins | sample MAT05_FD_78382 | JGI IMG/M metagenome (GOLD analysis project Ga0105048, IMG submission 78382) | Freshwater microbial communities from Lake Fryxell liftoff mats and glacier meltwater in Antarctica - MAT-05 | ecosystem: Environmental > Aquatic > Freshwater > Ice > Liftoff microbial mat | place...
CGAGCTTCGTCAGGGTGCGGGACGGTCTTTAAAAGTTTGGAGTCCGGCCTTCAGGCCGTCCGAAGACCGATTACGATCTCTCCGGACGGCATGAAGGCCGGACTCCAAACACTATTGTCCGAGCTTCGTCAGGGTGCGGGACGGTCTTTAAAAGTTTGGAGTCCGGCCTTCAGGCCGTCCGAAAACCGATTACGATCTCTCCGGACGGCCTAAAGGCCGGACTCCAAACACGGTCGGCCGGGCTTCCGCCGGGGTGCGAGGCAGCTTGGGGAAGGTGACCCTCCTAGAGACAGCGGATCCATCGATGCACGGGATTCCGTTCCTGGATGAAAGAATCGGGATAGTCTGGCTCATCCGGGCCGTAGGCGCGGGCGAGGGAATGGGTGGATAGACCGCGCCAGAAGGTGCGGAACGCATGCCGCAGAGCGAAGCCGGGGTCGGCGCGCGTCAGCTCGCGCTTTACGGCGGGGACGACCCGGGCGCTTCCGTTCCACCATTGCCGACGTGGACCGGCGGGGTCCGGTAGAGGGATCGCCGCGCGTACCGCTGGCGGGGCTTGTGACGCGTATCCCCACGCGTCCAATCCTCCTCCCAGGACGCAATCGTCGCGTTCAAATGATCGAGCTGTCGTTTAAACTGGTGAATATCGTGGCTGAGGTTGCCTTCGACGCGCCGGCTCAAGGCGGGGCGGAAACGTTCGCTGCGGGTAAACCGCCACGGCGGCGAACCGCGATACTCCGCAAGTTTACGTTCGGTGTCGCGTCGGGCGGCTTCCAGCTCCTCGATTCCGCGACGCAGGCGACTGAGAGGCGATTGCGGGCCGACGACCTCGTGGGCCGTTTCCCAGTCCACTTCGAGTCGCGCCAGCCAATCCGCGTCCGCCGCCGCCCAAGCCTGCTGCACTTCGTGCCAGAGATGCTGGCGTGCAACGGTCCAGTCGCCGCCGCGGTCCGGGTGCAGGTGTTGGACGAGGCGGCGATAAATCTCGCGTGCGCCCAAGCTAGGGGCGGGTCCGGAGGCTTTTTCGAAGTCTTCGGGCCGGGCCTCGTAGCGCCGTCCGGAGGAGTCCTCGCCCTCGGGATCGTTTTCCTCGGCATCCTCGGACGCCTCGTCGTCCGCCGGCATGGCGGGGCTTGCCTCCCGCGCCCTTTGATCCCGCCAGATTCGTTTGAGCGAACCGCCGTAGATGGCGGCCCGCGCCTGCACGGCCTTGATTTTACGGGCTTTCGCCGCGATTTCCGCCTGGAGGTCCCGCAAGGTGGTGACGAGAAGAGGAAATGTCGTGTGGAGCCAGGCTTCGTAGGCGGGAATATCGACTTCTTCGTGACGGCGAAGGTCTCTCGTCGCTTTATCCAATCGCTTGCGGGCGGTATGGAATTCCGCCCAGGCCGCCCCTTGCAAACGGCCATGGTCGATCACGATCAAGGCCATAATGGCTCCATCCGGCTCGCGCTTGGCCCGCGTAGCGGGACGACGGCGCTGAGGCGGAGACATTTTCGGAGGCATGGGATGAGCACGCAATCGCAGTGTGCTCGGAACGCCAACCGCGAAGTGACGAATACCCTTTGGATCGCCGGCCCCGCCTCCGGCCGGTCCAAATGAGAAGGCCCGAGGTGGTCTCGGGCAGGGCTGCCTGTCCCTTTCGAGGGCAAGAAGCCTGGCTCATCTTCCAACCCATCGACCGCTTACCCTCGGCCGCGAAATCCGCCGGCCAAGTAGACGACCAAGGCAATCAGCAGAATCAGTCCGAGGGCACCGCCGCCGATGGCCGGGCCGCCGAAGTAAAAGCCGCCACCGCCGAACAAGAGAAGAAGGACAACAATAATAAGAAGGGTGTTCATCGCCGCGGTAGACCGCAGTTTACGTCACCCGTTCCTCCTTGTGTCCACTGCGGCGATCGCGATCGGATCTTCGGATGTCGTTCAACCGATTCAAACAAGCGCAAGACTCTCCGGAAAGCGGTTTCGAGGTCGCGCAGGGGGAGATGAACGCGGGCCGGAAGACCTCGCACTGGATCTGGTACATCCTGCCTCAGCTCGCGGGGCTTGGGCGCTCGGAGACCGCTCGTTTCTACGGACTGGCGGACCTTGCGGAGGCGAAAGCGTATTTTCGGGATCCGATCCTGCGGAAACGGCTGGAGCTCATCGTGTCCAGTATCGCATCCCGGCTCGCGGAAGGCATCTCGCTCGGTGCCCTCATGGGAGGCGCGACGGACAGCCTCAAGACCGTTTCCTGTCTGACGCTTTTCCGAGCGGTGGCGACCGAGGCAGGCTCCGACCTGCACGCCGGATTTGTCCAGAGCGGCGAGGCGATTCTCGCAACCGCGTTTCGCGAGGGGGTGCCCCGGTGCGCATACACCGAGCGTGCGGTTGGGCAGGAATTTGGGGCCCGGGCAAGCTAACCCACGCGATGGCGATACCTTCCCTCACGCCCTTTCGGATCCGTTTCGATTCGCCGGTCACGCTGGCCTTCGTGACGGCAGCGTTATTCGCAACCCTCACGCCGGGAGCGAGCGCCTTGCTGCGGCTGGATCCGATCGGCCCGGTGAATGCGGTGAACCCGCGCTGGTATCTTGGCCTCGTCGGTCATGCCTTGTCCCATCAAAACTTGGCCCATCTGGTCGGCAACGGTGCAATGTTGCTGCTTTTGGGCCCCGGGTTGGAGCGTCTGCTCGGTTCCGGGCGATTCTGCGCGATGTTGGCCGCGCTGACCGTGCTCACGGGGCTGAGCGCCAGCATTGTGCTCGTTTTCACTCAACGCAGCTTGATCGGCGCATCCGGCCTGGTTTTCGCGCTGATTTTTGTGCACTCGTTGCGAGGAGCGAAACGGAACGAGATTCCGATTTCCACCGTCCTCCTCGCGCTGCTCTGGGGCAGCAAGGAGCTCGTCGGTCTTTTCGACCGCTCCCAAGTGTCCAATTCCGCTCATTTGAACGGAGCTTTCTGGGGTTTGCTTTTTGGCATGTATCTGCTGCCCAGCGACCGAACGCGCACGTGACGATCGATCCTTCCCGTTAGAGGCGACGCTGCGAGTTATCTGCAATTGATTTCGTCCGAGAGCGGAGTAAAATGGCCTTCCACGCACGGAATAAATCGGTGTGAAAAATAGTCCCTGTTTCAGTACGGCGAAAATTTGCCATAGGTACCTAATTGGTTACCCCTGATCTCGCATGGCTGTCCGGATCCTTCCTCTCCTCGCACTCGCTGCCGTGTCGTCTGCAGTCCTCGCGGGGGCACCGGTCGATTACCTTCGCGACGTAAAACCGATTTTCACGGAGCACTGCGTGCGGTGCCACGGATCGTCGAAGGAAGAGGCCACCTTGCGCATGGATACGGCGGAGGCGATGAAGCTAGGCGGAGACAGCGGATCCGTCGTCAAGCGTCGGTCCAATTCCGAGAGTCTTCTTCTTCAGGTGATCGAGGGTACACATGCGGATATTCCGTCTATGCCCTACAAGAAACCGGCCCTCAATGCGCAACAGATCGGAATTCTTCGGGCGTGGGTGGAGGAAGGCGCGAAGGCCCCGGCGGACGAGGTGCCCGGGACGTTTCGGCACTGGTCGTTTGCCGCTCCGGTTCGCCCCGAATTGCCTTACGTGGCCCGGTCCGGCTGGGTTCGCAACGGCGTGGATCGCTTCATCCTGGCGCGTCTCGAGGCCGAAAAGGTGGCACCCTCGCCCGAGGCGGATCGCGTTGTCTTGCTGCGGAGGGCCACACTGGACTTGACGGGGATTCCTCCCACCCCCGCCGAAACCGAGGCTTTTCTCAAGGATACCTCTCCCGATGCGTATGAGCGCGAGGTGGACCGGCTGCTGGCATCGGTGCACCACGGCGAACGCTGGGCCCGGCCCTGGCTCGACGCCGCCCGCTACGCCGATTCCGATGGATATAGCATCGATTCTCCACGGCAGATTTGGAAATACCGCGATTGGGTCGTGAACGCGCTGAATCGCGATCTCCCCTACGACGAATTCACCGTCGAGCAGCTCGCCGGCGACCTTCTGCCCAATCCCACGATCGCACAGCAGGTGGCCACGGGCTTTAATCGGAATACGCAGATCAATCAGGAAGGCGGCATCGACCCCGAGCAATTCCGGGTCGAAGCCGTGCTCGACCGCGTCAATACCTACGGTTCCGCCTTCCTTGGGCTCACCCTGGGATGTGCCCAGTGTCACGACCACAAGTTCGATCCGATCAAGCAGTCGGAGTACTACCAGCTCTATGCCTTTTTCAATAACACGATCGACGACGGGCACGGTTCCGGTTCCGCCAAAGGCACGATCGGGTTTCCCGGCGAGTCCGCGAAGCCCGAGAATTTCGACCTCGATTATGCCGCTGCCCGTTCCGCGATCGAGGACTTCCTAAACACCAAGCGGGACCACGTCGCGGAACGGATCGCCACGATGAGCGATAAGGCCATTGCCGACCAAACCCAGAAGGTTCGCGATTCGATCCGGATGCCGTGGGACAAGCTGACCTTCTCCCAAAAGCGGGGCATTTACTTCGCTTTGAATGGAGGCGACCCCGATTATATGCTTCTCAATTCGCGGTACACGGAACTCGACCGCCTGCCCGAGGAAGTCACTACGCTGGTCATGACGGAGTTGGCAAAACCGCGGGACAGCTTCCTCTTCGTCAAAGGCGACTTCACGCGCCACGGCGAACCGGTGAAACCGGGCACTCCAGTGGAGCTTCCGCCACTGAAATCCACGGCCGCCGCCCCCAATCGACTCGATCTCGCCCGGTGGACGGTTGACCCCGCGAATCCACTGACGGCTCGTGTGGCCGTCAATCGAATCTGGCAGCAATACTGGGGACGGGGACTGGTCGAAACCGAAAACGACTTCGGCACGCAGGGAGATCTGCCCACGCATCCGGAGCTGTTGGACTGGCTGGCGACCGAGTTTATGGCGCAAGGATGGAGCATGAAGGCGATACATCGCGCGATCGTGACCTCGGCCACCTACCGTCAGGCCTCCCATGTGCGCACCGATCTCGAGATCGAGGATCCGATCAACAAGCTTTATGCACGGCAGGCGCGCCTTCGGCTCGATGCCGAGGTAATCCGCGACGTCAGCCTGGCGGCGAGCGGGCTGCTCTCCTCCAAGGTCGGCGGGCCCCCCGTGTATCCACCGCAGCCTGACGGCGTCACTAATCTCGGCCAGACCAAGCGTTCCTGGACCACCAGCACCGGCGAAGATCGTTACCGTCGCGGCCTCTACACGCACCTTTGGCGCAGCACGCTGCATCCCGCTTTCGCCGTCTTCGACACGCCGGACGGGAATACGACCTGCACGCGACGCCTGCGGTCGAACACGCCTCTCCAAGCGCTCACCTTGCTCAACGACCGGCAGTTCTTCGAATTCGCGGGTGCTTTGTCCAAGCGCGTCGTCGCCGAAGTCCCGAACGGCCTCGATCGGCAGATGGAGCACGCGTTCCGCCTCTGTGTGTCGCGGAGCCCGGACGCCGAGGAGCGGCAGCGGCTGGTGGATTTCTTCCAGCAGCAGTTTTCCGAGGCGAGCGGCGAGGACGCCGCGCGCACCTCCGAAGCGTGGCTCATGGTCGCGCGGGTTCTTCTGAACCTCGACGAGACGATCACCCGGGAGTGAATCTTACCCTTTACGCGAACGTTCCTATGCTGCCCACCGATCCCAACGAACAGCTCCGCCAGGTGACGCGCCGCCACTTCTTTAGCCGTTGTGGCATGGGTCTGGGCGGCATCGCCCTCGCCTCTATGTTGGGCAAGAGCACCCTTTACGGGGCGAATGGCGAAGCGGTTTCCGGTGGAGCGTTGACGCCTGCTCTGCTCAAGGCGCGCGCGAAGAATGTCATCTTCCTCTTCATGGCAGGCGGGCCGAGCCAACTGGAGTTATTCGATTACAAGCCGAAGCTGATCGAGCTCAACAATCAGCCGATCCCGCAGTCGTTCGTCGAAGGCAAGCGTTTCGCCTTCATGAACACCAGCCATAGTAATAACCTGCTGGGCACGCGTCGCGAGTTCAAGCGGCACGGCAAGAGCGGTGCCTGGGTGTCCGATCTTTTTCCGTACACGAGTCGGATCGTCGACGATATTTCCATCGTCAAGTCCTGTCAGGCCACGCTCTTCAACCACGCTCCCGCCAAGCTTTTCATGAACACCGGCTCGGGCCAATTCGGGCGTCCGAGCATGGGGTCTTGGGTCACTTATGGACTCGGCAGCGAGAGCAAGGATCTTCCGGGTTTCGTGGTGTTGCAGTCGGGGCCGCGCGGTCCCCGGGGCGGTTCCGTGAACTGGGGCTCCGGTTTTCTCCCCACCACGCATCAAGGCGTGCCGCTCCGCTCCGGGGCGGAACCCATTCTGAATCTCGCCAACCCCGACGGGATCACTACCCAGAAGCAGCGTCAAACGGTCGACGCCATCCGTGATCTGAATCTGCGTCGTGCGGTCGCTACCGGCGATCCCGAGATTCATACGCGCATCGCCGCCTACGAAATGGCGTGTCGGATGCAGGCGAGCGCGCCCGAATTGATCGAACTTTCCAAGGAGTCCGACGCCACTCTGGAGCTGTACGGCGCCGACCGCAGCAAGCCGTCGTTCGCGCGTAATTGTCTCCTCGCGCGCCGACTGGTCGAGCGCGGGGTGCGGTTCGTTCAGCTGTATCACACGAATTGGGACAGCCATGGCGGCCCGGGCGAAAATCTGCAGAGCGATTTCGAGAAAATTTGCCGAGAGGTCGATCAAGGCCAAGCCGCGCTGGTGCAGGATCTCAAGGCCCGTGGCTTGCTCAAAGACACCTTGGTCGTTTGGGGCGGCGAGTTCGGCCGCACTCCCATGGGTGAGACGCGGGACACGACCGGTCGCAATCATCATATCGATGCCTTCACGATGTGGTTCGCCGGCGGCGGCACCAAGGCGGGAGCCTCGATTGGCGAGACCGACGAACTCGGGTTCAACGCCGTTTCGGATCAGGCCCATGTGCACGACATCCATGCAACAATCCTTCACCTGCTAGGCGTCGATCACACGAAGCTGACCTTCCGTTTCCAAGGCCGGGATTTCCGACTCACCGATGTGCACGGAAACGTGATGTCGAAGCTGCTGGTCTAGTCGAGCGGCGCGGGTTTCGCTCTTGGGCCACCTCCGGAGGCTGTTACGCCACCGCTCCAAGGGCAGCGCTCGCAGCGGCGCTTCGTCACCGCCATAGCCTGGGCTCGGAACGAAAAGATGCGCTTTCTTGAGCAGTGTCCGATTGACCTTCGCCCCAACGCAAAGATCGACCCCCCTCGCGATAAAACGTTTGAAGTCGGGCCTTTCGGCCGTCCGAAACCGAATGCAGTTTCCCCGAACGGCCTGAAGGCCGGACTCCGAACTTTATCGTCGGAGCTTCCGCCAGGATGCGAGACAGCCTGTCCCTCGACAACGGTTTCCTTGGAGGGTCTCGGTCCCTCGTGGCCGGGATTTTTCGTGAGGCTCCGTTTCCGATTCAGGAGGTGCGCGAGGGACAAAAACGTGCGACGTTGGAAGCGCGCCGAGCGCGCAAGCCCGGCCACGAGGGATCGAGGCCATTCGCGAGCCACCGACGGTCAAGGAAGCTCGCGTCCCCGGGTTTCCGGGGCGAACCAAATAACGACCAGGCCGAAACCGTAGACCAGGGAGATGACCGCGCCGGCCTTGGCGTAACTGCCGTCGAACTGCTGCATCAGTGCACCCATCTGCAAAGCGCCTGCGGCCGCCAGAACGCGGCCGGCATTGAAGGAAAGTCCCTGTCCGGTCGCGCGCACCCTGGTCGGGAAAAGCTCCGGAAGATAAAGCGGAAACCAGCCATAGAAGGCCGCCGTGACGCCGCCGACAACAAAGGTCATGACGAGAAACGGCATGCCGTAACTGTCGAATCCGCGGAAAAGCCAGGCGCAGCATAGCAGCGAGGCCAGGCATAGGAGAAAATACCCTTGGCGCCGTGCCAGTCGGCCTCCCCACCAGCCACCCAGCAGGCAGCCGATCACGGCGCCGACCGCGGAATTGACCTGGGTATAGGCTTTGGCGTTGTGGTCCTTGAGTGCGGCCGCTCGCTGATGGAGCGAGGGCGGGTTCTGTGTGGTCGCGCCCGCTGCGGCGATTTCGGCGCGAGCGGTGTCCATCGCTTGTTTCTGCGCCATCTGGTCGGCCCACAGGGGAAGCCATTGGACCGAACCCCACGTGCCGATCAGCGCGACCGACGCGAGGATCATGGCCAGAAATGTCGAGCGAAGGAGCGGGGGACGCAGGATATCGTGCAGCGGTCGCGAGACGCCGGGCTCGCGCTGCGTTTCCTGCCACTTTTCCGACTCGGGAACGAAGATGCGCACGAAAAAAGTCATGAGCGCGGGCGCGGCCCCGACCAAGGCGATCCAGCGCCAGGATTCCGTCGTCACCTGGAACGAAAGTCCGATCACCGCGATCAATGCAAAGCCGACGTTGGCCGCCGCACCGATGACCCCCGCTAGCATGGGGCGGTGCTTCTCCGGCCAGACCTCCATGACCAACGCAACACCGAGCGACCATTCGCCGCCCATTCCCAGCGCGGCGATGAAACGCGTCACCAAGAGATGCCACGGTTCTTGGGCAAAATAGACCAGGCCGGTGAAGAGCGAGTAACAGAGGATGCTGATGGCCATCGCCCGGACGCGGCCGATGCGGTCGCCAAGCCAGCCGAAAAGGACTCCCCCGACCGCCGCGCCCAGCAGGAATGCCGCCGTCACGTATCCCATCCACAGGCCGACGAACGCATCCGTGGCGACCAGGCCCTGTGACGCCTGCATTTGCTGCAGCGCGGGTCGGGCAATGAGGGGAAAGATCCCCATCTCCAGTCCATCGAACATCCAGCCGAGAAACGCGGTGATGAGTACTCCCGCCAGCCGCCGGTTGGTTAAGGCTGGGCGAACAGGTGAAGGGGGAATCACGGGCGGTAGGTGCGAAAGCGAAGAAGAGTCAGATCAGAATACCGCGGGCGACCTTGCCGTGCACGTCGGTGAGCCGGAAGTCGCGGCCCTGGTAGCGATAGGTGAGCTTTTCGTGATCGACGCCGAAGGCGGCAAGAAGGGTCGCATGGAGGTCATGGACGTGCATCTGCTGGCCGTCCTCCAAATAGCGGTAGCCGAGCTCGTCGGTAGAGCCCCATGTGATGCCAGGACGAATTCCGCCGCCTGCGATCCAGATCGAGAAGGCGTTGATATGGTGATCGCGTCCCGTGCCCTGGCCCATGGGCGTGCGCCCGAACTCGCCGCCCCAGACGACGAGGGTGTCGTCCAGCAGCCCGCGCTGCTTCAGATCGACGATCAAGGCCGCCGACGCCTGGTCGACCAGTTTGCAGACCGCCGGCAGATTCTTGTCGATTTCGGAGTGGTGATCCCAGCCCCGGTGGTAGAGCTGGACGAAGCGCGTGCCGCGTTCGACAAGGCGGCGGGCGAGAAGGCAGTTGGAGGCAAAGGAACCGTCACCCAGCTCCTCGATACCGTAGAGATCGAGCGTGGATTGCGGCTCACGACTCAGGTCGGCCAAGTCGGGCACACTGGTCTGCATTTTGAAGGCCAGCTCGTACTGGGCGACCCGCGTCTGCACTTCCGAATCGAGATTCTCCTCCGCACAGTAGCCGTTCAGTTCCGCTACTTCGTCCAGCAACTGGCGTTGCATACTCTGGCAGATGCCGTCGGGATTGCCGACATAGTGGACGGGTGTGCCTTTGCTTTGAAACTGCACGCCCTGAAATTTGCTCGGCAGAAAGCCGGCGGACCATTGGCGTGCCGAAACCGGTTGATCGTTGCCGGGACCGTTGGACATGAGCACCACGTAGCCCGGAAGGTTGTCGGCCTCGGCACCCAATCCATAGAGCATCCAAGACCCGAAGCTGGGGCGGCCCTTGATGATCGAGCCGGCGTTCATGAACGCATGGGCCGGATCGTGGTTAATCTGCTCCGTGTGCATTGAACGAACAATGCAGAGTTCGTCGGCGATCTTCTGGGTATACGGGAGGAGGTCGCAAATCGTGTGGCCGGAGAGTCCGCACCGCGTGAAACCGAAGGAGGCGCCGCGTGCCCGCAGGCCGCCCCGCTCGTGCTGCAATTGGGCGAGTTGTTGTCCCTTCGTGAACGATTCCGGAAAGGGCTGTCCGTGCAGGGCATTCAGCCGCGGTTTGGGGTCGAACGTCTCCATATGAGACGGACCTCCCGCCATCGAAAGCTGGATGATGCGTTTGGCGCGGGGCGGAAAATGCGGGGCGTTGAGGATGCCGTGCCAGCGTTCGGCACCCGCCGGAGCGGACGCACCGCGGAGCGACTGGGGATCGAGGAGCGAACCGAGCGCGAGCGTGCCAATGGCCTGGGCCGATTTGCCCAGAAAGGTCCGACGCGACCACGCGGTCTGCCGCTGTCGAAGGCGATGAAAATCGGACAAGGACATGGGAACGATCTCGGTGAGGAGCGCGATCAGTAGCGCACAATCGTTTCGTTGAGATTGAGCAGAGCACGGCCGACGGCAGTCCACGCCGCGAGTTCCACCCGGTCGAGGCCTGCCGGCACCGGGCGGTTACCGATCGAGGTGAAGGTGCGGGCGTCTGCAGGGCGCTCTTTGAAGGCCGCGAGCTGCGAGGCGTGGAAACGTTCCATCGAGCTGCGTTCCCGCGTCGACGGCGGTCGGCCGAGCACGTACTGGAAGGCGAGCGTCAGCCGGTCGGAGGAAGGGGCGGGCATGACGCGTTCCGCCAGTGCCCGGGCAGCCTCCACGAAGGAGGGATCGTTCAAAAGCGTAAGCGCCTGCTGCGGAGTCGTGGACACGTTGCGGGCCGCGGTGCACTCCTCCCGGGAGGGCGCATCGAAGTTGGCGAGCATCGGGTGGAGAAACGTGCGCTGCCAATGGCTGTACAGGCCGCGTCGATATTGCCGGTCGTCGCGTTCCGCCACGTAGTCGCGCAACGGAAAGTTAAGCTGTTCGTAGTATCCGGCTGGTTGATACGGAGTGGCGCTGGGCCCGCCGATGTCGGGGGTGAGCAGACCCGAGGCGAAGAGCGCATTGTCGCGCACGAACTCGGCATCGAGCCGCCGGGCGCTTTGGCGGGCGAGAAGACGGTTCTGTGGATCGACCTCCCGCAACTCGGGCCGTTCCCGCGAAGCCTGTCGGTAGGTTTCGGAGGTCACGATGAGCTTGACGAGAGCCTTCACATTCCAGCCGCTTTCCATGAAGTCGGCCGAAAGCCAGTCCAGCAATTCCGGATGAGTGGGATATTCGCCCTGCGTGCCGAGGTCCTCGACGGCCGAGGAAAGTCCGGTTCCGAAGAACTGTTGCCAGAGGCGATTGACGAAGGTTCGCGCGGTGAGCGGATTCGTGGTCGACGCGATCCAGCGTGCGAGATCGAGGCGTGTGGACCGGGGCGAGCCGGCGGCAAGGGTTCCGCCGGGCAGAAAATGTGGCGGTGCCGGTGCGACGATCTCTCCCGTGGTGTCCTGCCAGTTGCCGCGTGCCAGCACCCGTGTCATGCGTGGCTCCGCGGCCACCGTGACCATCGTCGAGGCAAGTCCGCGGTTGCATTCGAGGATTTCGCGCAGCAGTTCGGCCGTGGCCTCGATGGCGTATTGCGTCGTGGCTTGGGCGTAGAGCGAGCTGAGGCGATCGAGCTGACGCGGATCGGGAGCGACGGCGGCAAAGGCGGCTCGATCGAAGGCGGGTAAATCCTCGCCGGGAGCTCCGGAACCCAAGGGCGAGACGCTCAAACGCACGCGGCCGACTTCGCCCACGTAGTCCCGTTGGTGAAAATTGACGGGGGCGGTTGCGATCGAGGCGATCAGGCGATCGTCGGGGCCGAGCGTGAGGGGCCGGCGCAATTGGAAAATTGCGGATTGAGGCGTCTGCGCCAGCCGGGTGCTCGACCGCCAGAGCTCGCGGAGCGAGACGCGCGCGCGCCCGTTGAAGTAATTTTCGGTTTCGCATTCGGCGAAGGCCTCTGCGACTTCGAGCGGCTGGGCTTGGGTCTGGCCTTTTCGCTGGACGGAAAGAGTGACGGCGATTTCGAACAGCGCGAGACGATCGCGAGTGACAAAACCGCCGTGGGTGTCGTCGGGCAGGACTTCGAGGCGAACGCGAGAGAGCGGGACGCCCGGTGCCGGAAGAGTCAGCTCGTGCCGGGTGGCTTTACGGCTGTATTTCTTTTCCCGATAGCCCGCGGGGTTCTCGAAGCGGACGCTGCCGTCCTCCAGCGGCACGGAGACCACCTCGTTATTGTTGACGACGCTTTCCGAGCGGGTGGCGGCCCAGGCTCCGGGATCGGCGGCGACGAAGGGAGCCGCTTGGCGGGCCCAGGCGCGTACGGCATCGGCACCCTCGGGCCGCGCGAGCTGGGCGCGACCCGCTGCCGTCTGCGCTGTCTCGAAGCGCGCGCGCAGGCGGGCGTCGCGTTGTTGCAAATACGCGCTCTCCACCCTAATTTCAGGGGGGAACGGATAGTCGTCGGTGTGCAGCGCCAGCTCGGGTTCGGGCGTGTAGATGAAATGGCGATACACGCCCCACTGCTTCACGTCCGCGAAGTAGGCGGCAAAAGCGTAGAAGTCTTTGATCGAAAAAGGGTCGTACTTGTGATCGTGGCATTCGGCGCATGCGAGCGTGGAGCCGAGCCAGGCGGTCGACACCGTGCGCACGCGATCGGCGGCGGATTTGGCGAGGTATTCCCCGGTCTGGGCGCCGCCTTCCCGGGTGACCATGTTCAGACGGTTGAAGCCGCTGGCCACCCGTTGTTCGACCGTCGCATTGGCAAGGAGATCGCCTGCCAGCTGTTCGACCGTGAACCGATCGAACGGCAGGTTGCGATTGAAAGCGTCGATGACGTAGTCGCGGTAGGGAAAATTGTTGAACAACTGATCGCCGTGCAGCCCGGTCGAATCCGCAAAGCGGACGAGATCCAGCCAGGGTACCGCCATGCGCTCGCCGTAGTGCGACGAGGCGAGCAGACGATCCACGACGCGCTCGTAGGCGTCGTTGCGTTTATCCGAAACGAATGACTCGGTTTCGTCCGGGGTCGGCGGCAGACCGGTCAGATCGAGGCTCAGGCGCCGGACCAGCGTCCTCGATGGGGCAGCGGGTGAAGGCGAGATGCCCCGGGACGCCAAGTCGGCGCGAATAAACCGATCGATCGGATTTGTGAGCGGACTTTCCCTTTTGCCGGGTTCTACGACGGGAAGCTGTCCCTTGACCGGTGGAAGGTAAGCCCAGTGCGGTTGGAAGACCGCGCCCTGTTCGATCCAGCGTTCGATCGTCGCCCGGTTGCGCGGCGTGAGCTGGTGCAGGGCGTCCCGTGGCGGCATGACCGTCTCGGGATCGGTGGAGGAGATGCGGCGCCAGAGTTCGGATTGCTCCGGTTTACCCGGGACGATCGCGACGGTGGTCCGGCCGGATTTGCCGGTGTGTGGGGAGACGGCGAATTCGCGTTGGTCGAGGCGAAGGCCGGAGGGATTGCCCTTGGTGTCGGGACCGTGGCACTTCAGGCAGGTGTTGGAAAGGACCTGCCGGATGTCCCGGTTGTACTCGATCGTGGCGGGGAGAGGAGCGTTATCGGACGGGCTCTGGGCACTGGCGGCCGCCACGGCCGCCCACGTGCCGCCGAAGAGGATGGCCGCCCAGTGCGGCCGACGAAGTCTCCTCAATACTTCCAAGTGGCTCCGAAGTAGACGGTTCGAGGAGCGTCGACCGTATTGCTGCCGGGGGCGACTGCTGCCTGTGGGAAGATCACGTTGGTGACGTTTTCGCAGGTGAGAGCAAAGTCCCAGTTTTCGCGCCGGTAGTTCAAGCCTGCGTCCCAGCGAGTGGCACCTGCGATCCTGTAGGTGTTTTCGGCGATGCCCCAAACCTCTGTTTGGGTGACGACACCGGCGCGTACCGAGAAACCCTTGGCGCGGTTTCCCGTGATATCGTACCGTGCGAAGGCTTGGAATTTATGTTCGGGCATACCCCGAATCTCGCGGGGAGATTTGCCGTCCGATTTAAAACCAGGAGCCTGAGTTTCGGTGTAGGCGTAACCACCGACGAGAGAGAGGGTACGGGTCACGCTGCCACTGAACTCGAATTCCCAGCCCTTGGCGATATTGCCGCTCTCGATGATGTTTTGGGATCCACCGGGGACATTGATAATGTCGTTGCTGGTGTTGGCACGAACATTGTCCACTTGTACTATTTTATAGTGGGCGAGGTTCATGGCAAACGCGCCGTCAAGAAATGTCGCCTTTAGGCCGAACTCTTTGTTGGTGGTGAGTGGAGTGACCGTTTGAAGGATCTGACGAGGGTCGGTCAGCGGAATGCCGGGGAAGATCGCCACCTGGCGGCTGGCGGCGCCCGCCTCGCTCGAGACCGCGTATGCGGCGAGCCACTTCAGAGGCTTGACGGTAAGCCCGTACATGGGGCTTTCGACGACGGCGGTCTTTTTGACGTTGTTGTAGACGTTGGTGAAATTGTTGCGTGTCCAGGACGCTTTTCCTTGGTCGCGCCGCAATCCGCCGGTGAGGACAATGCGTTCATCAAATCCGGAGATTTGTGCGTTTGCGAAATAGCCGAAATTTCCACCCTTGCTGGTATTGTCCACGGTCTTATTCATCGGCGTACGAAAGGGCGCGCCGTAAACGGGGCTGGTGATGTTGATTGATTCCATTTGTGCGGTCGCGGTCGTATTGACGCTGTCAGTTCGTCCGATATCGTATCCTACCAGGACGGTCGCTCCCAAATTGCGATCCAACCACTTCTTCGTCCCGACCAAGTCGCCCTGGGCGCGAAGAATTTCAGTTTTGCCGATATTTCGGGTGGCGTTTCGCTCGAAGAAAATTTCGCCGTTGCTGTTGTAGGCGAAGAAATTGGCGACCGTGCCGAGGTAGCGGTTGCTGTTGATTTCGAAATAGGCGACGGCCTGACGTGCAGCGAAGATATCGTTGAACTGATGGCTGAGCGTGATGAACGTCGTGTAAAGCTCGGTGCGTTGACCCATGCCGGGCTCACCACTGGTGTTGAGGGATATCGGTGCCCATTGGCCCAAGGCGAACTTTGGAACCACGCCGGCGGGAATCACAACGGCCTGAGCCGTGCTGGTGGTGCCGGTTTGATTTACGGTATTGACCGGAGCGATGTAAGGCGTGCTGAAACCACTTGGCGAAAGGCCATCGAAATATTCCAAATCGACCGCCAGCGTCGTCTTTTTCGAGATCTGCCAGAGGAAGGAGGGATAAACCGCGGTCTTGCGCTGCCTCTCATTGTCGCGCCACGTGTCGGCAGTGAGGTACACCGCATTGAGGCGGTACGCCATCGTGGTGCCTTCGATCGGGCCGGTCGCGTCGATCGTGCCGCGAAGGAAAGCCCGTGAGCCGAACGTCGCGGTGGCGGTGATCGCTTCTTTGAACTGGGGTTTTTTGGTGATGAAGTTGACGTATCCGCCCGACTCGGACGAACCCGCGATGGATGCGGAAGGACCCTTGATGATCTCGATCCGATCGAGGTTGATCAGGTCGCTTTCGAACCCGGGAACCAGGAAGCCGTTCCGATAACGATTTGAGGCGATGAACCCTCGGATGACACTGCCGTTCTGAACATTTTGCCGCTGGGTCACGCCTGGCGTGTAACGAACCGCCTGTTCATAGGACGTGGCTCCGATATCGAGCAGCAGCTGCTCGTTGATGACGCTGATCGACTGAGGGACGTTTTCGGCGGGCGTATTCAAGCGCGTCGCAGAGGCTAGGTTGGAGGATCCGTAGGCGCGCGCGGGGTTCTCCTGCACGGTAAACACATCGAGGGTGATCGGAGTTTCCTCGGCGGCCCGTGCCGCTGCGGGCGCTTGGGCAAAGGAGGAGGAGGCCAGCAGAAGAAGTGCCGGGAGGGTCGAGACGTACAGACGGGTGCGTGAGGGTGTCA
>Ga0105048_10009053_pt1 | contig 15886 bp, 11 predicted proteins | sample MAT05_FD_78382 | JGI IMG/M metagenome (GOLD analysis project Ga0105048, IMG submission 78382) | Freshwater microbial communities from Lake Fryxell liftoff mats and glacier meltwater in Antarctica - MAT-05 | ecosystem: Environmental > Aquatic > Freshwater > Ice > Liftoff microbial mat | place...
CGGGTTCGGTGGCGGCGGGGGGGCAGGGGGCGATTTCGGGGGCGGGGGCGGCGGGGCCGGGCTGGGCGGAGCCGTCTTCAACAACACCGGTGCAGCCCTCACCATCATCAACTCAACCCTGTCGGGCAACTCAGCCGCCGGCGGGGCCGCCGGGCCAGGGGCCGGGGCCGGCCAGGGGCTCGGCGGAGCCATCTTCAACCGCACCGGCACGGTCAACTTCACCAATGTCACGATTGCCGGGAACGCGGCCGGCACGGGCGGCGGCGGCATCTACGCCCTTGCGGGTTCCACCACGAACCTTGCCAACACCATCGTCGCCGACAACACCGGTGCCAGCGGCCCGGATATCAACGGCACCGTATTTACCAACTTCAGTCTGATCGAAGACCCCAGCCAGACGACCCTGAGCGGCGGCAGTTCCAACAACATCACGATTCAGGATCCGCAACTCGGCTCCCTTGCGGACAACGGCGGGCCGACGCAGACGATGGCCCTGAGCGCCACCAGCCCGGCGCTCAACGCGGGGACCGGCTCCGGCGCTCCGACCACGGACCAACGTGGGGTCGCGCGGTTCGGCGGCGTGGATATCGGTGCGTTCGAGTTGCTCCCGGCGACGACGGTGTCGTCGATCACCCGCACCACGCCGAGCGTGCCGATCACCAACGCGACCTCAGTGACCTACACGGTCACGTTCGCCGACGCGACCCTGGGCCTGACGGCAAACAACTTCGATCTCTCGGGCACTGCAGGTATCGACGATAGCAACATCGGCACTCCTACGACAAGCGACGACGGACTAACGTGGAGCGTGTCGATCACCGGGCTGGGCAGCGCCAACGGCACACTGATCCTGAGACTGGTCAACGCTACGGGCCTGTTTCGCGGTGTGACCAACCTGCCCATTGTTGGGGAGACATACACCCTCGATAACATGGCTCCCACCGTGAACATCAGTGGTCCGTCGGTCCCATTGACGGTCACCGGTCCTGTGACGTTCACCATCACATACCCGGACCCCGACCTCGATCTCAACTCGATTGACTTGACCTCTGCGATCACGCTGAACACGACGGGCACGGCGAACGGTACGATCAGCAGCGTGACGGGCACGGGGAACACCCGCACGGTGACGGTCAGCGGTATCACGGGCGACGGCACGCTCGGCATCTCGGTCGACGCGGGAACAGCGACAGACACAGCCGGCAACACGGCGGCTTCTGCCGGACCCAGCGCGGCTGTCAGCGTGGATCGCGACAAGCCGACAATCGCTATCAGCGCACCGTCGCAGACCTTCGCCAAGACGGGCGACAGCGTGACCTACACGATCACCTACACCGACACAACTCTCCAGAACGTGACCCTGACTGCGGCGAACGTGACGCTGGTCAGGACGGGGACAGCCAAGGGAACGGTACAGGTCAGCGGGACGGGGAACACTCGCACCGTCACGATCACCAACATTACGGGCGATGGCACACTGGGGATCTCGATCAAGGCGGGCACGGCGATCGATGCCGCCGGCCAGAAGGCACCCGCCGCAGGCCCGAGTGAACGGTTCACGGTCGACAACACCGCACCGAAGGTGACTATTGGTTCGCCGATTGTGACAGCGAGGAAAGTGATCTTCACGACTGCTGTGGACTTCATCATCACGATTACGGAGACGAATCTGACTTCCGTGACGCTGACCGAGAGCAACATCACGCTGAACAGCGCGACCGGCACTGTGACGGCGACGATGGTGTTGACGAAGATCGACGAGACGCACTACCGGGTGTCGCTGAGCAACTTCTCGGCCAAGGATACGATCTGGATCTCGGTGGCACCGGGAGTCGCGGAGGATGCCGTGGGGACGTTCTCAGCAGGACCCATCGCCAGCGCCAAACTCCTCGTCTACTCCTGAGTTGAACCCTGTCCCCAGCATTTTGGCGAGCGGGGGACGTAAGTCCCCCGGTTATTGCTCACCCAGGGTGACTTACGTCCCCCCGCGCCAAAACCGAAAGGCACCCAGGCAATTATGCTCGTCCAAATTGCGATGCTCATCCTTCTCGTTCCTTCACGCCGTTGAGCACCATCTCCAGCAGCGAATCCGTCGGCATGTTCTCGGCCTGGGCCTCGAAGTTCAACAACACACGATGCCGCAACGCCGGCTTCACCGCTTGTCTCACGTCGTCGAAACTCGCGTTGAAGCGGCCATCCAGCACGGCACGTACCTTTGCAGCAAGCAGCATCGCCTGCGCTCCCCGCGGACTCGCACCAGCTCGCACGAAGCGATTCACCTCCGGCACCGCGAACGGACTTCCGGGGTGCGTGCCTAGCAGCAATCGCACGGCATAATCCTTCACCGGAGTCGGCACGATCACTTCATCGCGGATGAGATGCCGCCACACTGCGACCTCGGTGCCGTCCATCACCTTCGCAGCACGGCCGACATCGCCCTTCGTTGTGCGATCGAGAACCGTCATGAGTTCTTCGCGTGTTGTGAACGGCACCAGCAACTTGAACAGGAAGCGGTCGAGTTGCGCCTCGGGCAACGGATACGTTCCTTCTTGCTCAATGGGATTCTGCGTTGCCAGCACGAAGAACGGCTCTTCGAGGAGTCGCACGACGCCAGCCACCGTGACGCTGTGTTCCTGCATCGCTTCGAGAAGTGCTGATTGCGTCTTCGGCGTCGCGCGGTTGATTTCGTCGGCGAGTACGATCTGCGCAAACAGCGGGCCGGTCTGGAAGCGGAAGTCACGGCGACCGTCGGCGCTTTCGGTGATGATGTTCGTGCCGGTGATGTCGGAGGGCATTAAATCCGGCGTGAACTGGATGCGATTGAATGTGAGCGACAGGGCATCGGCGAGCGTGCGAACGAGGAGCGTTTTGCCGAGGCCGGGGACACCTTCGAGCAACACATGCCCACCGACAAAGAGGCAAGTTAACACACCGCGAACGGTGTCGCGTTGTCCGACGATGACCTTGCCGATCTCGGCTTCGAGTGTGGCAAAGCGCGTGCGGAACTCGGCCGCACGTTCAGGCAGCGGGGCGTCGGTATTCATGGCGAATTTTTAGAAGAAGGGCGGGAGAACACAACAGCGGCTTGTGGCTTCGCGTGCCGCGAAGCCACAAGCGGCGAAGACACCATCACGCGCCGAACAACTCTTTCACTTTCTCCAACCCGATCCGTTCGCAATACGAGCCGAACAGCTCGCCGTTTGACCGCTCGGCCTTGAACGCTGCGAACACCTTGGCCAACTTCGGCGCGATCTGATCAATCGGCACGCTGTCCTGAACTTCTGCGTTCAACCGTCGGCCAAAGCTGTCGCCGCCGATGTAGACCGTGTACTTCGTGCCACCGCGACCCACCAACCCAATCTCGCTCTGATACGGTCGCGCACAGCCGTTGGGGCAACCCGTCATCCGCACGCTGATCGGCTCACCCCCCAGGCCCAGGTCCGTCAACACTTTTTCGAGTTGTCGCACCACGCTTGGCAGCGAGCGTTCGCTTTCGGTGATCGCCAGCCCGCATGTCGGAATCGCCGGGCACGCCATGCTCCACTTCTGTACCATCGGCAGCGTTTCTTCACGTGGGATGCCGTACTCGTTCAGCAACGAATCGACCGCACCGCGATCCGCCGTCGAGATGCCACACACCAGAATGTCCTGCTGCGTCGTGAGCCGCACGTCCGCCTTGAACCGCGACACGATCGCACGCAAGCCACTGCGGAGTCGCATTGCACCTTCGTCCTTGATGCGGCCATTCTCAACCGACACGCCGAGGAACCACTTGCCGTCGCCCATGCTGTGCCAGCCGAGGTGCAGGTCGAGACCCGTGATCGGGGCGTGTTTCGGTTCGCGCTGCGGGTGGCTGAAGTATTCGCTGTAGAACACCTCGCGGAACTTCTCGACGCCCCAATCGTGCACCACGTACTTGAGCCTGGCTCGCTTGCGGTCGGCACGGTTGCCGTGATCGCGGAACAGCTTCACCATCGCCTCGGCCGCGTCCACCACTTCATCGAAGTGAATGAAGCCGATCGGCTGCGCGAGCAGCGGATACGTGTCGGGCTTGCTGTTCGTCTGCCCCTGTCCGCCACCGGCGTACAGGTTGTAGCCAATGTGCTTGCCGTTCTCGGTGATCGCGAGATAACCCAGGCAATTGGCCAGGATGTCGGTGCAGTTATCGTCCGGCATCGCGAACGCGATCTTGAACTTACGCGGGAGGTACGTCGAACCGTAGATCGGTTCCTCGTCGTCCTCGGGGTTGGTGAGTTTCTCACCATCCATCCAGATTTCGTGGTATGCCTTCGCAGCGGCCTTCGGCGTCAGCGCCGCGGCAATCCGCAAGCAGTCTTCCATCTGCTGCGTGTGCAAGGCGTCGGGAATCGGGGCAGGGCACGCGAGCACGTTGCGGTTCACGTCGCCGCAACCGCCGAGCGTCGTGAGCAGCGTCTTGTTGATCCCCTGAAGCAGCGACTTCATGTTCTGCTTCATCACGCCGTGAAACTGGAAGCTCTGGCGTGTCGTGATGCGGAGCGTGCTGTTGCCGTACTGCTGGCAAAGCTCGTCCATCTTGAGGTACTGATCAGCGGTGAGCTTCCCGCCCGGCAATTTGAGCCGGATCATGAACATGTACGCCTTGCCGGACACGCCGCCCTTGCCGCGATTCTTCCGGGCGTCACGGTCTTCCTGCTGGTAACTGCCGTGAAACTTGATGAGGCTCTTGTTCGACTCGTTAATGTGGTCGAGGTTCGGGTCGGCGAACTCCTCGGCCAGCGTGCCCCGGAGGAACTTGCTTTCGGATTTATGCCCCTCAACCGGGGAAAGTTTGGGTTCGGTTTCAGTTTCAGTCGCGGTCGCAGTTTCGGAAGACATCTCGCAATCCAATGTGACGTTTCGGGTTGGGCCAACGGTGCCAGCCCTACCTGAAGTTGTATCCGTATGCGCAGAAACCGAAAGTCCAGTTATCGATCGGCTTCATCTGTGTTCGTTGGCGACAACCCGGATACATCTGACTTCGGCTGATCCATTTGAAGCAAACTCACGAGGAACTCGCCGTGTCCACAACTCGAATTGCAACGGTGACACCGGTTTCGGAAGAGGCCGCGACGGGAAAGGTTGCAGCGATTTACGCCGACATCAAGGCGACCAAAAAGATCACCTTTGTACCAAATATGTGGCGAGTCCTGGCCACGAACCCCGATCACCTTGAACTGGTGTGGTCGCGGTTGAAAGCGATCATGCACCCGGAGGCCACGGGCCGAGCATCGAAACTCGATCCACTGACACGCGAGATCATTGCGCTCGCCGTGAGTGCCACGAATGGCTGCTCGTATTGCGTGAACTCGCACACCACGGCCGTGAGGAAACTTGGCCTCGACGTGGAGACGCTCGGTGAAGTGATGGCCGTCGTCGGGCTGTTCAACAGCACCAACGCCCTTGCCGATGCGTACCAGATCGAGCCAGATATTCTCCCTCCGCTGGAGTGAATGTAGGCAGGCGTGTGGCCTAAAATCGGATACAACATAGCTGATTGGACCCGCCGCCGGAGCCTCCCCGATGGGCGACCCGAAGCTCAACTCGATCGCCGCGCCAGACGCAACAGTCGCCGCTGCAGCCGTTCCGTCCAACACCGCATCAGTCGCGGACGAGGTCGGGATTCCGCTGGCCACGGCTGTGTCCACTCTCACGCACATCGGCGAATATGTCCTGCTCGGTGAACTGGGTCGCGGCGGAATGGGGCTGGTCTACCGTGCCGAAGATCCGCATCTGAAGCGGGAAGTGGCCCTGAAGATCATGCTCCCGCAGTTCGCGGCAAATGGATCCGCGAAGGCGCGGTTTGTCCGGGAAGCCCGTGCACAGGCGAAGGTCGAACACGAGCACGTTGCGGCGATTCACCAGGTCGCGGATCACGATGGGCTGCCTTACCTCGTCATGCCGCTGCTGAAGGGGATGACCCTGCACGCGGCACTACGAGCGAATGCCCGGCCACCGCTGGCCGAGGTGATCAGGATTGGCCGCGAGATGGCCGAAGGACTTGCTGCGGCACACGAGAACGGGCTCGTTCACCGCGATATCAAGCCCGCGAACATCTGGCTTGAAGGTCGAAAACTGCGGGTGCGGATTCTCGACTTTGGCCTAGCTCGGATTGCGGCCGATTCCGAGGCGACGGAACGCGAGGATGGACCGGTCACCCGCGAGGGGGCACTCGTCGGCACACCGGCGTACATGAGTCCACAACAGGCACGCGGGCACCAGGTGGACGCACGCACGGACTTGTGGAGCGTTGGCGTCATCCTCTACCAGATGACCACGGGTGAGTTGCCATTCAATGGCCCGAACACATTGGCGATTCTGGCAGCGCTGTCGATGGACACCCCGCCGGCGCCCATCGAGCGAAATCCATCTGTTCCACCCGAGTTCTCCGCATTGATTATGCGGTTACTGTCGAAAGATCCCGCGTATCGCCCGCCCTCTGCAGACATCCTCGCCGATGAGTTACGCAATCTCGAAACATCTGCTACTGGCTTTGTCAGAGTGGTCGCGCTGGATTCCTCCCATGCGTTCGCGCCACTGCCATCGGGACCGGATCCGTTCGCGGAGATCAATGCGACCGAGCCAAGTGGTATCGCCAAAATCACCGAGCAATCCGGGCATAGCAAACCCCGGAAACCGGATTCCCGCGCCTGGCTCTACGCGGCAGTTGGAGCGGTTGCACTCGCGGTTCTTGTGGTGATCGGAGTGGTTGCCAGCCAGCGTGACCGCAAGCCCGTCGAAGACGCGGACGACGCTCCCAGGCCGCCCGTGGTGAAGATCAAGCCGAAGGATACCGTAGCACCGGTATCGGACTACTTTGAAGTCCACGGAGTAGACCTCGCGGAATTGAGGGCGTGGACACTCCGCCTCGCTCCCGGCTTCCGACCGACGTCCATCAGCGCTCGCGGGGGTACGACGGATGTGATTTTCGATGCGGTTGCACTGCCGGAGAATCGGGAATGGAACTTCGTCACAACTGAAACCGGGTCCGAGCAAGCCGTGTTCGACGAGTATCGCCGCCGCGGGTTCACGCCCCGGGTTCGTCTCATTCATCCGACGAACGGTGCGAATGCTCTGAGCGAGGTGTGGGTGCGGGATACGTCCATTCCGTGGACCTCATGGAATGGACGGCGAATGTTTATCGAGGACAAACTCCGAGAAGCCGTCTCCGGAAGCCTCGTACCGACGCAACTCGCTGCCATCACGGCGTTGGACAAGCAACTGTACGGGGCGGTTGTGTTCATGCGTATCCCCGGGCAGAAGTGGGAGGCGGATCTGGACCTCCAACTGAACGACCTTTTGCGACGGATCGAGGATTGCCGCGAGAAGGGGTGGCGGCCGAAATCGCTTGCGACAGTCTCCGACCCTGGCCGGGTCCGATTCTCGGCCGTGTTCGGCGAGAACCAACCGCTCGTGCCCTGGGATTTTCAGAGCGGCATCAGCACGGCGGAATACGAGAAGGGACTTGTGGAGCGGAAGGAGAAGCGGCAGCGGCCAAGTCTCGTCACGTCGTACGTGCTGGACGGCAAAGTAAACTATGCGGTGGTTTGGGAAGAGAACGTTGATCCTGAGGCCGACCGTCGCGTCGCGCTGTTGCTCAAGCCATACGTGTTCTCACTCAACGTGCGGATCAATGCGAACCCGATGACGATCGTCAGGCGAGAAGACCCGCTCCCGGATGGGGCGTTTCACCTCGTCGGGATCAACCTCACTGGAACAAAGCCCCCTCCCGATTTCATGGAGAAGGTGTTGTTGCCAGCGGTGAGCGAGCTTCGCCATCTCACGTCGCTGTATGGCGTGTATGTCCCGGTCACGGCTGCTGAGTTGGCCCGATTGGCGGCCTCCCCAGTGGCGGACAACTTGACGGAACTGGGGCTGTGGGACACCGAGCTAACCCCGGACATTGCCACGACCCTGAAGAAGTTCCGCCGACTCACGAGCCTGGGGCTTTCAGCGCGACTCGCGAACGATGACGCCCTGACCCGACTGAAGTCGTTGCCACGTGTTACGACCCTGTCCCTCAGAGGACTCGATTCACGAGGCAAAGCGGGGGACCGGGGCTTCGAAGCGATCACCACGATGCCCCTGCGGGTGCTCTCGTTGCGAGATTCCGATCTGGCGCCGCAGCAATTTCGCAGCATCGCGGACATGCCAAACCTCATGATCCTCGATCTTGAAGTCGGCACCACCGACGATGCCTGCGTGGCCGATCTGGCCAACTCCCCAAAGCTCCAGCGGCTGTCAATTAATGGCGCGAAGGTGACGAACAAGGCTCTCGACGCGATCGAGAAGATGGCTTCGCTGCAACTCCTGGACGTCATGCGGACCAAGGTGACTGCCCGGGGGGTTCAGAAACTCGCCGCTGCCCGCCCGGACCTCCGCATCCTCTGGGATGGCGGCATGATCGAGCCTTCCAAAAAGCCCTGACCTGGCACCGTTGGCCATCTCGGTATCACCCCTCTGAAGACCTTTGATTTCGTGATTATTGGCCAGGGAATCGCTGGCACCACGCTGGCCTGGCAACTCCGTCGGCGTGGACTGCGAGTGCTGGTCATCGACCGCGAAGCCAACGATGGCGCTTCTCACATCGCCGCTGGCCTCATCACGCCGGTCACGGGGAAGCGGCTCGCGAAATCGTGGCGATGGGACGAACTCTATCCCGCTGCGTTGGCATTCTACCGCTCACTCGAAACCGTCACGGGTGCGGGGTTCTTCCATGAGCGAGCCTCGTTGCGGTTGTTCGCGGACAGCTCCGAACAGGGGGAGTATCATCGCCGCGCCAACATGCTGGCAGGCCTGGTTCGCGATCCGTCCCACATTCCCGATTGCTTCGTCGCACCACTCGGCGGCTTTGAGATGCTCAGCGCCGCTCGCCTCGACGTGCCGCGATATCTGGAGGCGTCCCGCGAACAATTCCGCGAAGACGATGGCTACCTCGTCGCGGACATCGATCCCGCAACGGATGTGGAACTACTGGCGGGGGGTGTGCGGTTGCCTCGCCTGAATGTGGAAGCGTGTGTGTTGGTGTTCTGTCGGGGATTCAAGCCCGACACCGATCCGTGGTTTGGCAGCGTTCGCTTCAACGCGGCGAAGGGCGAAATCCTCACGCTCCGCATCCCCAGGTTAACCGAAGATCGCGTGATCCATCGCGGCATCTGGCTTGCCCCTGCGGGCGGCGAAATCTTCCGCTGCGGTTCGACATACACCTGGGATGATTTGAATTGCGTTCCCAGTGAACCCGGGCGAGCCGAGATCGAGACACGACTGCGTGCGCTCCTGCAGTTGCCATTCGAGGTGGTCGGTCACCGTGCCGCGGTGCGACCGGTGATCGACGCGGGCTACCCTGTGTTGGGCCGACATCCCGAGTTCCCTCAACTGGCGTACATCAACGGGCTTGGCTCGAAGGGTTCGCTGCTCGCGCCGTACTTCGCCGATCAACTCGCCACGTGCCTCATGGGTGAACGCGAGCCAGAACCCGCACTCGATGTGCGACGGTTCTTCGCGAAGTAAACACATTGCCAAATCGGTTGCGAACCGTGCTAATCGTGGCACCCATTGCTGACCGGGGTTATGATTCTGGAACCCGTTCACGATTCACACGGCTCGCCCCGGAGAACCGCCATGACGACTCGCCGCCAGTTTCTTGCCACGTCTGCGGTCGCGGTTGCCACCGCACCACATGCTTTCGCTGCGGGCAACGACCTCATCAAGATCGGCCTCATCGGCTGCGGTGATCGCGGCACGGGGGCGGCGGTCAACGCACTGAGTGCCGACAAGAACGTGAAACTCGTCGCCATGGCAGACGCCTTCCAGGATCGCCTCGACGGCAGCCTCGCATCCCTGCTCGCCAAGAAAGGTGTCTCCGAACGTGTGGATGTGAAGCCCGACGCGAAGTTCGTCGGTTTCGATGCCTACAAGTCTGTCATCGAGCGTTGCGATGTGGTGCTACTCACCACTCCGCCGCAGTTCCGCCCGATGCACCTGAAAGCCGCCATCGACGCGGGCAAGCACGTCTTCGCCGAGAAGCCGTGTGCCGTCGATGCGCCGGGCGTGCGGTCTGTGCTCGATTCCTGCGCGAAGGCCAAGTCGAAGGGGCTTTCGGTCGTGTCAGGGTTGTGCCTGCGATACGACAACGGCTTCCGCGAGTGCGTCAAGCGCATCCACGGCGGCGCGATCGGCGAAGTCATCACGGTGTTCGCCAACGATTACCGTGGCGGTCGCTGGACGAAGATCCGCCAGAAGGAGTGGAACGACATGACGTACCAGATGCGGAACTGGTACAACTTCACGTGGCTCTCGGGCGATTTCAACGTCGAGCAACACGTTCACTTCCTCGATGTCGCTGCGTGGGTGATGAAGGATCAGTACCCCGTGCGGGCGATCGGCATGGGGGGGCGCAGCGTCTACACCGGGGCCGACACCGGCAACATCTTCGATCACTTCTCGGTGGTATACGAGTACGAGAACGGCGCACGGCTCGTGAGCAATACTCGGCAGCAGCCGAGGACGAAATCTGACATGAGTGCTCACGCACTCGGAAGCAAAGGCCGGGCGCAGCTTTCGGAGAAGGACGGCGGCATGAACATCAAGGCCGAGCAGAACTGGACCTTCGACGGTCCGGCCAACGCGATGTATCAGGTCGAGCACGAGGAACTGTTCGCGAGCATCCGTGCGGGCAAGCCGATCAACAACGGCGAATACATGGCGAACAGCACGTTGCTGGCGATCATGGGCCGCATGGCGGCATACACCGGGCAGCAGGTGACATGGAAGATGGCGATGGAATCGAAGGAAGACCTGTCGCCGCCGAAGTGGGACTGGGACGCGAAGTTGCCGGAACCGGCGATCTCGATGCCAGGCGTGACGAAGTTCGTGTGATGCGATTCTGAGCAATGCATCACAACCGTGACCTCATCGGGAGAGGTCACGGTGGGTAGAACTGCTCCTGCCTGCCGCCTTACTTTTCTTCCTTCAGCTCTTTCTTGACCAGATTCATGTAGAAGGTCGCTTTGCCTTCCTTCTCCAGAATCTTCCGGGCGAGCAACTCTTCGGCCTCGGCTTTTTGGTTGAAGGGGAACTCGCCCACTTCCTTGCTGCCGTTGTCGCACACGACCCACACGGCTCGGCGACGGACTTCCTTGGCGACACGAGTTCGCTTGACGGCCGGCTTCTTGGGAACAGCAGCCTTCTTCGCCGCCTTTTTGGGCTTCTTTTTCGGCGCGTCGTCGTCGCCGTCGTCACCGGAATCTGCTTCCTCTTCGGCCTCTTCTGGTTCTTCTGCCTCTTTGTCTCGCTCCTGAGCCTCGGCCGCCTCGTTCTCACGCCGCTTATCAAGTCGGGTCGGCCCGCGTCCCCCGCGCCCCTTCGCCATGTCTCTGCCTCCGTCGTGACTTCAGAAATCTTGCAGCCGTTAAGCTACCTTCTGATGATGCAACCGACAAGACTGCTAGTGGCATAGCTGTGGTCTGGATCAATCTTCGAGGAGCCGTTTGAACTCGATCTGGTAGCAGGTTGTGTTGCCGTTACCGCAGAAGAGGAGCCAGCCATCGGGGCTGAATGCCAGCGAATGGACGGCCGAATCGAAGCCACGCGCCACGAGGAAACGACCGCTCAGCACATCCCAGACGCGGATTGTCGCATCATCCCCACCGCTGACGATGTAGCTTCCATCCGGGCTGAATGCGACGGTGTGGATCTTCTGCTGATGCCCGCCCAGCACGAAGACCGTCTCCTGGGTCTCCATGTCCCAGACATAGACCGCATCGTCGAAACCGGCTCCGGCAAGGTACTTCCCTTGCGGGTCGATCGCAACCGCGTACACCCCGACATCAATCGTGTAGAGCTTGTCCTTCGTGGGGATATCCCAGACCGATACGGCTCCATCGCGCTTCCCGGTGGAGAGGTAGTCCACCCCGCCGGCCGCAACTCGTCGCCCGTCCGGGTGAAACGCGATCCCTTCGAGCGTGCAACCGTCGGCAGCTTCGATCAGCAGCAATTCCGGGCTGGCCGTGTCGCAGCGCCAGATCCAGACGAGGCCATCGGTTGGGCTGGTGTGTGCGAGGAACTTCGAGTTCGAGGAGAAGACCGTGCAACCGACCGGTGGCTTGGTGGCTTCCAGCGAGGCGGCCAACCGACCGTCTGCAGCGTTCCAGAGTCGGGTGAAGTGATCGGTTCCGCCCAGTGCGAGCCATTTTCCGTCGGGGCTGGCCCCGACCGAGTAGGCGGGGCACAACCCCGTGGGGGCCACTTCAGACCCCGTTTCTACGTTCCATACCCGTGCTTTTGTTGTACCCGTGCTGGCCAGTCGCAGCGGTCGGCCGGGCACGACTGCGATCGCGTGCCGACCTTTCGGGTTCGGCCCCGCGAGGAGTTTGCCGGATTGCGTATCCCAGATGTGAATGACGCGATCCATTCCCGCGCTTGCCAGCTTCGAGCCATCCGGGCTGAAGGCGAGGCATCGAATTTCGTCGGTGTGTCCTCGCAGGACGGGACCGGCCACGGCCTTTTCGGGATCGCGCCAGAGGTGGATATCCAGGTTCGAGTCGGCACAGGCGAGGCGTTTACCATCCGGGCTGTACGCGAGCGTATGAACCTGATCGGCGTGGCTATTCAGCAGGATCAGGGGTTCGGTTTTGGGCGGTTGCCAGACGCGGGCGGAGGTGTCCCACCCTGCGGAAATGAGCAGGCGGCCATCGGGGCTCCACGCCAGCGCGGGGATGCGATCGGTGTGGCTACTCAGTTCGCTGACGAGTTTGTGGGAGAACTCATTCCACAGCCGAACGACGCGATCTTCACCCGCTGTCGCGATGTACTCACCCCTGGGGGAAAACGCAATCGCCGACACGGCGACGGGCCGCGAACACGCCTGCACCTGACCGAGGAACTTCTGCGACGCGACATCCCAGAACCGAACGATGCCGTCGTCGTGGCCACTGGCGAGCGTGTTGCCATCGGAGCTGAAAGCGAGGGTGGTGATCCAGGTTGGTTGCGGAATGCGATTGATGAGGTAGCCGGTTGCGACATCCCACAGGATGAGGGTGTCGTTCCCGCTTGCAAGCAGCCTGGCCCCCGGGCTGAAGCACCACGCAGTTTCGAGATCGGAAAGGAAGTGCCGGGCCAGGACGTTTCCCTCGGCCGACCAGCGCCGCAACAACCCGGACTCGTCAATCGACCAGAGCGTACCATCGACAGAGTAGGCAAGTGCCGCAACCTCGCCTTCCGTGTGGAAGCGAGGTTCCCCGAAAACCTTGGACACAAGCGGCGACGGACGCAGTGGGATCGGGTTGTCGGGGGTGTCGGTCGGCACTGCCATGGAAATAACTATGTGTAGGTTGTACTTGTGGTGGACTATTTGTTTGCTTGCTGTCAGCTCACCTTGTTCGATGTGATTCAGTGACCGTCCTGGCTACGAACCCCCAACATCATCAAACAACTCACGAACGATGACCCAGGAATTTCATTATATTCGATGGCTCCGGTCGCAAACAACGGCCGATCCGAGCGTGCTCGTTGGTCCAGGTGACGATTGTGCCGTTCTGGCACCTCCATCTCGCCCGATGGTCATCACGACGGACATGCTCATGGACGGCACCGACTTCATCGTATCAGAAGTTGGGCCGCGCCGCGCGGGTCGCAAAGCGATGGCCGCAAATCTGAGCGATATCGCCGCGATGGCAGCCGTGCCCATGGCGGTCGTGGTCAGCGTGGCCCTGCCGCATCTGGCGACCCAGGGGACGGACTCGCCGAGCACATTTGCGGAGCAACTTTACCTCGGACTCCGCGATGTAGCGGATGCATTTGGCGTGCCCATCGTCGGGGGGGATACGAATTCGTGGGCCAGCCCGCTTGTGATTAGCGTGACCGCGTTCGGCGAGGTCACGGAACGCGGGGCGGTTCTCCGCAGCGGCGCGAAAGCTGGCGACTGGATCTTCGTGACGGGGCCACTTGGCGGCAGCATTCGAGGGCACCATCTCGACTTCACGCCCCGCGTTCGGGAGGCACTGGCACTGCACGCTGCCGTCGAACTGCGAGCGATGTGCGACATCAGCGATGGCCTCGCGGCCGATCTCAACCACATCCTCGAAGAAAGCAATTGCGGGGCAGTGCTGGTCGCGGAAGCGATTCCCGTGAGCGCCGACGCGGTGGAACTGAGCCGAACTTCCGGGAAGTCGCCCCTGCAACACGCTCTCGGAGATGGGGAGGATTTTGAGTTGGTGTTCACAGTCTCGGCGAGCGACGGCGAGAAGTTGTTGCGCACGCCGCCCATTGCGGGACTGGTGAAGATCGGCGAGTGCGTTGAATCCGGGCTGTGGCTGGAAGTCGCCGGAATACGCGAACCGCTGGCCCCGACGGGATGGGTGCACGAGTTGTGAATGTGCCGTTCGAGTCCGCGCCGATCGCCCTTCGAGCACACGAAAAACGACGCACGTCCAAATATCAACATCTTTTCCACGCCGAACTTCAACATTTTCTACTTGAATGTGGTCCAGTGCCGGGTTACAAGCAATGCTCAGATGACGTTCAGGTCGAAGTGGATTTCTCCCCAATTCACAAAGTCCAAACCCGCGACTATATGTCGTTGGGACTTTGGCAATGCACCGGTCAAGCCGGAATCGCGATCAGCGGATCGCACTGTCGCAACACTCTCTCAGCCGTGTGGATCGCGTTTGTAGCACCATTCATTCGTCGCATCCGAGGGGTTCATGAAACTCAAATCACGTCACGTTCGTGCTGCGTTCACACTCATTGAATTGCTGGTAGTCATCGCCATTATCGCTCTGCTCATTGGCCTCTTGATGCCAGCCGTGCAGAAACTCCGCGAGGGGGCTTCACGTGCTCAGTGCATGAACAACATGAAACAGATCGGTCTCGCGTTGCACTCGCATCAAAGCTCCTATGGCGGTCTCCCCCCGGGGATTGTGACGCCACAAGCACCAACCTTCGCTCCAACCTGGGATTCGTATTGGAGTTGGATGGGCAAGATCCTCCCGTTTGTCGAGCAACAACAGGTATCTGACCAGGCCAAGACATACGCCTCGACAAACCCATTCTCGAATTCCTCGGCATTCATCAACCCCGTCGCGGGGTTGCCAATGAAGATTTACACCTGCCCCCAAGACCCTCGTGGTGTTCTGGTCACGGCACCCTATGGTGCTCCGTACAACCACCCGTTCGGATTGACGATGTATCTGGGGAACTGCGGAACAAATGGTGGGACCGCTGACGGAGTACTTTACGAAAACTCCAAGGTGCGACTTACGGACATCACGGACGGAACGAGCAACACAATCATGGTCGGTGAACGACCACCGAGTGCCAACCTGGACTGGGGGTGGTGGTTCGCTGGTGCTGGTTGGCCTGATCCCGCTTGTGGTTATCAACGGGGTGTCGGCGATGTGGTGCTGGGATCTCGTGAGACGGGGTACGCAGTCGCAATGGGTGGGCCCGCCACGAATGTCGGACTTCGCCCGGGCAATGTGCAAAACATGGCTGACGCCTCCCACTGGTGGAGTCCCCACCCCAACGGCGGAATCTTCCTGATGGCTGACGGATCAACCAAGTATCTCAAGTACGAAGCGGACTCGATCCTTCCTGCTCTCCAAACCCGTGCCGGCAACGAGGCCGTCACCGTCCCGTGAGTCGCCCACCTGAGAAGTTTCATCAGATGTTGGATCGATCTGTGGCACCGGCATTTCTGCCGGTGTCGTTTTCGTCGAGGATGAGCCCCCATGTATTGTCTGACCCGCTGTCAGCAATTCCCGACCGTTGATATTTCCCTGAAAATGTAGCCTTTCTTGATCTTCCCTTTCGTAAACGCACTCGGCGCAGTACTTTCCCAGAACCCCCATCTTTTCTTGTGGGCAGTCAG
>Ga0105048_10009055_pt1 | contig 15885 bp, 15 predicted proteins | sample MAT05_FD_78382 | JGI IMG/M metagenome (GOLD analysis project Ga0105048, IMG submission 78382) | Freshwater microbial communities from Lake Fryxell liftoff mats and glacier meltwater in Antarctica - MAT-05 | ecosystem: Environmental > Aquatic > Freshwater > Ice > Liftoff microbial mat | place...
CCCAGTGCTCGAGTTCTTGGCTCAGTTGCGTGCGTTCTTGTTCGCGCTGGCGATTCCAGGAACTGGTGATCTGTTCGATATTCGCTTCCCAAGTCCGCAACCGTTCACTGCGTGTTTCCCAGTCGGTGTCGGCTCGCTCGCGCGCGGTTCGTGCGGCAGTCTCGTGCTCTTGGAGTGCGTTCTGCCACGTCTCGATTCTTTCACGCATTGCAATGAGTTCTTGTTCTTGCTGCTTACGTCGGCGTTCCGCTTCTAGTGCTTGGCGATCGCGTTCATCGGCAGCTTCTTCGCGTGCTCGCAGTGCCCGTGCGAGTGTTTCGAGTTCATCGACGTTATGCAATTCCGCACTGTTCCAAGTGGAACGAGCTTGTGCGAGCGCAGCAACTTGTTCCATGAGAATCGATCGCTCATCGGCGAGTGCGGATTCTCGGCGCGTCATCGCGACTTGCTCGGATTTGAGTTTGGAGCGTTCTCGAATGAGTTCGATTTCACCTTGGCGGAGATTTGCTAGCAGCCGTTCGGTTTCCACGGAAATACCCGTCGCTTCATAAACCGGCGTGAGCGGTACGAGCTGTTGGCCTGTCGGTTGCTGCAATTCTCGGGCATAAGCTTCGGCATCGCCGCGTTGCTTTTCGAGACCCTTCAGTAGGGTGCGTAAATTCCCCGCTCGTGCTTCGAGGCTCGCAATTTCTTGTTGGAACCGCGCGGAGCGTTCGCGCAGTTCGATATGGGCAATCTCGCTTGCTTGTTCGCGCTCGCTCAGTTGGGCAGAACGGTATTCGATACTCTCTGCCTGTTCTTTCACCCACGATTCAAAATGTTCGCGTTCCGCAATGAGCCGTTCTTGCCCCTCTTGCAGCGATTGCCACGAGGATTGCAGTCGTTCTTGATACTCTTTCGCTTCGGCAGCGAATGTACTGCGTTGAAGTGCGAGTTGCTCCGCATCACTCTCGTAGTGCGCACGGAGGGCCGTGAGGTTTTCTCGCTCGGCTTCCGCCTGCTTGCGTTCCGTACTCCACCGCTGCTTCATGCGCTTCAAGAAGCGTGCGTATAACGCTTTCACACGTTGCCGTTCCCGGCGTGCCGCTTGGCTGAGTTGGCGCGTTTGATTTTGCCGACTGCTCAGGCGGGTTTCTTCTTCCGCTCGTTTGGCGCGCACCGTTTCTTGTTCCGCGCGAAATGCCGCACGGGCCAAGGATAGCTGCTCCAGAAGCTTCTCAGCTTTCAGCGCGGCAATCGTATCTGGATGTGGCACTTCCGCGTTGTGCGCGGAGTGCGGCTGATGCTGGTGTGAGTCTCCCCACATACCAAGCCCCCCTGGATCTGACTGTTTCCCCGCACCGCTTATGGCGAGAGTTCCCGAAAATGGAAGTGCAAAATCTGCACGATTTTGAATTTGTGTCGAATTCTTGCCGTCCGAATGCTTGCGTGGTTTGCCTAGGTCTCGCTACACTGGCTTTATTCCCTGCCTTAACTCATATCCGAGGTTCATTCATGCTTCCCTTACATCGCCGGGCATTTCTCGGCCGTACCGCTCAAGGTGTTGGTTCTGCCGCTCTCGGTTCGTTGCTCGCGCAAGAAATTCAGGCTGCGGAAGCAGCGAAAAGTCTGGGTGCCGTGAATCCGCTCCACTTCGCGCCGAAGGCGAAGCGCGTGATCTGGCTCTATATGGCTGGCGGTATGACACACCTCGAGACGTTCGACCCCAAGCCGAAGCTCGCCGAACTCCACGGCAAGCCGATGCCGGAATCGTTCACGAAAGGCCAGCAGATTGCGCAACTGCAAGGTGCGAAACTGAATTGCTTCGGCCCGCAACATCCGTTCAAGAAGTACGGCAAGGCGGGTCTCGAATTCAGTACGGTCTTCCCGAAGCTCGGCGAAGCAGCAGCCGATGACATGTGCATCATTCGCAGTATGCACACCGATGCCATCAATCACGATCCGGCTCACACGCTCATGAACACCGGCTCGATGATTCCGGGCAGGCCCTCTGCCGGTTCTTGGCTGTGGTATGGCCTGGGAAGCGAATCCAAGAACCTGCCTGGTTTCGTCGTCATGGTGTCCACGGGGCGGTTCGGGCAAAGCCAACCGATTGCCGCGCGACAATGGCATAGCGGCTTCCTGCCCGGTAAGTTTCAGGGCGTTCACTTGCGAGGGCAGGGCGACCCCGTCATGCACGTTCGCAACCCCAAGGGTATCTCCGATTCACAACAACGCGATGTGATTGATGCGATCTCGAAGCTCAACAAGCTCGAGAACGAGGCAGTACACGATCCGGAAATTGCCACGCGTATCAGCCAGTACGAACTCGCGTTTCAGATGCAAACGGGCGTGCCCGATCTCGTCGATTTCAGCAAAGAACCGCAGAAGATTTTGGACCTGTATGGAACGAAAGGGGGCGATGGTTCGTTCGCTTCCAACTGCCTCATGGCCCGCCGGCTCGCGGAACGCGATGTCCGATTCATTCAACTCTACCACCGCGACTGGGACCATCACGGCGCGGTGAAAGACCACAGCGCCGGAACCGCCAAAGAAGTCGATCAAGGCATCGCGGCACTCATCACCGATCTCAAGCAACGCGACATGCTCAAGGATACCCTCATCGTTTTCGGAACCGAGTTCGGGCGAACGCCGATGGCCCAAGGGAATGGCCGCGACCATCACCTGGCTGGCTTCAGCATTTGGCTTGCGGGTGGCGGCATCAAGGGCGGCATGACATACGGCAACACCGATGAACTCGGCTATAATGCCGTCGAAAATAAAGTGCACGTGAACGACATGCACGCGACGATGTTGCACCTGCTCGGCATCGACCACAAGAAGCTGACGATGAAGTTCCAGGGCCGCGACTTCCGACTCACCGATATTGCGGGCGAAGTGATTCAGCCGATTCTGGCGTAAAATCAACTTGTAGTATAACCAATTTATACTATGTTACCGATGTACCGCGTCTTTGCGGTTCTTCTACTTTGAGGTCTCACTCATGCGTCGAATGATTGGCTCGTTCTTTGTGGGCTTGGCTGCACTCACCACTGCACTGGCTCACGCACCGTACGTCTTGACGGAAGGCGAAAAAGTGACCGTCGTATTCAGCGATGCGCTTGCGCCGGATGCACGAGTGAAAGAGGCATCCTGGAAGAAGATGGATGGCATCAAATTGGTCGCCACAACTGCGAACGGCAAAACGGCCGATGTCAAGCTGACGATGGGCGAAGCGTGTATGAAAGCCACTGTTCCTGCCGGTACGGTGCGGGTCGATGGGCACGTCGCTTATGGTGTTTTTACCAAGGGGGATAAAGCTCGCTTCATCCACTTCTACCCACGAGCGTTGATTGGTGCGAACGCAGCAAAAGAAAGCAAGCCTGCCGTGAAAGCGGTTCTCGAAGTATTGCCTACCGTCGAAGCGGGCAAAGTCCGGTTCACTGTTCTGCAGAATGGCAAAGCAGTACCGAAGCTCGAACTGAGCATCATCACCCCGGAAGAGAAAGAGGGCGTGAAAGCGACGACCGATGACAACGGTATGACACAAGCTTTCCCAGCGAAGGGTCGCTACGGCGTTACGGTGCGTGTAAATGAAGCAAAAAGCGGCGAAGCTGGTGGCGAAAAATACGAAGAGATCATGCACGTCGCCACGCTGGTTCTCGACTTGAAGTAACACATTCTTGAAAATCAGACATGCGCGATGAACATCGTCGCGCATGTTTTTTTCTCACTTCATCGTCATCAAATATTCAATCAAATCGCGCATCTCGCGTGGTTTCAATATGCTCTCCGCACTCGGCATTAGCGATACTGGAACCGTGCGTTTCTCGATGTCCACAACCGGGAATATGACTTTCTTCCCCTCTGCAGTTTGCACGTCCACGTTCATTTTGTCTTCCTTCAACACACTACCCGCGATGATGCGGCCATCGATCAGCGTGAACGTCACGCTTGCGAAACCCTGTGCGATTTTTGCATTCGGTAGTACGATGGATTCGAGAATATATTCGCGAGTCTTCTCGGGGTTCCGCATCGCAAGTTTGCTGAGATCTGGCCCCGCGACTCCACCGACATCATTTACCTTGTGGCACCGCACGCACTGAGCGGTAGCATGATTGAAGAAGATTTCCCGTCCCTTTTCGGCATTGCCACCCATCAGGCTGACGTGGAATTTCCCCTGCGAATCTTTGGGAAGTGTTGCTTCAAAATTCTTCTTGGCGGCATCGCGTGTCGGCGATTTCGCGGCACTTAACAGTTCAAGCACATCGAGTTGAAGTTCCGCAACTACCTTCCCTTCGCTGAGTTGCTTGGCCCAGTCGTCCACGAGTTTACCGGCCTCGGGTAACTTGAGCGTTGCCAGTGTGGCGAGGGCAGATTGCTTTTCAGCAACATCTCCCACTTCTTGATTCAGCACATTCTCGATCGACTTAAAGCCTTCGGCGGGGTTCGTTTTCGCCAAAGTATCGCGCGCTGCCGCACGCAGTACTGGCGAGCGATCTTTGAGCGCTATCGCGATCGTAGCGTCGAGTTGTTTCGATTTGCGATCCGCAAGAAATCGCAACGCAGCAACACGCAGATTAGGCTCTTGTTTCGCATCAGTGGCGAGGCGCACGAACTCGGCTTCATCGGCCTTCACTCCCAACGAGACCATGAGCGAAATGCTATCGGCCTGAAGCTTGCCATTTGTTTTTGCCAGCAGTTCTTGGAATCCGCGTTCCACGACTTCGCGCACGATTTTCGGGTCACGTTTCGGCAGTGGCTTCCAGAACCCGGTGACACGATCGCGTGCCGGGGGATTGCTCCAATCTCGTAATGCACTCAGTGCTTCCGCCCGCACGGCGGAGGAGAAGTTCGCGTTGGTAATCACACTCAGAACAGCCGTGGCATGCTCCTTCGTGCCGAGGCGGTATGCCATGCTGATCGCACGCCGAGCGAGTGCATCGCCATCGGGCAGCGGTTGTTCGCCAAGCTTCGGCAATATTGCCGCGAGTGCGTTGAAGCCGGGCTCGATGTCGAGATCGTGCTGATGGACTATCACCTCCCCGGGCTCGACGGTCTGGAGACCACTCGGCGCATCCGCGCTGGCGAGGCGCCCGGTCGCCATGTGGCCATCGTCGGCGTCACGGCGAGTGCCTCGATCGCCGATCGCAACGGATGCATCGCAGCAGGCATGGACGACTACGTGCCCAAGCCGGTGAGCCTGGCCGATCTGTCATCGGCCTTCGCCCGCACCAGCGCGATCCGAACCGCCGTCCGGTCGGCGGTGCGTCCCGATGAAACCCCGGTCGTCGTGGTGGCGGAGGTTCACCCGGAGGTTCCGGAAGAGGCGAGCGCCACTCCATTCGTCGGCAAGATGCCCCCTGACCCAGGGCCCCTCGACCCAGGACCGGCCGACCCAGGGCCCGTTGTCGACTGGGCCGTGCTCGACGATCTCGTCCGCGAACTCGGCGACCGCGCGATCGTCGTCGACCTGGTCGACACCTTCCTGGGTGAGCTCACCGCGCGTATCGATGGCATTGCCACCGCCGGCGCGTGCGGTGATCGGGATGGGTTGCACCGCTTGGTGCACACGCTCACGTCGAGCGCCCGCCTCCTCGGCGCAGGTCGGCTCGCGACGTGCTGTCGCGAGTTCGAGGCGGGTCGGCTGCCGGAACCATCGCTGCGCGAACTCGCCGACTGCGTCCGCGCCGAGCACGGCCGCTGGATCGTCTCCATCTGACGAGGGCTCGGCAACGACGCCAGGAGCGCCGGAACTGGCCGTGGACGACGCTGAGCCGGCGCCTGCTGCGCAGCAATCAGGCGTTGATGCCGTAGCCGACACCGCGCACGGTGCGCACGACGCTCTTCGTTCCCGACCGGTCGATCTTCTTGCGCAGGTTCGCGACGTGCACATCGACCACGTGATCGTCCGAGTACCAGTCCGGCCCCCACACACGTTCGAGCAGTTGGGCGCGGGTGAAGACCGCCTTCGGGGTCGCGCTCAGCGTGTCGAGGAGGTCGAACTCGATGCGGGTGAGCTCGACGAGCAGGCCTTCGATCTCGACCTCGCGAGCATCGGGTCGGACCGTGACGTGGCCCACCACACGCTCCGACGCGCTCGCGTCGGCGAGGCGAGGCCTGCGCAGCAGTGCCTCGACCCGGGCGCCCAGCTCGCGAGGCGAGAACGGCTTGGTGACGTAGTCGTCCGCGCCCAGCTTGAAGCCGAGCAGCTTGTCGATCTCCTCGTCGCGTCCCGAGAGCACCAGGATGTAGGCGCTCGAGCGTTCACGGATGGTGCGGCACAGATCGAGGCCGTCGCCGTCGGGCAGGGTGAGATCGAGGATGACGAGATCGGGCGGGGTGGCGGCGAGCGACTCGAGCGCATCGGAGATCGTCGTCGCCGTGCGCACACGATGTCCTGACTTGCGCAGGATGGCGGTGACCATCTGGGCGAACTCCGGGGCGTCTTCCACCACCAGCACGTCGGCCTCACCCACGTCGCCGAATCTCCTCAGGGTGTGAATCGACCCGGTGGACCCAGCGGACCCGGTGGGTCCGGAACTGGTGCCGGTGGGCTGCGGTGGCGTGGCGTCGGTGGGCTGGCCCGTCGAAGAGCGCGAGGTCGTCACGGAGTCCACGAGCAGTACCGTCCGGGTCGGCGCGCCGATGGCAAGGCGCCCTCTGCACGGTGTTCGCGATCGCGCGGGCAGCGGACGTGACGTCACACGTCACGTCCGCCGCCGCCGGTCAGGCACCCGCGACACCCGTAGCCTCGGCGGACATGCGAGTGGCAGTGGTCGGTGGCGGTGTGTCCGGATTGGGTTCGGCTGTGGCCTTGGCGCGCCAAGGCCACGACGTGGAGGTGTTCGAGCGCGACGACACCCCGATGCCGACGAGTGCAGAGGCCGCGTTCGACTGGGACCGTCGCGGTGCCCCGCAGGTGCGGCACAGTCACGCATTCCTCGCACGGCTTCGGAACCTGCTGCGCGACGACTATCCCGACGTCTACGCCTCGGTGCTCGCCGAGGGTGCGACCGAGATGCGCTTCGGTGACGATCTGCCGCCCACGATCACCAACTTCGAACGCACAGCCGGAGACGACGACCTGGTGATGCTCGCCTGCCGACGGTCGACGTTCGAATGGGTGCTGCGCCGTGCTGCGCTGGCCGAGGACAGGGTCACGTTCCGAACCGGTGTCTCGGTCGATGGGCTCGTCCGATCATCCGATGCGGGCCGCCCGCACGTGACCGGCGTGCGTGTCGCCGGCGGCGCTGTCATCGACGCCGACTTCGTCGTGGCGAGTGGCGGCCGCCGCAGCGTGGTGCCCGAATGGCTCGCAGAGATCGGTGCCCCGCACGTGCCCGAGCACGTGGAGGACACCGGGATCGTCTACTACTCCCGGTTCTACCGGTTACTGCCCGGGCAGTCGTATCCGCCACGCACCGGTCCGATCGGTGGCGATCTCGGCTACCTGAAGTACGGGGTGTTCGTCGGTGACAACGGCACCTTCTCCGTCACGCTCGCGACGCCGGTCGACGACGAGCAGCTGCGCAAGTTGATCACCGATCCGCAGGTGTTCGACGACACCGCCCGCCACCTCGTGGCCACGGCACCCTGGCTCGACGGTCGGGCCGAACCGATCACCGCGGTGCACGCGATGGCCGGACTCCTCAACCGGTGGCGCGAGTACGTGGTCGACGGCGAGCCGGTGGCCACTGGCTTCGTCCCCGTCGGCGACGCCGTGTTGTGCACGAATCCGCTGTACGGGCGAGGCTGCAGTACGGCCTTCTGGGGTGCGCACCTGCTCGCCCAGTCGGTCGAGGCCTTCGGTGCCGACACCCGCGAGATCGCGCTCGCGTACGACGCCTCGCTGCGTGCTGAGATCCATCCCTGGTACCGCGCCGGCGTCGAGCAGGATGCCGAAGCGCGCCGCGTCGCTGCGGAGATCCTGTCCGGGCGCGATCCTGACGGCGATGCGAACGACCCGCGCACGTTCATGCGGGCGGTGTTCCGCGACGGATTGCTGCCGGCGATGCGCACCGACGCCGTCGTCCTGAGAGCTTTCTTCCGGAGCTTCAATCTGCTCGAGCGGCCCGACGCGATGGCGACGGACCCTGACGTGAGCTCCCGTGTGCTCGCTGCCTGGCACGACCGCGACAACCGCCCGCCCGAGCAGCTGCTCGGCCCCAAGCGCCGCAGCGACCTGCTCGATCTGATCGCCGCCTGAGGCGCTGGCAGGCGATCAGTCGAGTGCGTCCTCGACGGCGCCCACTGCATCGTCGCTCACCCGGTCGATCGCATCGCGGGCCTCGGTGACCCCGGGGATCTCCGCCAACAGGGTGTCCTCCACCTTGCTGTCGTCGATCACCAGCCAGATGATCACCCCGACGATCGCGCCGACCAGCGGGAACACCACGAACGCCCACAGTTGTTCGAGCGCACCTGTGTCGGGGTTCGCGAACAGCGCAGTGGCGATGCTGCGCGCCGGGTTGACCGAGGTGTTGTCGACCGGGATCGAGATCAGGTGGATCAAGGTCAGCGTGAAGCCCACGACCAGGCCGCCCATGCCGTGCGGGATGCGGCCATCCGTCGACGCTGCCAGCACTACCACCACCAGCAGCGCAGTGAGTATCACCTCCACCACGATCGTTGCGCCGAGCCCGAAGTACTGCCCTGACCACAGGTTCGCTGCGAACTGCCCGCGCTCGAAGTCGACCTGACCGTTGGCGATGCCGAACACGATGGCAGCACCGGCGATGGCGCCGATCAGCTGGCCGATCACAGCGAACACGGCATGCGTACCGGTGACCCTGCGACTGACGAACAGCGCAAGGGTGACGGCCGGATTGATGTGGCAGCCCGATACGGGCCCGATCACATACACCATCGCCATCAGCGACAGGCCGAACGCGAGGCTGATCCCGAGCAGGCCCACGCCCGGCGCGAGGATCGCCGTGCCGGGTCCGCCGATGATCAGCACGGCCGTCCCGAAGAGCTCGGCTGCGAGGACTCGTCCGTGGTTGACGGTGGGTGTGGCGGTCATGGACGGTCACCCTATGCCGTGGGCCTGCGCGGCCCAGATGACAGGGCCCAGACGGCGCCCGGACGCGGTACCGTCTCGGTGTGGCACCTCGGCGACGCACCGACACGCATCTCGTCACCCGCGTCGATCGGGCCGGGGCCAAGCGTGCTCCCGACGAGCTGATCGTCGAAGAGCCGATGACCATCCAGCTCGACGGGCATCGAGTGGCCACGACGATGCGCACCCCCGGCCACGACTACGAGTTGGCTGCGGGGTTCTGCCACACAGACGGGCTCCTCGCAGGAGCGCACATCATCGGGGTGCGGTACTGCGCCGATGGCGCGGCCAGCGACTCCGAGTTCAACGTCGTCACCGTCGAGACCGGTGGGCGTGCCCCGGTGCCCACGCCTCGCCTCGGCAACACGACCTCCAGTTGTGGGCTGTGCGGCAACGAGGCGATCGACCAGTTGTGCGATCTGCTCGCCCCGCTACCCGCCACCGCACCGATCGCGCTCTCGGTCGTGGCCGGTATGCCCGACGCCGTCCTCGGCAGCCAAGGCCTGTTCGGCAGCACCGGTGCCGTGCATGCTGCAGCTGCGTTCACCGCTGACGGCGAGGTGTTGCTCACCCGTGAGGACGTGGGACGACACAACGCGGTCGACAAGGTGGTGGGCCGGATGCTGCTCGACGGTCGATTGCCGGCGACGGGTATCGGCCTGTTCGTGAGCGGCAGAGCCAGCTTCGAACTCGTGCAGAAAGCATGGGCAGCCGGCTTCTCCACGCTCGTCGCGGTCAGTGCGCCCACCAGCCTCGCTGTGCAGACGGCCCGACGCGCCGGCCTCCACCTCGTCGGGTTCGTCCGCGGTGATCGCCTCAACGTGTATGCCCCCGAACGGATCACCGACGACGCGCGCTGGGGTTCGCTCGCCGGTGGCCCGTAGCCTGACGGCATGAGCGACTCTGTCAGCGCCCCCGTGTCCCCGAGCACCGGCCTCGGGGTGCTCCATCTCTTCTGCAAGCCGACCCCGATGTTCGAAGGCGATGCTCTGGTCGCGGCCGTGAAGGCCGCCGAGGCGGCAGGCTGCATGGTCGTCACCGTTGCGATCCTCGGGCACAAGGCCGACGTCGCCGTGATGGCGATGAACCCGAACCTGCGTGAACTGCGCACCTTGCAGACGGGCGTGCAGCGTGCCGGGCTCGAGGTCGTCGACAGCTACGTCAGCATCACCGAGGTGAGCGAGTACGCGAAGGGGATGCCCGAGGAGATGACACGTGGTCGCCTGTACCCGACCATCCCGCCGCAGGGGAACCTCGACGCGTGGTGCTTCTACCCGATGAGCAAGAAGCGCGAGGCGCATGCGAACTGGTTCAAGCTCCCGTACGACGAGCGCAAGGACCTGATGCACGAGCACGGCACCAGCGGGCGCAAGTTCGCCGGGCGGATCGTGCAGTACGTCACCGGTTCCACCGGCCTCGACGACTTCGAGTGGGGTGTCACGCTCTTCGGCGGCACTCCCGACGACCTGAAGGACGTCGTGTACACGATGCGCTTCGACGAGGCATCGGCGCTGTTCGGCGAGTTCGGCGTGTTCTACACCGGGATGGTCACGCCGGTCGAGGAACTGGTCACCCAGATCTGAGGGTGCGGCCCGCATTCATCGGCCCGCATTCACCGGTCAGCCGGACACGCGCTGCGCGGGCCACGAGGCGTCGGTGACGTCGAGGCCGCCTTCGAACCGGTAGATGTCGAAGATGCCTGTCGTCGGATCGCCGTCGGCCGCGATGTCGAGGTCGTTCGTCGGCCCGTTGTAGTCGATGCCGCGGCCAGCGCCGAGCTGCGCCATGCACGACGGGAACGATCCGCACGGGGTGCCACCTGTGGTGGTCGGCACGATCTGTGCGGCCATCGCACCGCCATTGATGAAGTCGGCCTGCTCGGCAGCGAGGGCGATCACGTTCATGCAGTCGTATGCGTTGGCGGCGAACAGCCGACCATCCTCGGGGAACGTCCGAGCCAGTTCGGGATCGGCGATGCTCGAGCGTGGTGAGACCCCACGCATGATCGCGAGCACGGCATCGTCGAGGCGTCGGTAGACGCTCGCGGTGGCGGGCACCCGCATCGCGTCGTTCATCCAGATGCTGGATTGCAGCGTCGGATCGATCACCTCGGCGAGCGACTGCACCAGCCGGGGACCGGCCTCGGGGTCTCCGATGATCCCGATCGTGGCGGCGCCGCTGTCGGCGATCTCCCGAGCGATCGAGCTGTAGTCGGGCTGCTCGGGATCGAACCCGATCAGCTCCGGAACCGGTGCCCCCTGGGTCACGAGTTCGCGCCGGACGAGTTCGACCAATGGTTCCCCGTAGGCATCTTCCACGTAGGCGAGCACGATGTCGGTCCCCGTCCCGTCGAGCTGGCGCGCGAGTGCCTTCGCCTGCAGTGAGTCGGACGGGATGGTGCGGATGAACAGGGGCTGGGTGTCGGGGAAGTCGTCGAGCGAGCGCGCGCTTGCCGTGGGCGAACAGGTGAGCACACCGGCGCTCACCAGGATGGGCAGCAGGCGCTCCGCGACCAGCGACGAGGCAGGGCCGATGACGGCGTCGACCTCGTCCGTGAAGAGCCCCTCGAGCGTCGGGGTGGCACGTTCGAGCTTGGCTTCGTCGACGACGACGATTTCCACGTCGCGACCCTGCACGCCGAGATCGTCCACCTGCTGCACGGCGAGCTCGACTGCATCGAGCATGACCGTGCCGAGCTCGCTGCCCGCGCCGGTGAGCGGCAGGATCACTCCGACGCGAAGTCGATCGTCACCTGCAGGGTCGGTGACCTCGTCGGTGGGGGCTGTTGGTTCGAGGGTGGTTGCCGGCGCCGCATCCGAACCCGAACAGGCGGCCAGCGCTGTGAGGACAGCCGTCGCGAGGCAGACCGACATCGTCGTTGGATGCCTTCGCCGAGTCCGCGCCATGTGGGCAGTGTACGAAGTGCATCACCAGTGCAGGGTGCCGGCAGCTCCCTTGAACGGGCCGACGACGCGACTGGTGATCCATCCGCCGTAGAACATGCCAGCGTTGGCAACCACCCGCTCGTCGCCGACCCAGCACTCGTCGAGCTGTTGGGCGTAGAACGCGAGGTGACCGGCAATCGCCGCAAACGCACCGACAGGTGCCTCGTAGCTCCAGGCCGCATCGACAGCCGGCTGCCCGGAACCCGTGTCGAGGGTCCAGTAGGTGGTGGCCCCCTTCCACTCACACATCGTGCGTCGCGACGAGCGCACCAGCAGTGAGCGGTCGACGTCATCGGCCGGAAGGTAGTAGGCGGGCGGCTGGCTCGTCTCGAGGACTCGGATGGCGGCGGTGGTGTCGGCAACGATCCGGCCCTGGTGGAACACGCGGATCCGTTCACTGCTGGGTGAGACGGCGGGCGGACGTGGATAGTCCCACACGCTCTCCTGGCCCGGTCCGGGTTCGAGTCGTTCAGGTCGCATGCAATGGTTCCTACGTCACGATGTCGTGTCCCGGATGAACAACGCCGGCTACCGGACGGCCGTGCTCGGAGCGGTGGCGAACCGGGCCGACGTGGCTCGTGCGACATGACCCGGCAGGATCGCGTGCCGTAGGGTCGGCGCCGTGAGCGACGCTGCCGGACCGCCCGACTTCACCCGCGAACTGGTGCGCTGGAGCGAGACGCTCGCTGGGATCGCGCGCACCGGCCTCGGCTTCACCCAGAGCCTCTACGAGCAGGAGCGCTTCCACGAGGTGCTCCACGTCGCGGCCGACATCAAGGCCGCCGCCGACGACGCGCTCGAAGTGCGGCGCGAGCAGGACCACTTCGTTCAGGAGTGGTTGGAGTCGGTGGGCGAGGGTGTGCCCGGGTACGTCACGCCCAAGGTGGCCGTGGGTGCGATCGTCGGCAACGACGCCGGCGAGGTGCTGCTCGTGCAGCGTGCCGACAGTGGCATCTGGCTCTACCCGACCGGCTGGGCCGACGTCGGCTACTCACCTGCGGAGGTGGCGGTGAAGGAAGTGGCCGAGGAGACCGGCATCGTCTGTGAGCCGGTGCAGCTGCTGTCGGTGATCGATGGCCAGCGGATGGGATTCACCCGATTCGGCATGTACATGCTGCTGTTCCACTGCCGCGCCGTGGGCGGTGCGCTCGACGGCCACCCGCTCGAGACGTCAGGGGTGGGCTGGTTCTCTCGCGACGACCTGCCGGCAGCGACTGCGGGTGCGGACTGGTGGGGCCCGACGGCGTTCTCGGCGATCGACGGTGAGCAGATGCAGGCGAGCTTCGAACCGGTGCGCGAGCCGATCTGGCGCGGCGATCCCGACTGACGACTGACGACTGACGACCGCTGGGCCGATGGGCCGATGGGCCGATGGGCGTCAGGCGTCGGGCTGATCGCGGAGGAAACGCTCGACCTCGGCCATGAGCACGTCGCTGTCGACGGCGGCCGGATCGATCGGCGCCAAGCCCGTCTCGACGCGATCGTCCTTGCTCAACTCGCCCAACTCGCCGCCGACGGCATCGTCGCCGTCCTCGTCGTCGTCGTCCTCGTCGAGGCTCAACGTCTCGAGCCTGGCCACGTAGCCGACGAGGTCGTCGTCCTCGTGCACCATCGCCGACACGCGCTGTTCGTACTCGAACGCCTCGTGCGCCAAGCGGCCCACGGGAGTGGGCGATCCGAGCATCGCGCACACCCGGGTGACGAGCGCCAGGGTGGCCTTCGGTGACGGCATCTGTGATGCGTAGGCGGGGACGGCAGCCCACAGCGAGGCCGAATCGATGCCTGCGGTCTGGCACGCATCGTGCAGCACCCCCACGATGCCGGTGGGCCCCTCGTACCGGCTCCGCTGCAGGTCGAACCGGGAGATGAGCTCGCCGTCGGTGGCAGTGCCGATCACCTGCACCGGACGCGTGTGCGCGACGTCGGCGAGGAGTGCGCCGAGGGTGATCACGACACCTGCCTGATAGCGCTGCGCGAGCGAGATGATCTGCTGGGAGAACAGCCGCCACCGCAGTGCCGGCTCGGGGCCGAGCACGAGGATGACGTCACCGCCGGGCGTGGAGGCCCTCCAGGCGCCGACTGTGGGCCAGACGATCGAGCGAGTCCGTCCGTCGGCGAGACGCACGTGCGGACGCACGGTCGCGAAGTCGGTGAACTCCTCGGGGTCGATCTCGGCGAGCGGCTGAGCGCCCCATGCCTCGATGAGGTGGCGCACGGCGTTCGACGCCGCGTCGCCACCGTCGTTCCATCCCGTGAACGCGGCGATCACCGTTGGCCGGTGCAACGTGGGCTGGTCGAGCCACCGCAGGTGCTCCATGTGCGCCAGGTTATCGACCCGTCGCCCGTCCGGCGGCTCGGCGCACGAGCCCACGGCGCCGGTGCGCCGCCGGTGGGGCCGCCGGTACGGAGATCAGAGGATCGGCACGACGGTGTAGGCCTCGCCGCCGCCCGACGCGATGACGTCGTCGAGCCAGTTGCCCTCGTACACGTCGTTCGGTCCCTGCATCAGGTCGTTCTCGGCGGCACCCTCGGGGGTGGTGACGAGGGTCCAGGCCTGGCGCTTGTAGGTCCAGTTCGCCGGGTGGAGCCGGTGCGCCTCGCGCCACCACGACACAGCGGCGTCGGGACCGATCGCTCGGCGCAGATGCTCGCCGAGCTCGAAGCAGGCCGCGGCGCGGGCCTCGTCATCGCCGCGCGGGAGCGAGCGCGTGATGACCTCGTCGGGTGTGAGCACGAACCGAGAGTCAGCCCCGTGCTGGGCCCAGTCGACGATCGCCGCGCGGTACTCGACGGCGTTGTCGGGGATCTTCTTCACCTCGCGGAACATGCGCTCGATGCGCTCAGGCAGGCCCTCGGGCACCTCCATGTCGCGCATCGGACTGCGCTCGATCGAGGCCCCCTCGGCAGGACGCACGATCGTGCCCTGCTCGTCGATCCACACGGCCATCGGGATGTTGACGAAGCCGAACAGCTCGCCGGTGACGTGGTGTGTGTCGATCAGGCTGGGGTGTGTGGGCGATGCCGCGTCGATCCACTGGTGCGTATGTGCCGGCTCGACGTCGAGGGCGACGGTGACGACCGTGAGACCGAGGAGTTCGAGCTCTGCGTGCAGTGCCTGCCACCCGGGCAGGCTGGTGCGGCAGCCTCAATAGCTCGACCAGGCGACCAGCAGCACCTTTCGACCGTGGAGGCTGCTGAGCCGGAACGGTGAGCCGTCGCGGGCGAGGAGCTCGGGGTCGGCCGCACAGGCCGTGCTGAGTGCCCGACCGGTGGCAGTGGACGGACCAACGGCCCACACGCCGTGCGTCTCGTCGTGCACGACCGGCATGCCGAGACGCTGTGCGGCAACGGTGACGTCGAGCGTGCCGTCGTCGCGCAGCGAGCCCGGTGCCGGCACGCACACCTCGCCGCGGCAGAGGCCCTGGGGCTTGGCGTCCCATCCGGTGCGATCGGCGAAGGCGGCCGGATCGACGTGGTCGAGCGAGGTGAGGATCATGCGGCGACCGTAGTTCCGATGCGTCGCCGTGTCAGCGGCCGGAGGCCTTGTCAGCGAGATCGTGCGGCCCCGACGACAGGTAGCCCTTGCCGTTGCGCACCGCAGCACCCCAGGGGGTCATCAGCGCGACCAGTTCGTCGATGTCGTCGCCGAGTGCTTCGAGTGTCGGCCTCATCTGCTCGTCGGTGCGCACCTCGATCTGCTCGCGTGCGGCGCGGCCCTCCGGGGTGAACCCCGTGTCGTCCAACAGGCCGCGACCCTGCAGACGGGCGTGGGCTGCATCGAACTGGGCGTCGGTCCAGGCGCGGGTGCGGCTGTAGCTGCGCATCGGCAGGCCCCAGTAGAGCTCGCTCATCAGCCCGATCTCGGTGGCGGCGAACCCGGCGGAGAACAAAGCAGCGGAG
>Ga0105048_10009056_pt1 | contig 15883 bp, 13 predicted proteins | sample MAT05_FD_78382 | JGI IMG/M metagenome (GOLD analysis project Ga0105048, IMG submission 78382) | Freshwater microbial communities from Lake Fryxell liftoff mats and glacier meltwater in Antarctica - MAT-05 | ecosystem: Environmental > Aquatic > Freshwater > Ice > Liftoff microbial mat | place...
GCGCATCGCCGCCTTCGCCGAGGTGCAGCAGATCGTGCATCGCAATGCGCTGTGGGTGCCGCTGGTGCACCAGGGGCTGCCACTTGTCGCCAACAAGCGGGTGAAGAATGTGCGCGCCCACCACGTTTATGGCTCGCTGATCTACAAGGGTCTCGACCTTTCGCCATGAGGTCTCCGGCTCCGGCACCAAGCCGGTTTCATCAAGAGTGCGACAGGGAGGCGATGAGAATGAAGGTATGCTCTGGCATGTTGGCCGCGGTGGCCGCTGCCGCGATGCTGGTGATCGCCCCCGCCGCGTCCCAGACGCTGAACGTGATGCGTGCCGGCGACGCGCCGACCTTCGATGCCCACCGCACCACCTGGTCGCCGGCGGGCGACATCGTCAACATGACGCAGGACACGTTGGTGGCGCTGGACTGGGACGGCAAGACGCCGATACCCTATTTGGCCAAGTCGTGGGAGATCAGCCCCGACGGTCGCACCTATACCTTCAAGCTGCGCGACGACGTGACCTTCTGTTCGGGCAAGAAATTCACTGCCGAGGATGTCGCCTACAGCATCACCCGGCTGCGGAATCCCGATACCCGGGGGCCGTTCGCCTGGCGCGCCGGCGAAGTGAAGTCGGTGCGGGCGATTGACCCGACCACGGTGGCCTACGAGCTGTCCGAGCCGTTCTCCGATCTGCTGCTGCAGTTGACCATGTTCACCAACGTGATGATGAACCGCGAAAGCGTTGAGGAACTGGGCAAGGATTATGGCGTGCGCGGCCTGGACGGCACGGGGCCGTGGTGCTTTGCCAACTGGCAGCCACGCACCGAAATCAACCTGCGCCGCCACGATGCATATAAATGGGGCCCGGCGATGTTCAAGAACCCCGGGCCGGTGAAGTTCGAGCGGATGCAGATCAAGATCATCCCGGAGGAATCCAGCCGGGTGGCGGCGATGATGTCGGGACGGTTCGACTTTACCGGCGGCTTCCCCTCGGCCTTCATCCCGCAGGCCAAGGCCAGCCCGAACCTGATGGTGACCAGGGCTGAGCCGAACTTCCAGCTGCTGTACTATGGTTTCAAGGTTACCCGCCCGCTGGTGGCCGACGCGCGGGTGCGCGAGGCGATGAACATCGCGATCAACCGCGCCCAGATCGCCAAGGGCACCCTGCTCGGCAACGCCGACCCGGCCTATAGCTTCGTCGATCCGGCGGCGCTGGACTACAACCCCGCCACCGCTACCATCATCAAGGAAGACGTGGCCCGGGCCAAGCAACTGCTCGACGAAGCCGGCTGGAAGCCGGGCAGCGACGGCATCCGCGAAAAGGACGGGGTGAAGCTGGCGCCGAAGGTCTATGTCAGCGCCGCCGCCAACTCGGCGAAGGTGGCCGAGGCGATCCAGGGCTATCTGCGTGTGATCGGCGTGGATTGGCGGATCCAGGCATGGGACGCCACCATCGCGCCGCTCAAGATGGCCGAACAGGACTACGAGATCTGGTCCGTGACGGTGCCGTACCTCACCGCCGGCGACCTGATGAGCCTGTATTTCGACAGTCGCAACATCCCCACGCCCAACCGGATGAACTGGAAGGACGAGCGGACCGACCAGTGGCTTGCCGCCGGCAAGGCCGCGCTGACGCCGGCGGCGCGCACGCTGAATTTCGGCCTGGTGCAGGAGCGGGTGGCGCGCGAGCACCTGTGGATCCCGGTGCTGAACATCGACATGTACATGGTGACCAACAAGCGGCTGAAGGGCGCGCGTGCGCACACGCTGTACCAGAACGTCTTCTACAAGGGCCTTGACCTCAGCTTCTGATCCCAAGGAGGGGAACGACGATGTCGCGCTTTTCGACACGCCTGCTGCCAACCTTCGCCGCCGCCGCTTGCCTCGCTTTTGCGGGAACGGCGCAGGCGCAGACATTACGCCTGATGAATTCGATCGATGCGCCCCATTTCGACGCGCAACGAACCACCTGGGGCCCCGCCGGCAACATCAGTAACAGTACCCAGAGCGGGCTGGTGGCGCTGGATTGGGACGGCAAGACACCCATTCCCTATCTCGCGAAGTCATGGGAGATCAGCCCGGACGGTCGCACCTATACCTTCAAGCTGCGCGACGACGTGACCTTCTGCTCGGGCAAGAAGTTCACCGCCGAGGATGTGGTCTACACCTTCACCCGGCTGAAGAGCCCCGAGGTGAAGGCGCCATTCGGCTGGCGGGCCGGCGAGATCAAGGAGCTGCGGGCGATCGACGCCCACACCGTTGCCTATGAGATGACCGACCCGTTCTCCGACCTGCTGCTGCAGCTCACGATGTTCACCACCAACATCATCAATCGCGACACGGTCGAGGCGCTGGGCAAGGATTACGGCGTTGCCGGAACCGACGGCACCGGGCCGTGGTGCTTCGTGTCGTGGCAACCGCGCACCGAGACGGTACTGCGCCGCAACGATGCCTATCGCTGGGGCCCCAAGATGTTCGCCAACCCCGGCCCGGTGAAGTTCGAGCGGCTGTCGCTGCGCATCATCCCCGAGGAATCGAGCCGGGTGGCGGCCATGCTGGGCGGGCAGTTCGATTTCACCTCCACCTTCCCGTCGGCCTTCATTCCGCAGGCGAAGGCGATGCCGTCGCTGAATGTGCAGAAGGTCGATGCCACCTTCCAGCTGCTCTACTTCGGCTACAAGGCGAACCGGCCCATGGTGGCCGATGCGCGGGTGCGCGAGGCGATGAACATCGCCATCAACCGCGCCGAGATTGTCAAGGGCGTGCTGCTCGGCAATGCCGAGGCGGCGTTCACCTATGCCGACGATGTAGCACTGGATTACAACCCCAAGACCGAAGGCATCATCCGCGAGGATATGGAGCGCGCGCGGCGCCTGCTCGACGAGGCCGGCTGGAAGATGGGCAGCGACGGTATTCGTGAGAAGGACGGCGTGAAGCTGGCCCCCAAGGTCTATGTCACGGCGGGCGGCAACTCAGTGAAAGTGGGCGAGGCGATCCAGGGCTTCCTGCGCCGCATCGGCGTGGACTGGAAGCTGCAGGCGTGGGATTCCACCATTGCGCCGATCAAGATGGCAGAACAGGACTACGAGCTCTGGTCGGTCACCGTGCCCTATCTGTCGGCCGGCGATATCATGAGCCTGTATTTCGACAGCCGTAACATCCCCACGCCCAACCGGATGAACTGGAAGGACGAGGAGACCGACCGCTGGCTGGGCCTGGCCAAGGCCGCACTCAACCCGCAGGACAAGGCGCTGAACTTCGGCCTGGTGCAGGAGAAGGTGACGCGCGAACACCTGTGGATGCCGGTGGCCAACATCAACCTGTATGTGGTCAGCAACAAGCGCATCAAGAACGTGCGCGGCCACCCGCTCTACGCCATCGGCTTCTTCAAGGGGCTCGACTTCACGCCCTGACGCCACGCCTTACCCACGCCTCGCTGATCCCCGACAGGAACGACGTATGTCCGACGTGCTTCTCGAAGTCCGCAATCTGCGGACGCATTTTGACACCGATCGCGGGCTGTTCCGCGCGGTGGACGGCATCAGCTTCGACGTACGGCGCGGCCGTACCGTCGGGCTGGTGGGCGAATCCGGCTGCGGCAAGTCGGTGACCTCGCTGTCGATCATGGGGTTGGTGCCCAGCCCGCCGGGGCGCGTCGCGGCCGACGCGCTGCGCTTCGCCGGGCGCGACCTGCTGACGATGTCGGCCGACGAGCGGAGAAAGCTGCGCGGTGGCAAGATGTCGATGATCTTCCAGGAGCCGATGACCTCGCTGAACCCGGTGCGCACCATCGGCCACCAGATCATCGAGGCGGTGCGCGCGCATACCGACCTGTCGATGGCGGCCGCGCGCGACCGGGCGATCGAGGTGCTGGAGCTGGTGCGCATTCCCTCGCCGGCCAGCCGGGTGGACGAGTATCCGCACCGGCTGTCGGGCGGCATGCGCCAGCGGGTGATGATCGCCATGGCGCTGGCCTGCGACCCCGAGCTGCTGATCGCCGACGAGCCGACCACGGCGCTGGACGTGACCATCCAGGCGCAAATCCTCGACCTGCTGCACGGGTTGCAGGCGCGCTTGGGCATGGCGATCCTGATCATCACCCACGACCTCGGCGTGATCGCCGAGGTGGCCGACGAGGTGATCGTGATGTACGCCGGCAAGATCGTGGAAAGTGCGCCGGTGGCGCAGCTGTTCGCCGACCCGCAGCACCCCTATACGATCGGGCTGCTCGGCTCGATCCCGCGGCTGGGCGAATACCGCGAGCGGCTGGCCACCATCGAGGGCACCGTGCCAAGCCCGGCCAACCAGCCGAAAGGCTGCCGCTTCTCGCCGCGCTGCCCGTTTGCCGATGCGCGCTGTGTGGCCGAGCCGCCCGAACTGCGCACGCTGGGCTCGGGCCACCAGGTCGCCTGCTGGAAAGCCCCGGTCGAAGCCTTCGCTGGAGTGGTGGCATGAACGACTTGGCGCCCACGACCCAGCCGGTGCTGGAAGTTGACCGGCTGGTGAAGCACTTCCCGGTGCGCCGTGGCGTGATCCTGTCGCGCGTGGTCGGCCAGGTGCAGGCGGTGGACGACGTCAGCTTCGACGTGGCGCGCGGCGAAACGCTGGCGCTGGTCGGCGAATCCGGCTGCGGCAAATCCACCACCGGCCGGCTCATCCTGCGGCTGCTCGACCCCACCTCGGGCTCGATCCGGTTCCGCGGGCAGGAGATCGCAGACCTCGACAAACAGGCGATGCGCCGGCTGCGCAAGCATTTGCAGATCATCTTCCAAGACCCGTATGCCTCGCTCAACCCGCGCATGACGGTGGGCCAGATGCTGGCCGAGCCGCTGCGGCTGCACGACCTGGTCGATAGCGAGGCGGCCAGCGAGGCGCGGGTGCGGGAATTGCTTCAGGTAGTGGGCCTGCTGCCGGAACACGCGCGGCGCTATCCGCATCAGTTCTCGGGCGGGCAGCGCCAGCGGCTGGGCATCGCCCGCGCGCTGGCGGTCAGCCCCGACCTGATCGTGTGCGACGAACCGGTCTCCGCCCTGGACGTGTCGATCCAGGCGCAGGTGGTGAACCTGTTGCAGAACCTGCAACAGCGCTTTGGCATGAGCTACCTGTTCATCGCCCACGACCTGGCGGTGGTGAAGCACATCGCCGACCGGGTGGCGGTGATGTACCTGGGCAAGCTGGTCGAGATCGCCGAGAAGCGCACGCTGTTCGCCATGCCGCGCCATCCCTACACCCAGGCGCTGCTGTCGGCGATCCCCAAGCCCGACCCGGCGATGGCGCGCAGCCGCATCCTGCTGCCGGGCGACGTGCCCAGCCCGCTGCGCCCGCCCGAGGGCTGCCGGTTCCACACGCGCTGCCCGCACGCCCAGCCGCGCTGCAGCCAGGAGGTGCCGGCGCTGCGCCCGGCCGGCGACGGGCACCGGGTGGCGTGCCACTTCTTCGAACAGATCCCGGTGCCCGGCGAACTGATCGGAGCAACCGGCAATGGCATCACCGGCAAGTTCGCCGAGCGACTGGCATTGTTCGAGGCGGCAAAGCAGCACCGGATGGAGCCCGCCTGATACCGAGCGCCGTGAAGGATAGTTCTTCGGAAGTAAAGGCCAGGGCGTTGCCCTGGACCCACCAGGGGCCGAGCCCCTGGACCCCATCACTTAAAAACGGGTTTCCAAAGGCCGCCGGCCTTTGGTGGGTCCAGGGCAAAGCCCTGGCCTTGTCTTGCTCTATGGGTCAGTCACCAAGCCGCGTGCCGATCAGCGAAACGCCGACCCCGGCCCACAGCCCAGCGCGCGGAACACCGTCGCTGCCGGGCAAAACCCGGTGAAGGCGGCCTGGAACATGTTGAGGCCGGCGAAGGCGGTGACCAGAAGGAACCACGGGCTGACGAACCAGCCGAGTGCCAGGCTGGCCGATACGACGATCCCGGCAAAGGCGAGGACGGCACGGTCGATGTTCATGGCTATGTCTCCAGGGAGGGGTTCAGGCCGGAAGGTGTTCGCGGGTCCAGCGGACGATCTGTTCGGCCGGCATGGCGCCCGAGGTCTGTGCCAGCACGCGGCCGTGGTGCAACAGGAACAGTGCGGGGATGCCGCGCACGCCCAGCCGGGCCGAAACCTGGGGGGCTTCGTCGGCATTGAGCTTCAGCAGCCGGACATCGGGTTCCAACACGCCGGCGGCACGGGCGAATTGCGGCGCCATGCTGCGGCATGGGCCGCACCAGGGTGCCCAGATATCGACCAGCACCGGAATGTCGTTGGTCTGGGTGTGGCGGTCGAAGCCTTGCTCGTCCACCGCATGGGGCTCGCCGTCGAACAGCAGCACCTTGCAGCCGCCGCACTTGGCCTCGGCCGCGGGACGGTCGGCGGCGACGCGGTTGGTGGCGCCGCAATGCGGGCAGACGAGATGGCGCGGTGCGGTCATGTCGGGTCCTTCAGCTTTTCGATGTTAAGCTGGCGCATCAGGAAGCGCTCGTAGAACGGCTCGCTCTCGCCGCGGCGGATTTTGTGCAGGAAGTATTTCTCGAAGCCGACCTTGGCCAGATGCACCCAGGCGCCCTTGACCGCCCAGTTGACGTTGCGCGGCGGGATCTGCGGCTGGGCGACGAAGGCCACGCCGCCATCGCCGAAATCGGCCAGGCACACGGCGTTCCAGGTGGCCCGCGCGGTGGCCGGCGTGCCACGCAACAGGGCGCCGATGTTCTGCGCCGTGGCGGTGACCATCGATTCGATCATGAAGCCGGTCTTGGGCACGCCGACCGGCACCGGCGTGGGGCCGGTCGGCGGAATGGCGACACAGACGCCGACGGCGAATACCTCGGGGAAGGTCGGGTTGCGCTGGTGCTGGTCGACCAGGATGAAGCCGCGCGGATTGCCGAGCTTTTCGATGCCGCGCACCGCCGGAACACCGCGAAAGGCCGGCAGCATCATGCTGAAGGCGAACGGAAGCTCGTGCGCCTTGCGCAGGGTGCCGTCCTCGCCCACCTCCTCGACCGACATCATGCCCTGGGCGACCTGCTTGACCTTGGCGTTGGTGATCCAGTGGATGTGGCGGTTGCGGAACTCGCTCTCCATCAATCCCTTGGTGTCGCCGACGCCGTCGAGGCCGAGATGGCCGATATAGGGTTCGGCGGTGACGAAGGTCATCGGCACGCGGTCGCGCAATTTGCGCTTGCGCAACTCGGTGTCGAGGATGAAGGCGAATTCATAGGCCGGCCCGTAGCAGGAGGCGCCCTGCACTGCACCGACCACGATGGGCCCCGGATTGGCCCCGAGATTGGCACAAAACCGCTCGAAGGCATCATGCGCGCGCTGGGCGTGTTCCACGTGGCAGATCGACTGGGTGAAGGCATCGGGCCCCAGGCCGGGAATTTCGTCGAAGGCGAGGTCGGGGCCGGTGGCGATCACCAGATAGTCGTAGGGCACCGCGCTGCCATCGCCGAGCGCCACGGTCTTGGCCACCGGGTCGACGCGGGCGGCGCCCTGGGTGAGGAAGCGGATGTTCTTCTTGGCCATGATTGCGGCGAGGTCGATCTCGATGTCGGCCCGCTCGCGCCAGCCGATCGCCACCCACGGGTTCGACGGCACGAAGTGATAGACCGCGCCTTGGCCGATCACCGTCAGCCGGTCTTCCGCCCGCAGTTGCGGCACCAGTTCATAGGCCATCAGGGTACCGCCAAGTCCGGCGCCCAGCACGACAATTTCCGCCATGGCCCTGCTCCTTGCGCTGGCGCCGTCCGGCAGGGCCGGCCCGCCATGGGCCGCAGCTGCGGGATCGGTCGCCGCCAATATGGTTGACTGTATATTCATAATTACGTAGTTTCGCAACTATGAATTTACCGATGACGCAAATGGCCGAGGCAGCCGGCGCCGCGAGCGCCCTTCTCAAGGCGCTCGCCCACCCGCACCGCTTGATGATCCTGTGCCGCCTGGTCCAGGGCGAAGCATCGGTGCGCGAGCTTGCCGGCCTGTTGGCCCTGCGCGATTCCACCACCTCGCAGCATCTCGCCCTGCTGCGCCGCGAGGGCTTGATCCGCCCGCGCCGCGACGCGCAGACGATCTGGTATTCGATTGCCAGCAGCCAGGCGCGCGCGGTGATGGAAACGCTGTTCCGCCTGTACTGCCACGCCGACCCCGCCTGTATCGCCGATGGCGGGCGGCCGGCGGCTCTCATGACATCCCAGGAGGCGTAGATGCACTTGGCTCTGATCCTGTTCGGCCTGCTGTCAACCGCGGCCGGCGCCCAGCCCAGCCTGACGGTCCAGCTGCTGCCGCTGGCTGACCAGAAGGCGGTTTTCGCCACCGTCGAAAGCCTGGATGTGGTGCCGGCGCGCGCGCGCATCGGCGGCACGGTGGGGCGGCTGGCGGTCAAGGCCGGCGACCGGGTGGAACCGGGCCAGGTGCTGGCGGTGGTGGCCGACGACAAGCTGCTGTTGCAGATCGGCTCGATCGACGCGCAGATCGCCGGGCTGCAATCCAGCCTGGCGCAGGCGCAGAACGACCTGGCACGGGCCGACACCCTGTTCCGCCAGGGCTCCGGCACCCGGGTCGCGATGGACCAGGCGCGCACCGCGGTGGAGGTGGCGACTGCGGCACTGCGCGCGCGCGCCGCCGAGCGCGGGGTGGTCGACCAGCAGATCGCCGAAGGCCAGGTGCTCGCCCCGGTCGGCGGGCGCGTGCTGGCGGTGCCGGTGACCAACGGCACGGTGGCGTTGCCCGGCGACGCGCTGGCCAGCATCGCCGCCCAGGACTACGTGCTGCGGCTGCGCGTGCCCGAGCGCCATGCCGGCTTCCTGCGCGCCGGCGACACCATCCGGCTCGACACCTCGGGCCGTGGGGCGGCGGCGGGCGCGCCGGCCTTCGGCACCATCACGCGGGTGTATCCGCGCATCGAGGAGGGCCGCGTGGTCGCCGACGCGACGGTCGCCGGGCTGGATGCCTATTTCGTCGGCGAGCGCGTTACCGTCTGGATCGCCGCCGGCACCCGCCCGGCGATCGTCATCCCGGCGGCGATGATCCGAACGCGCTTCGGCCTGGATTACGCCCTGGTGCGCCGGGCCAGCCAGGTGATCGAAACGCCGATCCAGCGCGGCCGTGCCACGCCCGCGCCCACCATGCCGGATGGCGTGGAAATCCTGTCCGGCCTGGCCGCCGGCGACGTGCTGGTGCAGCCGTGAGCGCGCCCGATGGCGACCGCCGCCTGGGCCTGTCGGGGCGCCTGACGCAGGCGACCATCCGTTCGCCGCTGACGCCGCTGTTCCTGATCAGTGCCGTGATCGCCGGGCTGATCGCCCTGCTGGTGATCCCGCGCGAGGAGGAGCCGCAGATCAGCGTGCCGATGGTCGACATCATGGTCGCCGCCGACGGGCTGCGCGGCCCCGATGCGGTGGAACTGGTGACCAAGCCGCTGGAGACCATCGTCCGTGCCATCGCCGCGGTCGAGCACGTCTACAGCCAGACGCAGGACGACCGGGTGATGGTGACCGCGCGCTTTCGCGTCGGCACCAGCCCGGACGACGCGGTGCTGCGGGTGCACGACCGTATCCGCGCCAATATCGACCGCATCCCGCCCGGCATCGCCGAGCCGCTGATCGTCGGCCGCGGCATCAACGACGTGGCCACGGTGGTGCTGACCCTGTCGCCAACGCCGCAGGCCGCGCCAGTCTGGAACGATCGCCGGCTGTTCGAACTGGCCCGCAAGCTGCAGGAGGAGCTGACCAAGGTCGAGGACATCGGCACCAGCTACATCGTCGGCACCAGCGCCGAGCAGATCCGCGTCGAGCCCGACCCCGAGCGCCTGGCGCGCTACGGCGTGACCTTGCAGCAACTGACCGCCAAGGTGGCCGACGCCAACCGCTCCTTCGTTGCCGGCAGCGTGCGCGACGGCACGGTCAGCCGCACCGTGGCGGCCGGGCAGACCTTGTCGGGCGTGCCGGATATCGGCCTGTTGCTGATCGCCACGCGCGACGGCAGGCCGGTGTATGTGCGCGACGTGGCCACCGTGCGCGTGGGTGCGGCCGCCGACGATGTGCGCGTGTGGAGCCTGTCGTCCGGACCGGAGGGGGTACAGCGCGTGCCCGCCGCCAGCCTCGCCTTGGCCAAGCGCGCCGGGGCCAATGCGGTGGTGGTGTCGCGGGCCATCCTGGATCGCGTCGACAGCCTGAAGGGTCGGCTGATCCCGGCCGACGTGCGGGTGGAGGTGACGCGCGACTACGGCGCCACGGCCAACGACAAGGCCGACGAGCTGCTGTTCCACCTCGGCCTGGCCACCATTTCGATCGTGGCGCTGATCGCCCTGGCGATTGGCTGGCGGGAGGCGTTGGTGACCCTGGTGGTGATCCCGACCACCATCCTGCTGACCATGCTGGCCGCCCAGCTGATGGGCTACACCATCAACCGGGTGAGCCTGTTCGCGCTGATCTTCTCGATCGGCATCCTGGTCGACGACGCCATCGTGGTGGTGGAAAACATCGCGCGGCACTGGGGCATGGCGGATGGGCGGCCGAAGCTGCGCGGGGCGATCGACGCGGTGGCCGAGGTCGGCAACCCGACGATCGTGGCGACGCTGACCGTGGTGGCCGCGTTGCTGCCGATGCTGTTCGTCTCCGGCCTGATGGGCCCCTATATGGCGCCGATCCCGGCCAACGCCTCGGCGGCGATGCTGTTCTCGTTCGTCGTGGCGATGATGGTGGCCCCCTGGCTGATGCTGAAGCTGGCGCCGCGGGGCGACGGCGGCGGCCACCACGCCGGGCACGACGAAGGGTTCATGGGGCGGATGTACCGCCGCGTCGCCGCCCCGGTGCTGCGCAGCCGCGCCCGAGCGCTGGTCTTCCTGCTCGTTGTCGGCGTGCTGACGCTGGTGGTGTGCGTGGCGTTCTACACCCGCCACGTGACGGTGAAGCTGCTGCCGTTCGACAACAAGTCGGAATTGCAGGTGGTGCTGAACCTGCCGGAGGGCGCCACGTTGGAGGACACCGAGGGCCGCCTGTTCGCCGCCGCCGCCATCGCCGCCGGGCTGCCCGAAACCGTCTCGATCCAGGCCCATGCCGGCACCGCCGCGCCGTTCAACTTCAACGGGCTGGTGCGCCATTCCTATTTGCGCCGCGGGCCGGAACTCGGCGATTTGCAGATCAACCTCAAACCCAAGGCCGAACGCACGCGCAGCAGCCACGCCGTGGCGCTCGACCTGCGCGGCAAGCTCGCCGCCCTCGCCCTGCCCGCCGGCAGCACCCTGCAGGTGGTGGAGGTGCCGCCCGGCCCGCCGGTGCTGGCCACCCTGCTGGCCGAGATCTACGGCCCCGATGTGGCAACCCGCCGGGCGGTGGCCGAGGAGGTCAAGAAGCTGTTCCGCACCGTGCCGTACGTGGTGGATATCGGCGACAGCTACGGCCATGCCCGGCCGCGCCTGCGCCTGTCGATCGACCAGGAGCAGGTGGAGCATTTCGGCGTGGAGCAGCGCGACGTATACGACACCATCCGAACCCTGTTCAGCCAGCAGCGCGTCGGCACCTCGCATCGCGGCGAGGAGCGCAGCCCGATCGACATCGTGATCGGCCTGCCGAAATCCGACCTGGCGTGGAACGAGCGGCTGGCGGCAACCCCGGTGCCGGCCAACACCCAGCCCGGCAGCCGCACCGTGGTGGAACTCGGCCAGGTGGTGCGCGCCACCACCGAGGCCGGCTCGCCCGCGCTGTTCCGCCGCGACGGGTATTTCGCCGACCTGGTGACCGCCGAGCTGGCCGGGGCGTTCGAGGCACCGATCTACGGCATCATCGACATCAACCGCGCGATCGAGGCGCATGACTGGGGCAGCCTGCCGAAACCGGCGATCTCCTGGCGCGGCCAACCGGCCGACGAGGCGCACCCGACCCTGTTGTGGGACGGCGAGTGGGAGATCACCTTCGTCACCTTCCGCGACATGGGCGCGGCGTTCGGGGTGGCGATCCTGGGCATCTACATCCTGGTGGTCGGGCAGTTCCGCAGTTTCCAGCTGCCGCTGGTGATCCTGACGCCGATTCCGCTGACGCTGATCGGCATCGTGCTGGGCCACTGGATGCTGGGCGCCGCCTTCACCGCCACCTCGATGATCGGCTTCATCGCGTTAGCCGGCATCATCGTGCGCAACTCGATCCTGCTGGTGGATTTCATCCGCCACAGCGCCCAGCCCGGCGCCACGCTGCGCGCCACCCTGCTGGATGCCGGGGCCATCCGCTTCAAGCCGATCCTGCTGACCGCGCTGGCGGCGATGATCGGGGCGGCGACGATCCTGACCGACCCGATATTTCAGGGTTTGGCGATCTCGCTGCTGTTCGGCCTCGCCTCCTCGACCCTGCTGACGGTGCTGGTGATCCCGGCAATCTACGTGGTGATGCGCGATGCCGATGCGCCGGCCACGGCGCAGCCGCCATGACGGGGCTGACATGGGTCAATGAACCGCGGTGCCGTACCAGCCATGGTGCGGTGCGGCACCCGCAAGCAGGAGAGCACGATGCACAAGAACTGGCCGGAAATGGCGGCGAGCCTGTCGGTGCCGCTGAAGGAACTGCGCGGTGGCGCCACCGAGGTGATGAAGGGATTCTCCGCCCTCGCCCGTGCCGCCCTGGAACCGAAGGCGCTGGACACCAAGACCAAGGAGCTGATCGCGTTGGCGATCGGCGTGGCCACGCGCTGCGACGCCTGCATCGCCTTTCATGCCGAGGCCGCGGTGCGCCAGGGTGCGACCCGCGAGGAGGTGATGGAGACGATGGGCATGGCCATCTACATGGGCGCCGGCCCGGCGGTGATGTATGCCGCCCAGGCGGTTGAAGCCTACGACCAGTATGCCGCCCGCAATCACCCCGCGGCACCGCAACCCGCATGAGGCCCGCCGCTGCTGGTGCACCGGGCCGGAGGGTGGCCGATGTGTGAACTGTTCGCGATGTCGAGCCGCATTGAAACGACGATCCGCATCTCGATGCAGGTGCTGGCGCAGCGCGGCGGCGCGACCGGCTTGCTCGGCGACGGCTGGGGCGTCGGCTTCTACGATGGCGACGATGCCAGGATTTTCCGCGAACCGACCGCCGCGGCCGACAGCGCGCTGGCCCAGTTCATCGCGTCGCAAACCCTGCGCAGCCGGACGGTGCTGTCGCATCTGCGCCACGCCACCCAGGGCGAGGTGTCGCTGCGCAACACCCAGCCCTTCGCGCGCGAGCTGGCGGGGCGGATGCACCTGTTCGCCCATAACGGCCGGCTACCTGGTGTGGAGGCGCGCTTTGCCAGTTCGGATGATCGGTTCCGCCCGATCGGAACGACCGACTCCGAGGTTGCCTTCTGCGTTCTGATGGAGCGGGTCGCGAAGCTGTGGTCGCGCTCGCTGCCGCCGCTGGCCGACCGGCTCGCGGTCATCACCCAAGTCGCCGCCGAGCTGCGCACGCTGGGGCCGGCCAACTTCCTGTATGCCGATGGCGATGCCGTGTTCGCCCACGGCCATCGGCGCACCCAGAACGATGGCCGCGTGGTGCCGCCCGGGCTGCATGTGCTGACACGCGCCTGTGCGGTCGACCCCGACGCCCTCGCCGCCTCGGGGGTGCGGCTCGGTGACCCGCAGTCGGTGGTGCTGTTCGCGAGCGTGCCGCTGACCCAGGAAGCGTGGCGCAAGCTGGACGAGGGCGAGATCGTGGTCGCCCGCGACGGCGCCATCGTGCCCTGACCAACGCCAGGAAAAACGGATAATATCACGCCTCGGTAAGGGTGATACTCATACCAACCATTAGAGGGATTGGTATAAGGTGCAGGGGCTTGGCCGTCGCGCGGAAGCGCGCGCGAGTCCTGCTGGGGTTTGGGGGCAAAGCCCCAACCTTGCCTGGCTGGGCGTCCCCCGCTACGCCTTGGCGCGGAAGAACACGCCAGTGTCGATGCAGAACACTGGGCGGCCGGTGATCTGGGCGATCTGGTGTGCTTGGCCGTGATCGCTTTCCACGAACAGGGTTCCGCCGAGCGTAGTGTAGACATCGGCCTTGTAGCGCCCGTAGAGCTGCAATTGCCGGCGGGTTTCCGCGTTCGGCAGGTTCAGCATGATCAGTTCGTCGTATTTGATGTCGTGTTTCGCCAGCCATTCCATGGTCTGGCCGCGGTATTTTTCCAGCCGCGCGGTGACGATGGCGCCCAGCTTGTAGGTGGGCCGCATCTTCAGCGGCGCGTCCAGGATGTAGCGTTCGTACAGCCCGCCGTCATTGGTGTTTTCCGGCGGCCCGTCGGGGCACATCACCCCGTCGAGGTCGCACAGGTAGCCTTCGCTCATCGTGTGGTGCATCAGGTTCCACTCGAACAGGCGCGGCGGCGGCACCATCTCGAAGGTGATGTCGGCTTCGGGCGGTTTGTGGATGGAATTGAAGATCGCCAGGAAGGTGAAGTTGAAGCGGCCGTCGGCGAACAGCTCGGCATGGTCGGCGCGGAAACGGCGGATTGCCGCACCGGTGTTGACGGTGTCGTCGACCACCAGCACCGAAATCGGCTGACCGGCGCCGAGTGCGCGGGCCATGCGGTGATGGGCCGGGCTCCAGCGGTTGGTGTTGCGCTGTGCGAGCTTGCCGGCGTCGAGGTCGGCCAGCCCGACCAGCGGCAGGTTGAGATGCAGCGCCACGATCCCCGCCGGCACCAGGCCGCTGCGCGGCAGGCCCACGACCAGGTCGTAGCCCTGCGACACCTTGTGCAGGTGGCGCTTGATGATTCCGTTCAGCTCGGCGATCGTGCGCACGTGCAGGGTCTGCCCGGCCGGCGGCAGTACCGCGTCCGTGCTGCGCCGCCACAATGCGCGCAGGTCAAGCGTCGGCGGCGTTGCCGGAGGCGGGGCTGGAGGTGGGGGGGCGGCGGCGCTCATCGCGGGACAATCTTTCACCACCGTCGGCGCGTGGCAAGCGCGCGGCGCATTGCGACGACACTGAAATGTGCAGTCAAACCTTCGTCAAACCGCCGATTCATGCACGGCGCGATCGCGAAATCGCGTTGTGTCGGTTCCCAACGCGGCCCACCTTGTGTAGGGATTCGCTCGGCGGCGCGCGGAAAATCCGAACGCGCCATGACAACCTGGCGGAACACGTGTCGATGAGCCTGGCGATCTGCATAATGGTGAAGGACGAGGCGCCCTACCTCGCCGAATTCCTCGCCTTCCACGCGCTGGTCGGCGTGCGCCATTTCCGCGTCTACGACAACGGCAGCACCGACGGCACGCTGGCGCTGCTGAACCGCCTGGCCACCCATTACGACATCGAGGTGTTTCCCTGGACGGTGGAGGGGATCGAGCGCCAGCAATCGGCGTTCAACGATGCCTGCGTGGCGCTGGTCGGGCGGCACGACTGGGTTGCCTTCATCGACGCCGACGAATTCCTGTTCGACCCGCAGCACCGCCCGCTGCCGCGCGTGCTGGCGGAAGTGCCCGCCGATGTCGGCGCCATCGCGATCAACCAGCGCGTGTTCGGCTCGGCCGGGTTGACCGAGCTGTCTGACGACGACCTGGTGACCCGCCGCTTCACCCGCCGCGCGCCGCTGACCTACGACGAGCATTACTGGATCAAGACCATCGCCCGGCCGGAATGCGTGCACCGGTTCCAGTTCAGCCACAGCGCCCACCTCAAGTCCGGCCGCTACCTGTTGACCGACGGCAGCACGCGCGAGGTGGCAGGCAGCCATCCCGGCAAGACCACGCGGGTGGCCGAGCACGGGCCGCTGCTGCACCACTACATCCTGAAATCCTGGGCGGAATACCAGCGCAAGCAAAAGCGCGGCGCGGTGTCGGACCAGGGCGCGATGAAGCGGCTGACGCGCGACTACTTCACCGAGCGCGACCAGTATGTGAACGCCGAGGAAGATACCTCGCTGGTGGCGATGGCCGGGCTGGTGGAGGCGCGGATGCGCTTTGCCGACGC
>Ga0105048_10009058_pt1 | contig 15879 bp, 7 predicted proteins | sample MAT05_FD_78382 | JGI IMG/M metagenome (GOLD analysis project Ga0105048, IMG submission 78382) | Freshwater microbial communities from Lake Fryxell liftoff mats and glacier meltwater in Antarctica - MAT-05 | ecosystem: Environmental > Aquatic > Freshwater > Ice > Liftoff microbial mat | place...
CCGAATACTTGTTTGTTCTTTGATACCAAATCTTATCCCATTGGTAATAACTGCCGGAGTAATGGGCTGGGTAGGTGTTCCTTTAAAACCATCTACGGTGTTGGTTTTCAGTGTGGCGCTGGGCATAGCGATAGATATCACCATTCGTTTTTTAGTTAATTATAAGCAAGAACTTCCCATACACAATAACAATATACCATTGACTGTAGCCGCAACCATTAAAAATACCGGTCTTAGCATTGTTTATACATCCCTTGTTTTAATAGCAGGTTTTATCATCTTCTGCTTCAGCAGTTTTGGTGGAACCATTGCATTGGGTTGGTTAACCTCAGTTACGCTGTTAGTGGCTACTATTACGAATCTTGTCTTACTGCCAGTCTTATTATTGAATACAGGGAAAAAAGGTTCAGTTCAAAAACAGGTGTAAGTTCCTTACGAAATGGAGTCTCTTAAACCGTCTTGTTCCGTATTATTAGCAGAATTGAAAAAGGGATTAAATGATACTTTTGCCGCAAGCTGATAGAAAATCAAATATGAACTTCCGGGCGTTATTTTTATGAAAGTGATGCATAAAACATACAATCGTAAAATTTTGCATCAATTTACAAACTCTGGAAATTAACTTGATTATAGAATTCTGCTGATCGTATGCAGCGTTTTCCATTATCTTCTTCTCACTGTTTAGTAGAAATTGTTAAGTTTTTGACAAAACAAATAGATAATTTTTGTTGTTATTTGAAATAATAATTATGGCAGGAAGTTTTATACAATACATTTGAAGGTTTTTTAACATGCGACGGATTGTAAAAATTCAGCGTTAATGGATAAAAGACTACAGCGGCCTTAAAAATAAGTGGAATAATTGTATATTAAAAAAAATATTTGAAATATAATTTTTGTTCAAGTCATTTATAAATTCAAACTTCCGTTTTAAAACAAATTGCCAAAATTAATTTGAAATCATTTAAAGAAAGAATATGAGAATAAAAGCGTTGGTAAGGTTCAATGTCCAAAAAGTAAAGTATGCAAAATTTATTTGGCTCCTGAACTTTGCTATTTTTATCCTGCTTTCACTGACGACCGTTCAAGCACAAACAACGGTTGTTAGTGGAAAAGTTACAGACTCAGTAAACCGGCCTTTACAAAATGTTTCAATAGCGGTAAAAGGTAGTCGAAATGGAACGTCCACGAACGCTGAAGGAGAGTTTAAATTGAATAATGTTGCAGACCGTTCCATAATGATTGTAAGTAATATTGGGTTTCAAAACCAGGAAATAAAGTTAGCTTCTGGTCAAAACCAGATTAATGTAGTGTTAGTGACAGATGTTTCGACCATGCAGGATGTAGTGGTAACTGGTTTTCAAAGAATTGACAAAAAAAAGTTTACCGGTGCGGCGGTTACATTAAAGGCTGAGGATGTGAAAATTGATGGCGTGATTGATGTGAGCCGAATGCTGGAAGGCCGTGCTGCCGGAGTTTCCGTTCAAAATGTGTCCAGTACATTTGGTAGTGCCCCCAAGGTAAGAGTTAGAGGTGCTACATCAATTAATGGCGACAATAAACCATTATGGGTTGTTGATGGGGTGGTGTTGGAAGATATCATTAATATTTCAAACGACCAGTTATCAAGCGGTGACCCCACTACACTTTTAGGGTCTTCTGTGGCTGGCATTAATGCGAACGATATCGAATCATTTGATATTTTGAAAGATGCGGCAGCTACAGCATTGTATGGAGCGAGGGCAATGAACGGGGTAGTTGTTATCACCACTAAAAAAGGAAAGGCTGGTAAACCAACAATCAATTATACCGGAAACCTGACCACTCAGTTGAAACCGCGATATACAGATTATAACATTATGAACTCAGCCCAGCAGATGTCTGTATTGGGAGAACTTGAACGAAAAGGTATTCTGAGAACAGATATATTGAGCGGTGCCAACTTTGGGGTTTACGGAAAAATGTTCGACCTGATTAATACTCCTGATGCCAACGGTAATTTTGCGGTTGCGAATACTACAGTAGGAAAGGCTGCTTTTTTAAAGAGGTTTGCATTGGCGAACACAGACTGGTTCGATATTTTGTTTCGCAATTCGATGCAACAGGAACACAATATCAGTATTTCATCAGGTACTGATAAATCGCAAAGTTTCTTTTCCGCCAGCTTTTACGACGATAACGGCTGGACAGTTGCGGATAAAGTGAAACGCTATACGCTTAATTTCCGCAATTCTTATAATTTTTCTGATAAATTAATGGTGGGGTTCCTTACCACAGCCTCCGTAAGGCAGCAAAAAGCCCCCGGTGCTTTAAGCCGGGTAAGCAATCCTGTTTCAGGCCAGTTTGACCGGGATTTCGATATCAATCCTTTTAGTTATGCATTGAATACCAGCCGCACTTTAACAGCATTTGATGAAAATGGAAAGCCCGAATATTTCAGGAGAAACTTTGCACCATTCAATATCATTGAGGAGCTCAAAAACAATTCACTGGATATCAGTGTGGTTGATTTAAAACTACAAGGGGAAGTGAATTATAAAATAAACAAACATTTGCGGTACGAGTTTATTGGAGCACTGCGGTATGTTAGGTCTACCAGAGAACACCAGATTACAGAAAATTCCAACATGGCCAATGCGTATCGGGCCAATGGCAATGCAACCATAGCAAGAGCGAATAAGTTTTTATATACTGACCCTGACAACCCTGCAGCACCTCCTGTAGTTGTATTACCTTTTGGAGGGTTTTACAATCGTACCGAAGACAACCTACTTTCCTTTGATGTTCGAAACAGTTTAAACTATACCAATACCATCGGCGAAAAACATGAAATCAACCTGTTAGTGGGCCAACAGATAAAATCTGCCGACCGGCAGAATTTCACCAATACAGGATATGGCTACCAATATGATAACGGTGGAATTCCTTTTGTGGATTACAGGATACTAAAGCAAACGATTGAATCAAATTTTGTGTATTACGGCATGGGAAAGGAATTTGACAGGTTTGCCGCTTTTTATTTTAACGGACAGTACACCTATAATAAAAAGTATAATTTTTACGGCACGGTAAGATATGACGGCTCCAATAGATTGGGTTCCTCTCCAGCAGCAAGGTGGCTTCCTACCTGGAGTTTTGGAGGAGCCTGGAACATAGACGAGGAGAATTTTATTAAAGACATTAACTGGATCAGTTATATGAAACTAAGGGCAAGCTATGGCCTTACCGCCAGCCTGGGGCCTGCAACCAACTCCGGTGTTGTGTTCCGTAGTCTTACCACCAATCGTACCTTCCCATCAGAAAGGGAATCAGTCATTCAAATTGCCAACCTCGAAAATTCAGACCTTACCTGGGAGAAAAATTACCAAACCAACCTTGGGCTGGATGCGGGCTTGCTGAATGGAAGAATCAATGTGAGCCTGGATGTTTTTCAACGTAATAGTTTTGACCTGATCAGCCTTATTAAAACTGGTGGTATAGGCGGGGAGTCTATCAAAGCGGCTAATTATGCGGATATGAATTCTAAAGGTGCAGAGGCTTTAATTGGGGGCTCTGTTATCCGGGCAAAAAACTGGGGATGGAAAACAAATCTAACATTTGGCTATACCGTTACAAAAATCACCAATGCCAACAACCAACCAATCATCTTTGATCTCGTAAAAGCGGAAGGTGGAAATACGGTGGGCTATCCTGTTAACAGTTTATTTTCTATCCGCTACAATGGGCTGGACAATGCTACCGGCGTACCCACATTTTTAAATGAGAAAGGAGAAATAAGCAGCAATGTTTTTCTGCAGGATGAAACTATTTCAAATTTGGTTTTTGAAGGTTCTGTAGATCCAAAATTTACCGGTGGATTTTCCAATACATTCAATTATAAAAACTTCTCCTTAAATATTTTTGTTACTTACCAGGCAGGTAATAAAATTAGGTTATATCCGGCTTTTAGAACAGCTTATACCGATTTTGACGCTTTGCCAAAAGAATTTTTAGACCGATGGGTAATGCCAGGTGATGAGTTGAAAACCAATGTGCCGTCTGTGCTGGATGCTTACGAGCGTTATCTGGTAAATGCAAGCGGAGCAGCGCCCTACAACAATTATAATTATTCAACTGCAAGGGTGGCCGATGGTGGGTTTGTGCGGTTAAAAACGGTTTCGTTTACTTACAATTTAAAAAAAGAACTGTTGAATAAAACCGGCCTGAATGCTTTGTCGGTGACGGCGGTTTCGGCCAATCCCTGGTTGATTTATTCCGATCCGAAATTGAAAGGCCAAGACCCTGAATTTTTCAATACTGGTGGTGTGGCACAGCCCGTTCAAAAACAATTTACACTTTCAATAAAAGCAGGTTTGTAAGATGAAAAATATTAAATATTATTCACTGTATTTTTTCAGTTGTGCTGCATTCGCAGCGGGTACCGGATGCAATAAGTACCTGGATATAGAGCCGGATAACAGAGCCACCGTATCTACAGCAGAGAAGGTGTCTCAACTGTTGGGTACCGCATATCCACAGGCCAATTACCAGGCTTTTGCAGAAACAATGTCTGATAATGTTGCTGATTTGGGGGCCGGCGGTAGTGACAATGTAATTCGTGACCCGTTTTATTTTGCAGATACAAGAGAGAACCAGCAGGATTCACCGGAGTATTATTGGTATGGATGTTACACCGCCATTGCTGCCGCCAACGAGGCATTGGAAACAATTAGCAAAGTTGCGAACCCCATTGATTACAGTGCACAAAAAGGAGAGGCATTGGTTGCCAGGGCATATTCCCACTTTATGCTGGTCAACTTTTTTTCTAAATTTTATGACGTTGCCACAGCCGCAGCTTCACCTGGTATACCCTATGTAACCGAGCCGGAAAAGGTTTTTATTAAACAATATGAACGGAAAACCGTACAGCACGTTTATGATATGATTGAAAAGGATTTAATAGAAGGGATACCCTTGATACAAGACAGAGGATACAAAGTGCCTAAATACCATTTCAACAGGTCGGCAGCTTATGCCTTTGCCACCAGGTTTTATTTATATAAAAAAGATTATCCCAAAGTGATACAATATGCCAACCTTGCCGCACCAGTTAACTTTGCCGCCAGTTTACGGGGTTGGAATTCTACTTATAAGAACATAACAGACGTTACAGAACTTTTTAAGATCTATGCAAGAGCTACCGAAAATGCCAACCTGTTGCTGGTTGAGACACAATCTTTGTGGAGCAGGTATTATTATAGTAGCCGGTTTGGTGTAGATATTAATAAAATGCGCCAGATAAGTCCGATAACCGACCCTTTAACTGGCGGTAATTTTGCATTTTCCAGATATTCTTCGGGAGATAATCAATTGATTCCAAAAATCGATGAATATTTTGTAAAAGTGTCAGTAAACGCCGAGATTGGTTTTCCTTATGTAATGGTGCCTTTATTTTCGCTGGAAGAAGTGTTGTTTAACCGTGCAGAAGCATACGCCTACACCAATAATCCAACTGGAGCAATTGCAGATTTAAATTCGTACGCCAGTGCCCGGATAAACAATTATTCACCCGCCACCCATAATATCACCTCTGCAAAAATAAATGCTACTTTCGGAACTACCAATACACGAGATGGTTTAATAAGTGCCTTGTTGTATTACAGGCGGGCTGAGTTTATTCATGAAGGTTTGCGCTGGTTTGATATATTGAGGTACAAGCTACCGGTTATTCATACAACTTCCCCGTTGCCCGGCGGTGGGGTAACGGTACTTGCTACACTACAGGCAGATGATGTTAGAAAAGTGTTACAAATACCACCCTCTACAATATTGGCTGGGCTGGCACCCAACCTACGATAGGAATTTGAAAATCAATCAATTATAAATTTTTGTATGAAAATATTACAACCAATTTTACTTCTTTTATCTGCGGTGATATTAGTTAATTCCTGCAAAAAGGAAGAGCCTCTCGGTAACGTAGATAATATACCTGGCCTTGGCGGCGACACCTGGGTATTTACCTCCATTGACAACTGGATAAGGGACAGTCTCACCGTGCCATATAATATTACGGCAAAATATAAATGGGACCAGTTTGAACTCCCGCTCAATCGTACCCTTGTTCCTCCCAAAGAGGAAAAGGTGATTCCTGTATTAAGTGCTATAAAAAGGGCATGGATCATTCCTTACATACAAGAGACTGGAATCCTTTTCTTTAAAAATAACAGCCCGAAATTTTTTGACCTCGTGGGTAGCCCTTCTTTTAACAGTGATGGGTCTATTACTTTGGGAACCGCAGAAGGTGGACGTAAAGTAGTTTTATATGACCTTAATAATTTCAGAATAAAGGGGATGCCTGGTTATGTGGCAGGTGATACAGCAATGGTAATAAGAATGTTTCATGTGATACAACATGAGTACTCACATATATTAGACCAGACCATAAGAATACCATTAGAGTTTAATCAGATTAGTGCCAGTGGTTATACTTCCGACTGGACAAATGTATCTCCACGGCAAGCTTTGAACGAAGGGTTTTTGACAAGCTATGCCAACTCTTCCGCCACAGAAGACTGGGCAGAGATGGTTTCCCTGATGATGGTAAAAGGAAGGGCATGGTTCGAGAATGAGGTGAATGGGATTAATTATACTGGAACTACCGCCAACGGCACCAGTGCAGCAACAGCAAGGGCAAGGTTACGGCAAAAGGAAGCCTTGGTAGTAACCTATTTTAAACAGGCCTGGAATATAGACTACTATAATTTGCAAACCAGAACCAAAGCTGCTATTAATTCGTTGCTTTACTAACCAGTAAAAAAATAGTTAAAAAATAAAGAAATGAAAAGAAGTTTAATTCTGATTGTTATGCTGGTAACATTTTTTTCTGCTTGTAAAAAAGAGGATAAGCCAGCCTTCGAAAAATCTGCAGATGAGCGATTGGCCGAAACACTCGCTGCGTACCAGACCCAACTTGCAGGTGCTCAATATGGCTGGAAAGCAATCTTACAAACTAATAAAGGCACCGGCTCCAATTTTAGTTTCTATTTTAAGTTCAATAATGAAAACCGTGTCACCATGTTTTCTGACTTTGATTCCCTTTCTGCCGTTACACTAAAGGAAAGCAGCTTTCGGTTAAAAGGATTGCAACAACCCAGTTTGATATTTGACACTTATTCCTATATACATGTATTGGCAGATCCCGATGCCAATTTAAATGGAGGTACGTTTGGTGCAGGACTTTCCTCCGATTTTGAATTTTATTTTGATACGAGTACAGTGGATAAAATAAAACTAGTTGGACGATTTAATGGAAGTATAATGACATTGGTAAGGGCTACACAGGCTGAACAAACGGCTTACAATAGTGGAGCATTAGCAATAGGGCTTTCGATCAATAAAATTTTAACCTATTTCAAGCGATTAACCATTGGTACCCAGTTATATGATGTAAAAATAGATCCGATAAGCAGGCAATTTGTTTTTACCTGGCTTGATGCAGGTGGAAATGTACGGACCTTTACTACCGGGTACTATTTAACCGTTACCGGAATCGTTTTCAGCAACCCGCTTGTAAATGGATCTCAAACAATTAGTGGTTTAGATAATTTAGTTTGGGTGCCAGCCACAGAAACGCTTAATCTTACGGTGGGTGGTAATGCAGCAACCATCAAAGGAATTGTAATTCCATTAAAGGTAGACCTTGGTGCGCCAAAAAGATGGTGGGACTATGCCGTAAACAATGGAAATGACTACTGGATATCAATAGCAGGCTTTCATGTTAATGGCGTGGATGATGCATTTGGAATAAGGTCACTGACAAGCGGAAGTAATACTTATTATTATCTTATTTACTGGCCGCAGTATGCGGCTACCAATGATTTTTTTGGACCGATTTTTTTAAATGCGGCGCAAACGGGTCTCACTCTACTATATGGAACTGCACCAGATATACCAACATTCACAGCAGATGGCCGTGGGATATTTGTGTCGTTGGGTAACTATGGTACCTATCCGGCAAGTGGTCCGGCAAGGCAAAGCAGAACGCTCTTGTATCATCGAACTGGTTACTATTTTGTGCAAACGAGCGCAACCACTTACGATATGGTGAGCGCCAACGATGGTAAATCCTGGATCACCTGGCAGTTTTAATAGATGGAAAATTCTATTTTACTGGTACTTTTTAACGGTAATGTAAATCCTAAATAAAATTGCATAAATTCATTTTTCTGATAAAAACAATTTATAACTGTGCTCAATTTTCCAAAAACTTCTCACTTAACACTTTAAAAAAATGATTATGAAATTTAAGTTTAATTATCTGGCTGGTTTATTTTTTGCTTCTATTGTAATACTGGTATCCTGTAGTAAAGAAGGCCCGGCAGGCCCTGCTGGTGCGGCAGGTCCGCAAGGTGCAAACGGGGCAAATGGAGCTGCTGGTGGGGCTGGAGCTGCCGGTGCGGCTGGTGCCACTGGAGCAACAGGCACCGCCAATATTATTTATTCGCCCTGGCTAGATGTAACTTTTGAACCTGCAAATGCCGACAGCAGTGCCTGGATTGCGGAGATCGATGCCCCTAAACTGGTTGATTCTATTCTAAATAAGGGCTCCATCAAAGTGTATTTAAATGCTGGAAGCGATTCTACCAATGGTCAGTTTGTGATACCATTACCTCTTTATGAACCCTTCCTGATAGGTATTATCATAAATCCATATTTCAGTAATAAATTAATAACATTGATAGCAAGTGACGACGCAAGCTCGTTCGTTCGCAGAACCTATAAACGTTATCAGTACAGGTATATATTAATCCCCGGCGGAACTCCTTCCGGTCGTGGCGTAAAAACCATTGACTGGAAAGATTATAAACAGGTACAAGCTTACCTGGGCCTGAAAGATTAGTGAAAGAAGTTAGTCGTCGTATCATTAGTTTAATTGTTTAGCCAGTTGAAGTTGATCTCCATCTTTGACTGGCTAATTTTTTTGAGGGAAGCGGAATATCCATAGGAATAGAAAACCGTTTAGGATTTATAAAACCCAAAAAAATTTAGCGTTGGCTGAGGCAGACAATATAATATCCTACTTAAAATAATTTTCTTTCTATCATACAAAGCCGCTTCTTTAAGCCGTCTGCTTTGTTCATTTAAGGTAAATGAATGGATCAGAAAATCCATCTGGCCCGACAATACATAAATATATTTTGGGTTCGATAAAGATGAAAGAATAAAGTATTTTGGATAAGCCCTAAAAATTAAGTCCAAGGTAAATCTCATATTTACAACAATGTTGCACTGAAAATACTTGCAATGATAATAACAATGGACGATCAGCTTAATAATTGTTAAGAAAAACCAAAATTTTATTTGGAAAATAGAGTTAGAACACCAAAATTTGTGAACAAGAAATTATTTCAACATCATCAAACGACGCAGCGTTATGGAAATGTTAATTGTCATAAATATTACTTTTCAAGGTTAAATTTAAAAAGTCTAAAAACTTAAAAATTGCTTTGGAAGAAGTATTGTAGTTGTGTATAATGCAATCCCTTTTAAGATGATTCGAAAGTTATATATTAATGCTTTTTGTATCTATTCCAACAAATCAGGATTTCATTTAGTTCCAACGGATTATTTCAGGTGATGTTGCTGACATTTTTCCCTACGGATTATATTATACAGTTTACGTTATAATTGATTATGCCGCCAATAACTTGAGCATTATTTCAGTGTCTGTTAAACCGAGGACCCAGATTTTTTTGTTAACTTTTTACTGCGTTTGTCGTTGAATAATGGGTCTCTCAAACATATTTCAATATATTGTATATGTGTTTTCACGCACGATATCATGCTTTTTTACATGAGTTGGTCGAAATACTTTGATATATTTTCAAAATTTATTTGGAAAATAGAATTAGAATGTCAAAATTTGCCTTTATTATATTCTTGAACAATTTTCAATAACTTGCTGTTATTAAAATGTTAATTGCCATAAAAGTTTCATTTTCAACTCAAATTTTAAACAAAATCTAAAAAACCTAAAAAGAGCTTATGAAGAAATTATTGTACTTGTGTATGGTACTGCTGTTTTCCTCCGGGCAGTTGTTCGCACAAAAAATTATTACCGGGACAATTAAAGATGAAAGAGGAGCGCCAATCCAAGGGGTTTCGATAGTAACTCCAGACGGTAAATCAGGAACCCAAACAGATGCAGAAGGAAATTACAAGATTACTCTAGCTGAAGGCGTAAAATCTCTTACATTTTCGGCCATCGATTTTGAAAGGGTCACTAAAACTTTAGGAAAAGCATCCGTTCTTAGTTTTTCCTTAATTAATGCGAATACAAGTTTATCAGAAGTTGTTGTAACGGGTTATGGTACACAAAAGAAAAAAGCAGTTACTGCTGCTCAATCAAAAATTAATACCAATACTTTTAACACCCTTGCCACTACCAGTATTGATCAGCAATTGGGTGGAAGAGCGGCCGGTTTGCAAGTAACGAATTCATCAGGTCTGGTAAACCAGGCTCCTCGAATTCGTATCAGAGGTATTAATTCAATTAGTCAGGGTAGAGACCCATTGATTGTATTAGATGGAGTACCAACCTTTTCAGGTAATTATTCGGGTGTGGCTAACACAAACGCTTTAAGTGATATCAATCCGGCAGACATTGAGTCCGTAGATGTTTTAAAAGATGGTTCTGCGACTGCAATATATGGTTCAAGGGGAGCGAATGGTGTAATATTGATTACAACAAAAAAGGGACGTAGTGGTAGATCAAATCTTACCTACAATGCCACTTTTGGTTCCGCACAACCATATCAAAAATTTAACTTATTGAATGCAGACGAATTCATAACAATTGCTAACGAAAAACTGACTAATGCCAACCAGGTAGCAGCAGCTTTTAAAAACTCAGAAAATACCAATACAGATTGGCAGGATATAGCCCTAAGAGGTAACGCAAGAACACAAAATCATAGTTTTAGTCTGGATGGTGGAAATGAAAAGACCACTTTCTATTTTTCAATGAACTATTCAGACCAACAAGGTTTGGTAAAAACAAACCAGGCAAAAAGATATGGTGTCAGAATAAACATAGAACACAAAGTAAATGACTGGTTAAAAATAGGTAACAATCTAACAATTTCCAGAACTGAGGATAACGATCAGAATAATGGGGGCAATGCCTTATCAGGAGCAATTGCCAATGCTTTAAGAGCTTTGCCAAACGTAAGGGCTTTCGACCCGGCGAACACCGCATTTGCTGGTTATAATATTAAGCCCGATGGATCTGCCTTAGGACGCGATGCCAACACAAGGGATATAGAAAACAACTATACTAATCTTGCTTTTGTACTAGATAAAAATAAATTCAATTCAATTAAAAATCGTGTTATTAATAATGCCTATGCTGAAATTAAATTCATGAGAGGGTTAACCTATCGGTTGCAGGGATCAGTAGATTACAACACGGGAGTAGATTTTCAAGGATTAGATCCAAGACATGGAGATGGACGTAGTGCTGGTGGTATTGTATTTAATCAAAGCCTTAATAGAAACAGGTATGTATTGCAAAACATCCTTAACTACTCAGTAGCAATTGGAAATCATAATATCACTGCTGTTGCTGGTAATGAAATTCAAAGAGATGAAAGTAGGAACTTTAATGGTCAGGGTACATCAATATCTGATATCTTTTTCTTAAGCAACAACTTAATTTCTGGTAGTTTCCAAAATCAATTCTCTGGAGGTGGTTTCGGAAAATCTGGTTTCACCTCATATTTCGGAAGGGTTAACTATGACTACAAGGATAAATATTATGCTCAGATATCTGCAAGAAGAGACGGTCAATCAGCATTGGCTTCGGACAAGCGCTTTGGTACTTTCCCTGGATTTTCCGTTGGCTGGAGAATATCTGAAGAAAGTTTTTGGCAAACTACAGGTTTAAGTAAAATAGCCAATGAGTTTAAAGTTAGAGGAGGTTATGCAATGGTTGGTAATACTTTGGGAGGTTTTCCTTATTTGAGTACATATGGCTCTGCCAGATATGGGGGATTGAATGGTATTTCAGTAAACAACTTAGGTAATCCAGACCTTTTATGGGAAACTAACAAAAAGATAAATATAGGTACAGATATCTCCTTCTTCAATAATCGTCTCACATTGACGTTTGATTATTTCAAAAACAATAACGATGGTCTTGTGCTAGCTGCTCCTTTGCCTGTTTCATTTGGAGTACCGGGAAACGCTGTTTCAAGGAATATTGGATCTAGTACCAATAATGGAATTGAACTAACGATTGGTGGTAATATCCTAACAAAGAATGATTTTAGCTGGGATGCCAATATCAATTATACCAACACAAAAAATAAAATCACGTCTCTGTATTTAAATCAAGATGTCATAGGAACATACAACATTCTTAGAGTTGGCCAGCCAATCAATGGGATTTTTGGATACACATATGCTGGTGTAAACAGTGGCAATGGTAATCCAATGTATTTAAAAGCTGATGGAAAATTGATTCAGGGAAATATTCCTACTAGTACTTATCGTGAGGTGGTAAAAGCAGATGACCCAACTTTGGGTGCTGCTACCACACTAGGCGCGTCAGATAGAAGCATTTTGGGTAACGTAAATCCTACCTATTTTGGCGGTATTAGTAACACGCTACGTTACAAAGGTTTTACATTTGACTTTTTCTTTAAATATTCTGGCGGAAATCTTATTTTCAATCAAACAAGTCAGGAATCATTGTTTAGCCAGGGCTTTACAAATAATAGTAAAGAAATTTTACAAAGATGGACTACTGCAGGGCAATCTACTACTGTTCCAAGACTTTGGTATGGCCGTGATAACTTCATCAATTTAAACTCAAATGCTAACAGCCGTTTTGTAGAAAAAGGCGATTATATAAGACTAGATAATGTAAGCTTCAGCTATAACATTAACAAAACTACTTTGCAAAAATTAGGAAATGGTGCTATTAAGTCTGTAAGGGTATTTGTGCAGGGGCAAAATTTATGGCTGATTACCGGATTCTCTGGTATTGATCCCGAAAACATTACAGAATCAGGTATCAACTACAATGTAGTACCTTCAGCAAGAAACATTTCTTTTGGTTTATCTGTAGGTCTATAACATTATTCAAATTAAACTACATTAACAATGATAAATACAATTAATAAATATCTTAGAGTAGCAATGTTGGTTATCGCTGCTTTCCTTTTCAATAGTTGTGAAAAGACGATCTTAGATGTTACACCTTTTGATTCGTTTACCGATGCAACTGCCTTTACAACTCCTGAAAGATGTGCGTTGGCACTAAATGGCGTATATGATGCGGCACAAAGCGGATTTTATCTCGGTGGTGCAGTTCGTGGCTATCCTTTTGGTGCAGCCAATGTTACTCAAGGCGATATGCGTGGGGAAGATATGTTGAACCAGGCTGGATTTTATCAGATTACTTACGAAGCAACTTACAATGATGTTTCAGCCAATAATAGTTTTCATTTTCAAACCTTATACTCACTTATCAATGTAGCCAATTTAACCATTGAAGGTGTTCAAGGGGCAGCAACAGCAGGTATTATTACTGCGGCACTGGGTAATCAATATGAAGCTGAGTGCAAATTTCTTCGTGCCTTAGCTCACCATGAATTGGTAGTAAATTTTGCAAGGCCTTTTACGGATGCAGCGGGCTCTAAAGTTGGAATAATTTATCGTGATTTTGGCATCAATTCTGAACCTACCATTGAAGCTTCAAGAGCCCTTAAAAGAAGTACAGTTGCAGAAAACTACACTAAAATATTAGCTGATTTAGATTTTGCTGAAACCAATTTGCCAGATGGAGGGTCTTTAAAGACGTTTAGAGCTTCAAAGGCCGCAGCGATAGCTTTAAAAATGAGGGTAAAATTGTTTAAGGCTGATTGGCCGGGAGTAATAACAGAGGGCAATAAACTAACACCTGCTGCCGCACCGTATACGAGTCCATCCGGTGGTTGGAGATTGACCGCTACTCCTGGTGGTGCATTCCTAGCACCATGGACAAGCGACGAAAGCATTTTTTCTATAAAAAATGATGCAACTGATAATTCAGGGGTTAATGGATCATTGCCGAACATGCTTGGAAATCCTTTGGCGGCTCCGGCAGGAGTTGGTGGGCGTGGTTTGGTGCGCATCAGTCCAATTATCTGGAATGCTTCCTTCTGGTTATGTGATGATTTAAGAAGAACATCTCTTACTTCTAGTGATGGCGGAGCTGGTAGATATACAACAAAGTACAAAGACGTAACAACCCAAGCAGATGCTACGCCGCAAATAAGGTATGCGGAGGTTTTATTACTGCTTGCAGAGGCCGAATCAAGAAGTAGCGTAATTCCTTCGCAGCGAGCGCTTGATCTTTTAAATGCAGTTCGAAATCGGTCATTGGCGAATGCAGCAACCCAAGGCTATACCTTAGCAGGATTTGCAACTGGTAAAGATTTAACTCAGGCTATATTAAATGAAAGAAGAGTCGAGCTTTTGGCTGAAGGTAAAAGATGGGGTGATATTAGCAGACTGGCATTGGATGCTGATTTCGCTCCAGTTGCTGGTGGTGGTATACCATCAAAAGTAGGTTCTGGTGGCGCAACAGCCGTAATGTTCAATTGTGAAGTTCCACCTGCGTTTGCCAGGTCGGTACCAGCAATTGCTTATTCAAGTAATAGATTTATTTGGCCTATTCCTATTGTAGAGATCCAGCAGAACCCAAATTTTGAACAGAATCCAGGATACTAGTTTACCAATTAAATACAAAAAAAATCGCCTCTATTTTGAGGCGATTTTTTTATTAAGAATTAAGTTTTCCTGGGTTATCTGGTATTTAAAGCAACTATCTTTAATAATTTTCAATCTTTTCAGTTATTAAATAAAATAGGAAGTGAACTTTAAACTATATCCATTTTTTACTACAATAAATTATCTGTTGCAGCAATTCTTTTTCACTAGAAAGCTATCTTTCTGAGCCGTTAAGATATCCTGAATTATTTTATGCGTTTTGCTTTAGTTACCTGCGTTTTCAATTCATCCACTTTTTTGTAGGCTTTGATCATGGCGATACCGTTGCGATAGAATCTATTCAACGTAGCGTCCACTGTGACAGGATAGGCTAATCCTGTAAACATCCTTCTGGTATTACCGAGGCAAATAAAATTGTTTTAGTAGCAGCACCATTTCAATCACCTGCTAATAACACTATTTTTTAATAACTATATGGCAAATACGTTGTTGAGCGCTAAGGGTCGTAGGTTTCGTTCGCCTAAGTCCAAGGGGATGTGGAGCATACCTTCAGCAATTCAGTCGGCGGCCAACACTTGGGTGTGCAAATAGAAAATAATTGAACCAAACTTAATTAGAATATTGTTATCAGAAACTAACTTTGATAGTGCACCGATGGTCATTTGGCTTGTTTGTAAAAGCCCCTGATTGGAAAGGGATACACTGCTTCCGGAAGTCAGCTAGTTCTTTTTTCTTATGCCACATTAATTAAAATGTAACAAGCAACGCGGCATCCATCGAACCAAAGCAACATAGAAAACGTAGGATACAATGTATTATTTGATTACTTCCGCCAGCTTCTTTTCCAAATCCTCTCCTCTCAAATTGCTTCCTATAATTTGCCCTTCCGTATTTACCAATACATTATAGGGGATACCATCAAAACCGTATAATGCTACGGCAGCACTGCTCCAGTATTTCAAATCGCTGATATGGTACCAGTTTAGGTTATCATCATTGATTGCTTTTACCCAGGAGGCTTTGTCTTTATCAAGCGATACGCCTAAAACGGTGAAGTTTTTATTCTTAAATTTATTATAGGCCTTTACTACGTTTGGATTTTCGCCCCGGCATGGACCACACCAG
>Ga0105048_10009061_pt1 | contig 15877 bp, 11 predicted proteins | sample MAT05_FD_78382 | JGI IMG/M metagenome (GOLD analysis project Ga0105048, IMG submission 78382) | Freshwater microbial communities from Lake Fryxell liftoff mats and glacier meltwater in Antarctica - MAT-05 | ecosystem: Environmental > Aquatic > Freshwater > Ice > Liftoff microbial mat | place...
AGCCCCCCCAGCGCGGCCCTCACCCCCTAGCCCCCTCTCCCGCAAGCGGGAGAGGGGGGACAAGTTGACGGTAAGGGCGCGATTCATCACTCATCACCGATCTGGAGCGTGCGTTGCCGAAGCTCTTAATTGTCAGTACGGACGGCCCTGCCTACGCCGAAATTTTCGCCCGGCAGGCACCGGACCTTGAGGTGAAGCTGTACCAGGAGGACGACCCGTCCATCCCGGCGTTCGTGCAGGACATGGACATCCTCTACGCCTGGTACTTCCCGCCGCCGCTCGTGAAGGACGCCCCGAAGCTGCGCTGGATCTCCTCGACGGGCGCGGGCGTAGACAACGTGATGGCCGCGCGCGACTGGCTGCCGGCTGGCGTTCCGGTCACGCGGATGGTGCACGTCTTCGACACCGCCATGGCCGAGTACACGCTCGGATTCCTGCTGGCCGTGCAGCTTGACATGCGGCGGCTGCTGCAACAACAGGCGTCGAAGACCTGGCAGGGGTTCAACCCGCCGACGCTGCGTGGTGCGACTGCCGTCGTCGTCGGGCTGGGCAGCATCGGCAGCGAGGTCGCGCGTACCCTCAAGGCGCACGGCCTGAACGTGATTGGCGTCTCACGGACCGGGCAGCCGGTCGACGGCGTGGACGAGGTACACACCGTCGAGAACATCGACGCGGTGCTGCCGCGCGCCGAGTACCTCGTGCTGGTGGTGCCGCTGACCGCCGACACCCGTCGCCTGATCGACGAGCGCCGCATCAGGCTGCTCCCACAGGGCGCGGTCATCGCCAATATCTGCCGGGGTGCCGTTGTCCACGAAGGCGCGATGATCGCCGCGCTCGAGAACGGCCATCTGCGCTTCGCTGTGCTGGACGTGTTCGAGCAAGAGCCATTGCCGCAAGACAGCCCCCTCTGGACGATGGAGAACGTCATCGTCACACCGCACATGTCCGGGCCGGACGACGTGCCGGTGAACGCCGCGCGATTCCTGGAGAACTACCGCCGCTTCAAGGCCGGCGAGCCGCTGAACGGGCAGGTGGACTTCTCGCGCGGCTACTGACCCGGCCCCTCAGTAGCGCGACGTGCCCCGCGGGACGGGGTGTTGCCCCCGGCCGCTGGTCGAGAAAGCAGCCAGATTCCGCAACTGCGCCCAGGCGATCGTCACGGAACGGCTGCCGGACTCGTTGTAAGGCATCGGGGGCAGTTCAGCATGGAACGCTTGCGGGTCATCAACAGCGGCGCTGGCCGCCATCTCCTTATCATCGCCACGGTTGCCATCCTCTTCGGCTGCCTGCTTGCCGCGCAGCCAGTGTCTGCGCAGGGTGTCGCCCCAACAGGCGCGGCCCCGACCAGCGCTGCGCCCGCCGGGCCAGCATCGGCAGCAGCCAGCACTGTGCCTGCCGGCGTGGCTCCGGCACCCGCGACGCCCGCACCGGTGACGGCCGTCGTCCGCCTCTTCCTCCACGACATCCTCAAGTTCGACGCGGCCACCGGCTTCACCGCCGACGTGTTCCTCGGCTTCGGCTGTCCGACCGACTGTGGCGACCTCGGCCTCGTGGTGGACAACGGGCGCGCGACATCCCGCGAAGTGCTGCTTGACACGCCGCAACGCAAGGCGTACCGCATGGAACTGGCCCTAACCGACCAGATCGACCTGCACCGTTACCCGTTCGATGTCCAGAAGTTGACGATCACCCTGCTGAGTTCGCGGCCGGGCCACGAATTCCAGTTCGCCGTCGATCACGCGGGCACCCGCGTCGGGAATGTGCGGCTCCAGGGCTGGCAGGTCGATCCGGAGTGGCACGCCGAGGCGCTCATGGCCCCCGCCGACGAGTTCTCTGGCCGCCCCCGCCCAACCTACCGTTTCAGTATTGACGTGCAACGGCCGTACCTGGCCGGCTTCTTCAAGGTGCTGTTGCCGGGGCTGGCGATCCTGCTGATCGGGTCGCTGGGGCTGGTCGTCGGGCCGGACGAGCGCATGAAGCGGTTTGACCTGTTCAACGCAGCGTTCCTGGGCACGGTCCTCTTCCAACTGAGCCTGCTGTCGTCGCTGCCGCCGCTCTCGTACCTGACGTTCGCCGACCGGTTCCTGCTCATCAACCTGCTGTCGATCATCCTGGGCGTCGTGTCCAGCGTCATGATCATCATGGCGTTCAAGTCCGGCAAGAAGGCGCGCGCCTGGGCCATCCACGAATGGTCAATGGTCGTCATGCCGCTGGTCTGGCTTTCGTCGCAAAGCCTCAACTTCCTGACCGTCCACATGCTCGACATGACCGACCCGCTGCTGTGGGCCGTCGCTGTGGGCGAGGCCGTGCTCAGCGCCGCCATCCTGCTGTGGTACAGCCGGCGCATGCACCTGAAGCCACGCTTCCGTTCAGCCTACCGCCGCACGCTCGAGCAGACGCGCTCGCCAAAGGAAGCCTTGACGCTGACGCTGGACATCTTCGCCAGCAACCCGCCCCTGCACGTCCTCAGCCGGCAGGAACTGGACGCCCTGCGCGACATCTTCGAGCCGCTACCGGACCCGGCCATCCTGGCTGACATCCTGCAAGATGCCCAGAGCGCGAAGGATTCGTCCGCCCTGAGAGACCTATCGGCCCTCCGGCAGTTCGCCGCCCATCTGAGGGGCCAGCGCGAGACGCCCGCCCCGACAGACATCCACCAGGAGCAGCACGCAGCGTAGCCCGTGCCCAGGCGGTGCTGGCACGTCAACAACGCCCATCCCCGCACCCTGGCAATCCTTCGTTGAGTGAAGAGCCAGTTCAGAGGTAGAATGACCTTCTGGCGGAGGGTGCCTCATGGGTGCGTACAAGCGGTGTGACTACTGCGGCCGAACGGTCAACTGGAATGATATCCAGGAAAGGCGGACGTGGCTGGAGCTGCACTGGGACGTGCTTGACGACGGGCATCCAGAACAGGTGTGGGACTTTTGCACCTGGGATTGCACCGTAAACTTCGGGTTGGCGCGGCGCAAAGGCCCCGTTGACGACCTCGTGCGAGAGCTGGGCGACCGGCTGATGGCGGCAGGTGCGCCGGAAGACGACTACCTGTCGGCGCTGGAGATCGAGCGGAGCCGGCGGCATCAGCGCCGCCAGAACGCCCAGCGCGACGTTCGCAATCTGCTGGAAGAGCTGGAACGGGGCGCGCGCGGCGAGCCTCGGGGCAACGAGCCGCACAGCGATGTTCCGCGCGGCGACGTGCCGCCAAAGGCTGACGGCTGACAGTGCGGCGCGTCCTCGACGAAGTTCACCCCGAAGTCTTCACGCAGTTCCCTGGCTACTGCTGGGGCAAGGTGATCTGCTGGGGAATCGATAACCGGCGCGGCCTGGAAGAGGCGACGTTGCTCCTCCGCGAGATGGAGGAGCGCGTCCGCCAGGCTCCTGACCTTGAAGATGTCGTCGGGCACCCGAAGATCGCGGCGTGGCGACAGGCGTTCAGCCAGTTTGGTGCCCGCCCCAGCAAGTTCCAATCGTCGATTGAGGCGCTGGTGCGGCGGTCCCGGCGCGGTGACGCGTTGCCGCCCATCAACGCGCTGGTGGCGCTGTACAACGCCGTGTCCCTGCGGTTCCTGGTGCCCATCGGCGGCGACGACCTGGACCTTGTGAGCGGCGGGCTGCATCTGCGCGTGGCGAAGGGCGACGAAGAGTTCATCCCGCTGGGCGCGGAGGACGCCGACCCGCCCGAGGCCGGCGAAATCATCTACGACGACGACGCCAAAGTGCTGTGCCGGCGCTGGACCTGGCGCGGCGGCGAGAAGAGCAAAATCACACCAGCGACGTCGAACGCGGTGCTGAACATCCACGGTCTGCAGCCGTCCACGACCGAAGAGATCACCCGGGCGACCGAGACGCTGGCGTCGCTGGTGCGGCAAGTCTGCGGCGGTGGCTCGACGTGGTACGTGCAGCATCAAGGCCGCCCACACGTGCAGACGGACGTGCCGGTCCGCACGTAGCCCCGGCCTCGTCCTCTGTTTCCTTTGGCTGCAATGCGCTCGCAGGCTCGCGGAGTTCCCTTCTGAGGAAACCATGTGCAGCGCGGCGCGCCAACGACGATGAAGACGCGGCCCTCGCCGCCAGGACACCACGGCCGAAGACGGTTTGCGTGACACCGCAGGGTAGCCGGGCCGCCACCGGACGCCGCGGGGACGGTATCATGCTGCCCGCTGGATCACGACGCGGGGGTCGTCCGGCTACCACGTGAGCGGGCGCGGAGTGTGACGATGCGCGACAGGGGCGTTGCGGACGGGGACAGCGCGAACACCGGTTCGCTGCGCGGGCGGGATACGGGCAGACAGGCGGGCAGCGATGGCCGACCGGTCTGGCAGGGGGCCACCACATGAGGCCCCTCGAAGGGGTCCGCGTCGTCGATCTCAGCACCGGCATCGCCGGGCCGCTGGCCGGCATGCTCCTGGCCGACTACGGTGCCGAGGTCGTGAAAGTCGAGCCGCCGACCGGCGACCCCGCGCGGGCGCTACCAGGCTTCGCCGTCTGGAACCGCAACAAGCAGGGCGTGATGCTGGATACCGCTACAGATGCGGGCCGTCAACGCCTCGCGACGCTGCTGGCCGGTGCCGATGTCTGCATCGTCGGGGATGCACCGGCCGTTCAGCCTCTCCTCGATGCAGCCGTCAACGCCAATCCGGGCCTTGTCGTCCTGCACATGCCGCCGTACTTGCCCGACGGGGCGCCCTGGGCCGGTGGCGCTGAGTCACACGAACTGCTGACGGCCATCACCGGGCTGTCCAGCCGTCAATCGTCGTTCGACGGCGGGCCGGTGCATCTCGTGTTCCCGATTGCGCTCTACGAGCAGGGCGTCTGGGCGGCAGCCTGTGCAGTGGCCGCGCTGGTTGAGCGACAACAGTCGGGCCGAGGGCAGCGCGTCACCGTGGCCGGCGTCCACGGCGTCCTGGCGTGCAGTCCGGGGTCGTTTGCCGTTGATCCGGCGCAGCCGCCGCTCCCGACCAACGTCGGGCCGGGCGGGCGCAATCCGACGTATACCACGTACCAATGTGCTGACGGCGCATGGCTGTTCCTTGCCGCCCTGACGCCGAAGTTTCAGGCCAACGCCTTCAGCGTGCTGGGCGTGGGCGACCTGTTCGCTGATCCTCGCATTGATGGGGTGCCGAATCGGCTGGTGCTGGCCGAGAATCGAGGCTGGGTGCGCGAGTTGCTGGCCGAGCGGTTCGCGACCCGCCCGCGCGACGAGTGGCTGGCCCTTCTTGAGGCTGGCGACTGCCCGGCCGGGCCCCTGTTGGACCGCGCCGACTGGTTGGACCACCCGCAACTGGCCGCCAACGGGCTGCGCGTCGAACTGGACGACCCCGAGCGCGGCCCGGTGGTGATGCCGGGGCTGTGCATCGACCTTGCGGCAACGCCCGGGGCCATCCGCTCGACTGCGCCGCGTCTGGGTGAGCATACTGAGACGGCCGGCCGGTGGCAGCCGCGCGTAGCTCGCACCGTGGCAAGGCAACCTGATGCCAGTGCTCTGCATGAAGCGCCCGCCCGCTCGGCGTCGGAGTTGGAGTCGGGCGGCCCACTCGCGGGCGTCCGCGTCCTTGACCTCGGCACGATCCTGGCCGGCCCGTACGCCGGTGTGCTGCTCGCGGGCCTCGGCGCAGACGTGGTGAAGGTGGAGGCTCCTGCTGGGGACGCCTTCCGCGAGACCGGCTTCTTCTACAACCGGGGCATGCGCGGCCTGTCGATAGACCTACGGCACGCGGATGGGCAGCAAGCGTTCCACCGGCTGGCGCGGGCCGCCGATGTCGTGCTGGACAACGCGCGTCTTGGCGTCTCGAAGCGGCTCGGCGTGGACTACGCGACCCTGGCACAGGTCCACCCCGGCATCATCACGCTGTCCATCGCCGGCTTCGGCGAGCACGGCGCGCTGGCCCACAAGCCGGCTTTCGACCCGATCTTGCAGGCCATGAGCGGCATGATGACGGCGCAGGGAGGCGACAGCGACCCGGCCTTTGCCACCATCCCGATCAACGACGTGGCCGCTGCCGTCATCGCCGTGCTGGGGATCGCGCTGGCGCTCTACCATCGCGGCCAGACCGGGCAGGGGCAGCGCGGTCTGACCTCACTTGTGGCGGCGTCGGTGCTGATGCAGTCTGGCGAGTTGGTCCGCTTCGCCGGGCGACCGCCGGCCGTGCGTGGGGGCCGCGACTTCGTTGGGCCGTCGCCAGCGGATCGGTTCTACCGGGCGGCAGACGGCTGGCTGCGGGTGCAGGCCGAGAGCGCGGGAGCGGTGGCGGCAGCACTCGGGAGCGCGCAGCGTGGGCAGCCAGAGCCGGCATGCTCCGACGCTGGCACGCACGACGCCAGTGCGCACGACGCCGTTGCCGAGACGCTGGCGGGACTGTCCGTGGCGAGCGCCCTGGCCCGCTTGCAGCAGGCCGGCGTGCCGGCGACGCCAGCGCGCCAGCCCATCGCCGTGGTTCATGATCCGGCGTTGCAGCGGGCCGCGCTCTTCACCACGCGCACGTTCCCGAACGGCACGCCCTATGTGGTGCCGCACGCCTTCGCACAGTTCAGCCGCTCGGGGTGCACCGCCATTGCTGATGCGCCCGGCCTGGGAGAGCACAGCCGGGCGCTCCTGGCCGACGCCGGCCTGAGCGCCGTCGAGATCGATGCGCTCGTCGCTGCTGGGGTGGTGGTCGAGGGCGGGCCGTTCGAACTGACCGGGTTCGTCAATTACCGCTGACGCTGTTGGGGCGGACAGCCGCTAGGTCGGCTTCGCGGCTGCCCTCTCCAGATGGTCAGGTGCTGAGGGTGAAGCCGCCCTCCTTGACCGCACGGCCGTAAGCCTCGTCGTCCAGTGTCAGGCCGAAGCCCGGCGTGGACGGCACTGTCACCAGCCCCTCATTGATGCTGTAGCCGGCCGTGCCGATGCCGGGCGTGGTGGCATCGTCCCACTCCACGAACCCGAAGTTCGGCATCGACAGCCCCAGGTGCGACAGGTGGTAGTTCCCCAGGAACGTGCCGTAGTGGTGCGGCGACCCGAGCCCGCCCCACGCTTCGATACTCGGTGCGATCTCCAGCCAGCGCGTCAAGCCCGGCGACAGGATGTCCCACTGGAGCACGTCCACAATGCCCTCGCGCACCATGTCGAGCAGGAGCGCGTGCGGCGCAAGCGACCCGACTGTCGCCACGTTGTCGCCCGTGAGCAGCTCCGGCAGGCCAGGGTCGGTCATACCGCGCCCCTCGCCGTCCCCGAGCATCGTCTGGAGCCCCTCGGCCCGCATCCAGGCCAGCAGTCGCCGGTACAGTGCCGCGTCCTCGTAGAACGCTTCCTCCAGCCACAGCACGTTGGAGTCGGCGGTGCCGCTGAGGAAGTCGCGCGAGATGTTGAAGGTGTAGCCGTTGTTGGCGTCCGCCATCACGTTGCAGTCGGGGCCGACGGCCTTGCGGATAGCGTTGACCACGGCGATGTCGCGCGCCAGGCCAACGGCGGTCGGGAAGTGGACGTTCCCCCGCCCGATCTTGACTTTGAAGCTGCGGTGGCCGCGCCGGTAGCCCTGCATCGCCTCTTCGGCCATCAGCGCCGCCGCCGACTCGACATCCGGGCTGTCCAGGTCGTCAATGTACAGCGTCGTGTCGTAGGCTCGGACGGCTGTGCCGTCGGCGGGCCGCGCCCGGCCCAGGATGCCGGAGGCCAGCGCGTAGACCGGGGCGTTCTCGCGCTTCCCTACGAGATCCCAAATGGCGAACTCCAGCGGCCGGAACTTCACGGGCACGCCGGCGGCCGGGTCGAATGCCTCGCTGAACGTCGCCCCGACCAGTGGACGTACCACCGCCTCGTCGGCCCTGGACAGTCCCCAGCCGCTGCTGCCATCGTCCAGCGTTACGCGCGCCACCGGTACCCGGACGCGCCCGCCCAGCGGCTGCATATGCGAGTTGCTACCTGCCGCGCGTGGGCGCTCACCCCAGAGCACGCCCATCTCGACGCGTACAATTTTCGGGTCTGCCACGATGCCTCCCGTTGAATGCCGATCTCGGCGGAGGCAGGATACCGCAGCGCCCGCATCACCCTCACCCGAGGCAGCACTCTCACGAATGTGAGAGAGGGGCTGGGTGTGAAGACTTACGGAGCGGCGAGCGTGACCGCGTTCGCGTCGTCGAAGGTGCCGTCCTTTACCTCGCGCCCGGAGACCAGGGCCGGCGTGATGTCGCCGTTCGCGTCGAACGACCAGCGGCCGAGCGCGCCCTCATAGTCGCGCGTGGCGAACAGCGCGTCGCGGATCGCCGTGCGGTCCTTGCGGCCGGCCCGCTTGATGGCGTCCAGGGCCACTTTCGTTGCCTCATAGGCGTAGGCTGCGAACACCTCTGGCTCGGCGTTGAAGCGCACCTTGTAGTTGCGATACCACTCCGCGCCCTTGCCAGTGAGCTTGCTCGGGGCCAGCGCGCCGAACGTAATCAGGGCGCCCGCTGCACCGTCGCCGGCCTCGTCGATGAACCCTTGCTGATACAGGCCATCCGGCCCCATCAACTTTACGTCCGGGCCGGCCACACGGCGCAACTCGTGGAACAGTGCGCCGGCGTTGTTGTCGGTCAGGCCAGCGAAGTACACAAGGTCAGGCCGAGCGTCGCGGACCTTCGCGGCGATGCCCGTCAGGTCACGGGCGCGCGGATCGACGCCGTCCGGCCCGCCGATGATCTCCAGCCCGGCTTTCGCGGCCGCCTCCATGAACGCCGCCGCGAGCGTTGTGCCGTACACCTGCTTGTCGTCCAGCACAAACACGCGCGTCGCACCAAGTTGCTTCGCCCAGGCTGCGGCAGCCCCGCCCTGCACGTCGTCGGTGGAGATGACCCGCGCAAAGGTTCGGGCACCGGACGGGTAGTACCCATCCGGCTCGTTCGGCTGGCCGCGCGCGGGACGGGTCAGGCCGGTGTAGCTGGCCGACGGGCTGATCGTGACCAATCCGGCTTGATTGAGGATCGGAATGGCGACCCGGGCCGCGCCGCTGTTGTACGGCCCGATGTACACCATCACGTCCGGGTCTGCGACAGCCTTCTTTGCGTTCTCGGCTTCCTTGTCCGCGTCCCAGGCGCCACGCGACGCTGAGGCGTCGTCCAGATCTTCGTACACCAGTTGCGCACCGTCGATGCGGTTGCCAACCTCATCGAGTGCCATCTTGATCGCTGTCACCATTGAATCGGTCTGCTGCTTGTTCGCGCCAGTGCGCGGCAGCGAGGACACGATCTTGATCGGGCCGACCAGTTGGCCCGGCGGCTGCTGCTGCACCGGCACGATGACCGCGCCGGCCGGCTTGGCGGCCGGTGGCGGAGATGGGAGCGCCCCTGGCACCAGGACCTGTTGCGTCGGGCGGGCAGCCGGGGCCGTGGGCGAAGGTGGCGCGGTCGGGCGGGCAGCTGTGGGCGACGGGGACGCGGGAGCCGGTACCGCTGCCAGAGTGGCCGCACCGGGTGTAGGGACGGTGATCGAGGATGAGCAGGCCGTCAGCAGCACCGCGATCAGCAGCACCGCCAGCATGGACAAGCGGGGCTTTCGCCCCGCCCCAGACTTTCCCGGCCACCGCGACCGCAAGGGCCGCGTGCTCAAGCCCTGCCGCCCAGCAGCGTCAGCTCCACGTTGGTGCGCGGCGTGATCGGCAACCAGGCCGGCCGCGTCGCCTCAAACGCCGTGATGTCCGACTCGTGCGCCAGCGTCAGGCCGATGTCGTCCAGGCCGTTGATGAGGCAGTGCTTCCGGAACGGGTCGATCTCAAACTCGTACTCCAGGCCGTGCCCGTCCGAGATCTTCTGATTTTCGAGATCTATCGTCATCGCAAAGCCGGGCTCGCCGCTTGCCCAGTCGGCGATGATTTTGCACTGTTCCTCGGGCAGCCGGATCAGCAGGATGCCGTTCTTCGCCGCGTTGTTGAAGAAGATGTCTCCGAACGACGGCGCGATGATCGTCTTGAAGCCGTACTGCTGCAATGACCACGGCGCGTGCTCACGGGAGGAGCCGCACCCGAAGTTGTCGCCAGCGACCAGGACGGTCCCGTCGGCGTACTCGCTGCGGTTGAGCACGAAGCTCGGGTCAGAACGCCACCGCTCGAAGAGAAACTGGCCCCAGCCGGTCCGCTCGATGCGCTTCAAGTGGACGGCCGGAATGATCTGGTCGGTGTCAATGTTCGTGCGGTAGAGCGGCACGACTTTGCCGGTGTGCTGAATGAACTTCTCCACCGCCTAGCCCTCCATCTTCCAGTCTCGGATGTCAACGAAGTGGCCGGCAATCGCTGCTGCTGCCGCCATGACCGGGCTGACGAGATGGGTACGCCCGCCGCGCCCTTGCCGCCCCTCGAAGTTGCGGTTCGAGGTCGAAGCACACCGCTCGCCGGGCTGCAAGATGTCCGGGTTCATGCCCAGGCACATCGAGCAGCCGGCCTCACGCCACTCGAAACCCGCATCGGTGAAGATTTTATCCAGCCCGAGCTGCTCGGCCTGTACCTTTACTTGCTGCGAGCCGGGCACCACCAGCGCGCGGACGTGCGGGCTAACCTTGCGCCCGCGTACGACCTTCGCCGCCGCATCCAGGTCTTCCAGCCGCGAGTTTGTGCAGGAGCCGATGAACACGCGGTCCAGGCTGATGTCCTGCATCGCGGTGCCGGCCTTCAGGTCCATGTAGGTCAGCGCGCGAGCAGCGGCCTCGCGGTCCGTCTCCGATGCCATCTGGGCGGGGTCGGGCACGCGGTCCGTCACCGGCACGACCATGCTCGGGTTGGTACCCCAGGAGATGTATGGCACCAGATCATTGGCGTTGATGATCTCGACACGGTCGTACTGCGCGCCCTCGTCGGACGACAGCGTGCGCCAGTAATCGAGCGCCTGCTCCCACTGCTTGCCCTTCGGCGCATGGGGGCGGCCCTCAATGTACTTGAAGGTCGTGTCGTCGGGGGAGACGATGCCGACTCGGCCGCCGGCCTCAATCGACATGTTGGAGACGGTCATCCGGCCTTCCATCGACAGGCTGCGGATGGCAGATCCGGTGTACTCGATGGCGTGGCCGGTCGCGCCGCCGATCCCGATGCGCCCGATGATACCCAGGATGACATCTTTCGCAGTGACGCCGGGCGACAGTTCGCCGTCGATGCGGATCTCCATCTGCTTCGGGCGGGCCTGAATCAGCGTCTGGGTAGCGAGGACGTGCTCGACCTCTGACGTGCCGATGCCGAAGGCAACGGCTCCGAACGCGCCGTGCGTGGCGGTGTGGCTGTCGCCGCACACGACGGTCATACCGGGCAGGGTCAGCCCCAACTCCGGCCCGATGACGTGCACGATGCCCTGCATCGGGCTGAGCGCCCCCTCCAGGCGCAGGCCGAACTCAGCGCAGTTGCTGTCGAGCGCGTCAAGCTGCTGCTTGGAGATGGGGTCTTCAATCGGCAACGAGCGGTCGGTCGTCGCGACGTTATGATCAGCCGTGGCGATGGTCAGGTCGGTGCGGCGGACCTTACGCCCGGTCAGTCGCAGGCTCTCGAACGGCTGCGGCGACGTGACTTCGTGGACGAGGTGCAGGTCGATGTAGAGCAGGGCCGGCTCGCCGGGCACCTCTCGAACGACGTGATCCTGCCAGACTTTCTCAAATGTTGTGCGCGGAGCTTCCATAGACGACACCGCCTCCGATCTTGGCGCCCGACGAGCGCCCGTCGCGGCGGTGCGCACCAACGTGCACGCGGCGGCAACGGACGGCACTCGTGCATCCTAACGGCGATGCTACCGTTAGATACGGTAACATCGCTACAGCGGATTCCTGGCCTGGGTATTAGGATAGCTGATACCGAAGGGGTGGGAATACGCCGGGCGCTGCTGGTGTTCCCCTAGAATCCGAAATCCGCGACCGCGATGGCGCGGTTCCTGCTGGTCATGGCGCGATTCCTGCTGGTGTAGAACGCCCGAGCGGTGGGTGAGTATAATCTCGGGGTTGCGCCGTGGTGGCATGGCCCCAGGGCTTTCCGTACGTTAAGGCGGCGCACTGCCGACATCTGCCAGCGGATGCCTTACTCGCCATCGCCGCCGGGCTTTGAGGTGTAATTCGATGGCTGTGTATCAGTCTGAAGACCGACAACGTATGCGTCGCTTTCGATCAGAGAAGGCGACCCAACTTGCGATGCTGAACAAATGGCAGGAGGCTGCCGATCTCAACCGGCAGATTCTTGAACACTTCCCCAACGATGTGGACACCCTGAATCGCCTGGGCAAGGCGCTGATGGAGTTGGGGCAGTACGCCGACTCGCGCGATCAGTACCTGAAGGCGACGAAGGCTGACCCAAGCAACGGCATCGCTGCCAAGAACCTGGTGCGGATGACCAAGCTGGCCGAGGACGCTGCGGCGTCGCCGGTCGTTGCTGCCGTTCACTCACGCCCCGTCGACCCGAGCCTCTTTATTGAGGAGAGTGGCAAGACGGCCGTCACCAATCTTGTGGACCGCGCGCCCTTCCACGACATTGCGACGCTGGCCGCCGGCGAAAAGCTGTCCCTGAAGATCGAGAGCGGCGTCGTGCAGGCTATTGGCTCGAACGGCGTGCGCGTCGGACAGCTTGAGCCGAAGATTGCACAACGGGTGATGCGGCTGGTGACAGCGGGCAACCGCTACTCCGCGACCATCACCTCGATTGACGACCATCACGTCCGCATCATCCTGCGCGAGGAGTTCCGCGACCCAAGTATGCGGTCGCGGCCGTCGTTCCCGACCCAGGCACCGGAGATTCGTCCGTACACGAAGGACAGCGTCTTCCGGACCGACCTGGACGACGACGATGATGACTCGATGGACGAAGTTGACGCCAACGACGACCCGGTGGATGCCGCCGAGGGGACGCATGATTCGGCGAAGGACACCGAAGAGGACGAGAAGGACGACGACGACGACAACTGAGTCGTCCTGATCGCAGAACGACGATGGGGCTGGCCGGCAACGGTCAGCCCCTTTTCCGTAGAACTGCATCCGTGCGGGAGCCATGCACCACGCCCGGCGTGCGATGCCCGCACATCCGAGGGATCATCTCCCAGGTCAGCCCATCCGCTGTGCGAGATCCTTCGCGGGCCACTGGAAGATGACGGTGGGTGGGCCGCAGCCCTCACCCCCAGCCCCCTCTCCCGCAAGCGGGAGAAGGGGAGCAGCGAGCGGGCGTGGCGGGTCTGCCAGCGGCAGCCCCCGACGAGGCTCCTGGTGCTAGACGGCGCGTAGCTCCGTGGCCGGGGCGTGCAGCGCCACCTTCAGCACCTCGTCCATGCGGTCCACCGGCACAAACGTCAGTTCTCGGCGGGCGTCTTCCGGTACTTCTTCCAGATCCTTCATGTTCTGGCGCGGCAGCACGAACGTCTTGATGCCCGCCCGGTGCGCCGCCACGACCTTCTCGCGGATACCGCCGACTGGCAGCACGCGCCCGCGCAACGTAATCTCGCCGGTCATGGCGACCTCCCGGTGCGACGCGCGCCGGGTCAGCGCCGAGATCATGGCCGCCGCCATCGTGACGCCCGCAGACGGGCCATCCTTCGGGACAGCGCCCTCCGGGACGTGAATGTGTACGTCCATCGTCTCGTAGAAGCGCGGCGCAAGACCCAGGTCGGCGGCGCGCACACGGGCGTAGCTCAACGCCGCCTGCGCCGACTCCTTCATCACGTCGCCAAGTTGGCCGGTCGTCACCAGTTGGCCCTTGCCTTCCAGCAACGACACCTCGACCGTCATCACGTCGCCGCCGGCCGCCGTCCAGGCCACGCCCGTCGCGATACCGGTCTCGTCGTGCTCCTCCGCCAGGTTGCGGCTGAAGCGCGGCGGCCCAAGCAGTTCTTCTAGCGTCTTCACGTTGACAGTCGTGCGCTTCGTCTCGCCAGTCGCCACTTTGCGCGCGACCTTCCGGCAGACGGTCGCAATCTGCCGCTCGAGGTTCCGCACGCCGGCCTCGTGGGTGTACTCGCGGATCATCCGGCGCAGCGCGTCCTCGTTGAAGCGTAGCAGCATGCCGTTCAGACCGTGTTCGCGGGTCTGGCGCGGCACCAGGAACCGCTTCGCAATCTCGTACTTCTCATCCTCGACGTAGCCCGGTAGTTCGATCACTTCCATGCGGTCGCGCAGGGCCGGCGGCACCGGATCGAGGATGTTGGCCGTCGTGACGAACATTACTTTCGACAGGTTGTACGGCACGTCAAGATAGTGGTCCGAGAACGCCGCGTTCTGCTCCGGGTCCAACACTTCTAGCAGCGCCGAGGACGGGTCGCCCCGGAAGTCAGAGCCAAGCTTGTCGATCTCGTCGAGCATGAAGACCGGGTTGATGGTACCGGCCGTGCGCATCGTCTGGAGGACGCGGCCCGGCAGCGCACCGATGTAGGTCCGACGGTGGCCGCGAATCTCGGCCTCGTCGCGCACGCCGCCCAGCGACACGCGCACGAACTTGCGCCCGATGGCCTCGGCGATGGCCTTGCCCAGACTCGTCTTGCCGACGCCGGGCGGCCCGACGAAGCAAAGGACCGGACTCCGCATCTTGTCGGCGGCCAGCTTGCGGACCGCCATAAACTCGAGGATGCGCTCCTTGACCCGCTGCAAGCCGTAGTGGTGCTGGTCGAGGATCTTCGCCGCGCGGTCGATGTCCAACTGATCGGTGGTGGACACGGACCAGGGCAGCCCGGCCAGCCACTCCAGGTAGCTGCGGACCATGCCGACTTCGGGCGACATGGCCGGCATTATCGACAGACGCTCTAGCTCCTCGTCGGCCTTCTCGCGCACGTCCTCCGGCAGCCCGGCGGCCTCCAACTTCTCGCGCAGCTTGATGACCTCGCGGCCCTGAGCGTCGGCCTCACCAAGCTCGCGCTGGATCGCCTTCAACTGCTCGCGCAGGAAGTACTCGCGCTGGTTTTTGTCGACTTCCGTCTGGACCTGGATATGAATCTTGTTCTGCAGTTCCAGCACGTCAAGCTCGCGGGCCAGAAACATGCTGGACTTGTGCAGGCGCTCCAGCGGGTCGAGCGTCTCCAGGATCTCCTGCCGCTCGCTGACCGACAGTTCCAGGTCGGACACCACGAAGTCGGCCAGCCAGCCAGCCTGGTCAATGTTGATCGCCGCAACATAGTGGTCGTCGGGGATCGACCGGCTCAGCTTGACCACCTTCTCGTACATGCCGTGGACGGCGCGAATCAGCGCGTCGGCTTCCTCGCCCTCGCACGGCATATCCTCAATCGGGACCACCGACAGCCGCAAGTACGGCTCGTCCGCCTCGAAGCCGACCACGCGGACGCGCCGCTGCCCCTGCACCAGCGCCGAAGTCGAGCCGTCCGGCATCTTCAGCATCCGCCCGACCACGGCCTCGGTGCCGATGGAGTACAGGTCGTCCGCACCGGGCCGCTCGATCTCGGGGTCACGCTGCGCCAGCACCAGGAGCGTGCGCTCGCCGCCCATCGACTCCTCAATCGCTCGAAGAGAGCGGTCGCGGTCAACGAACAGCGGGGTTACGACGTGCGGAAACAGGACGGTGTTTCGCACGGGTAGAACTGGCAGCACGAGCGCGTGGGCGCTCGCCTTTTTCCTGCGACGCGGCATCAGCAACATGCTCCGAGGGCGGGGCGATATGGCGACGCGCGGCGCCCAGTAGGAGAGTATACCGAGTCCTGAGCACGCTCGCGCTGCGCAGATGCAGGATGTCGCGCGTACGGGAGCGCCCAGAACGTCGCGCTGAGGGCCGGGCTACCATATGAGGGCGTGTGTCGCGTCTGGGTGCCAGGCCCACGGTTGCACGATGCCCCGTCAGTCGCCCGACGCTACGGCCCAGCATCCCGAAGTCGGCTCCCTGGAGGCTCCCCAATGGTCCAGTCTGCCGAGCGCCCCGCCAGCGCCTCGTTCTTCCCTGCCCTGCGCGGCGACCTTCCGACGATTGTCCGCGCTGAGGGC
>Ga0105048_10009062_pt1 | contig 15876 bp, 11 predicted proteins | sample MAT05_FD_78382 | JGI IMG/M metagenome (GOLD analysis project Ga0105048, IMG submission 78382) | Freshwater microbial communities from Lake Fryxell liftoff mats and glacier meltwater in Antarctica - MAT-05 | ecosystem: Environmental > Aquatic > Freshwater > Ice > Liftoff microbial mat | place...
ACGGCCGGGTACTCGGAACCCTGGCTTTTGTGGATCGTCGTCGCATAAGCCAGCGTTAATTCGTCCAGTTCGCTGAAGTCGTACATCACGTCCCGGCCGTCGAAATTCGCGATCAGTTCCTGGTCGCGCTCGTCGATGTCGATGATTCGGCCGATGTCGCCGTTGTAGACCTCCTTGCTGTAGTTGTTGCTGGTCTGCAACACCTTGTCGCCAGTGCGGAATGCGATCCCGAAGCGTTCGATCTCGGTCTTGCCCTGCTGACGGGGGTTCAGCAGGTCTTGAAGCATGCGGTTGAGTTCGCGCACGCCGATCTCGGACTTGTTCATCGGCGTCAGCACCTGCACGTCATCAAGCGGCTTCATGCCGAACCTGGCCGGAATGCGGTCGCGGATCATCTGCACCATCTTGTCGCGGATCAACTCCGGCGTATCGGCTTCGACGAAGAAGAAGTCGCCGTCGTTGCTCGGGGATGATTCGGGCATCTGCCCTTCGTTGATCGCGTGGGCCGCCCGGATAATCCAGCTTGCCCCGGCCTGGCGAAAGATCTCCGTCAGCCGCACGACCTTGACCACGCCCGATTCGATGATGTCTGCCAGCACGCTCCCAGGCCCGACCGAGGGAAGCTGATCGACGTCGCCGACAAATATCACGCAGGTCCACGGCGGGATTGCCTTGAGCAACTGGTACAACAGCGGCACATCGATCATCGACGCTTCGTCGATCACGATCAGGTTGGCATCGATCGGGTTCTCGCGATCCTTCTTGAACGCTCCGGTGGCGGCATCGAACTCGAGAAAGCGGTGGATAGTGCGCGCTTCACGACCGGTCGATTCGCTCAGTCGCTTCGCCGCCCGCCCGGTCGGGGCCGCAAGGGCGATCTTCAGGTTCTTGGCCGCGAAGATCTCGATGATGCCTCTGACGATCGTGGTTTTGCCGACGCCCGGGCCACCGGTGATGACCAGCAACTTCTCGGTCGTCGCCGCCCGGATCGCGTCGCGCTGCGAGGGGGCCATTTCGAAGCCGAGCTTCTGCTCGACCCAGGCCAGCGCCCGTTCGACGTTGATGGGGGGCAACGGGTGCTTCTTCTCCAACAACTTGTGGAATGCCTTCGCCGCGCCGACCTCTGCCACCCATGACGACTTCAGGAAGATCCACGGGTCCTGGCCGAATGGCTCGAACGGCACCGGTGGCTGATCGCGGACGAACTCATCCTCCTGCCGGCCCTGCTCAATCGCTGCGCGAATGATGTCCGGGTCGATCTGCGTCAGTTCCACCGTGCGATCGAGCACGCCCAGCTCGGGGAAGCCGGTATGTCCCTGCGTGCCGCACTCCTGCAGGACGTACCGCACTGCCGCGCGGGCCCGCAGCGGCGAATCTTTCGGAAGTCCCAGGCGCATGGCCAAGTCGTCGGCAATCTTGAAGCCGATGCCCCAGATGTCGATCGACAAGCGGTAGGGGTTGCTTTTGATCTTCTCGACGGCACTGTCGCCGTAGGTCTTGTAGATGCGAACCGCACGCGCGGTACCGATGCCGTACGAGTTGAGGAAAACCAGCACCGCGCGCACGCCGCGCTGTTCTTCCCAACTTTTGCGGATGCGCTCCAGCCGCTGCGGGCCGATGCCCTTGATCTCGGACAGATGTGTGGGCGACTTGTCGATGACTTCGAGCGTTCGTTCGCCGAAAACCTCGACGATCCGCTTGGCGTAGGCGGGGCCAATGCCCTTGATGAGCCCCGAACCGAGGTACTTCGTCAGCCCGGCCAACGTATGCGGCGGCGTGGTGCGCAGGTTCGTCGCCTTGAACTGCAGACCGTGTTCGCGATCATTGACCCAGTCGCCGTCACCTTCGACGTACTCCCCCGCTACGACAGCCGGCAGGTGGCCGACAATGGTGACGAGATCGCGCTTCCCCTTGACGAGCGCCTTCAGAACCACGTACCCGTTGTCGAGATTGTGGAAGGTGATTCGCTCGATGGTACCGTTGATGGTGTCGGGCATTGTCTGCGCCTGCACGCCGGGGAAGTCTTCTGCTATCTTATCGGGACATCTGAAGTGTTTTCCTCGGACCCATTGCAATCAATTATGACCGACACTGCCGAAACCCGGAACGAACCATGCTGGACGCAAGTTCTGCCATACTTGGGAGTGCTCGTCGGACTGTGCCTTTTCTACCCGAATACGATCTTCACCGGCTTTGAACATGTGCAGACCGATGCGGAGGATTCGCTGTTTCTGCAGTGCATCATGGAACACGTAATGCGCTACTTCATCGATCCCGGCTACCGAGGCACCTTTTGGAGCCCTCGCTTTTTCTATCCGGCCGACAATGCCCTTGCGTATTCAGAAAATATGCTCGGCTGCGCGCCGGTATACTGGGTGTTTCGCATCTTCTTTCAGCCGGACATTGCCATCCAATGGTGGGTGCTGACGATGGCGGCCGCGAACTATCTGGCGATGGCAGTCACGCTGCGCTGGTTCGGCATCAATCGAATTCTAAGCACGCTGGGTGCTTACATCTTCGCGTTCAGCCTGGTTCGCAGCGTGCATCAGCCGAACTTGCTGACGTTACCGCAATGGTTCACGCCGTTAGCGATCTACTATTTCTGGTCGTTTCTGCGGCAACCTCACATGCGGTATTGGGTGTTGCTGTTGCTGTGCCTGGGCTGGCAGACGCTATCGAGCATGCACCTGGGCTGGTTTCTCGGCTTCGGGCTTGCTTCGATGTTCGCAATTTCCCTGTTCGTCGATCCCGGGGCTTGCAGTCGAATGGCGCTGTTCGTGCGGCGGCATGCGTTCGGATTCACGGCAAGCACAGCGATCTGGTCGGCGTCGCTTTTGCTCTTCTTCCGCCACTACCTGTTCTCGGATTTGGTGCCGGTCGATTTCATCGTACCGGACTATTACGCTCCCGGTGCCGGCAATTGGTTCGCTGCAGTGCCGACATCATTGTGGGCCCCGTGGAAACTCGACGCCGAAGACCGGTACGACCGCGAGCGGCAACTATTCTGCGGAATGGGTCTATACTCCATCATGTTCGCTGGCTTCTTATTCGGTTGGGAGAATCGTCATCGGCCTGAACGGCGAGAGGCAGCCTTGTTTTCATGGATCGCATTGTTGACATGCGCGTGGCTGATTTTGGTGACATTGTCGCTGGGCCGCGGCCTTTGTCTCTGGTATGGAATCTACTCCATTGTGCCGGGGGCAACGGGGATACGGGCGATCAACCGCGTCTGCCTGATCGTCATTCCGCTCGGGTTGATCGGCGGGCTGACGGGTGTTCAAGCTTATGCGCGGTCGGATATGGGATATACCGGAAGGCGCAGCGCGCTGTACCTCACTTTGCTTGCAATCTGCGTCATCGAACAGGCACGGCTGAATACACCCACGTTCAGCCGCCGGGATATGGATCATCGGGCCGGGATGCTGGCGGCCGAGATGAGCAACGCGGACGCGGCCTATTTCGTTCGCGATCCGAATTACGAAGGCAGTCAGACATCTCTCGATGTCGCTTGCATGTGGGCCGGATTGAAGGCGAATCGTGCGACGATCAACGGCTACAGCGGCCGCGAGCCGCCCGGCTACATCAATCTGCGGAACAGCGAGCAACTCGTTGAGTTGCTGAGGTTCCTCGGGGAGACGTGGGAAGGTCGGCTTGCCGTAGTACAATTGGGCCCTCCGCATACGAAGAAGCTGTATCTCATCCGTCCGGGCAGCGACGGCATCGCCCGGGCGACGCTGTTAAGCGTCTCGCTTGCGGCCGCGCGCTGACTTGCCGGGCGAACGGAATATCATCTCCAACATGAACGCGCCTGCCGAATCGCCGAGCGAATCCCCATGGTGGCACCCGCTCTTGTACCTCGCCGGCCTCGTCGGCGGCATGCTCGCCTGCTATCCGGTCGTCATCACTTCCGGTTTCGAACGCGTGCAGACGGATCACGAAGATGTGATGCACATGCATTACATGCTCGAGCATTCGTGGCGCTGGTTGGCTCAGCCCGATTACCCGGCCACGTTCTGGACGCCGCGATTCTTCCACCCCACGCCGAACACGTTCGCTTACTCCGAAAACCTGATCGGCACCGCGCCGCTCTACTGGGCGTTTAGGCCATTCTGTTCCGCCCAAGTTGCGCTGCAGTGGTGGACGCTGCTGAACGTGGCCGCCTGCTACGTTGCCATGCTGATTGTGCTGCGCTGGTTCGGCCTGCGGTCCATCCTCGCGGTGCTGGGGGCATACGTATTCGCGTTCCACACACCACGGCAGGCGCAGTGCATCCATCTGCTGCTGATGCCTCAGGCGATGACGCCGTTCGCCATCTGGTACTTCTGGAAGTTGCTTCAACAACCCGATCGACGGACCTGGGTGATGCTGCTGGTCATGTGTGCCTGGCAATTGCTCGCGGGAATTCATCTCGGCTGGTTCCTGGCGTTCGCGCTGGCGGCGTGGTTGATTTTCGCGGTGCTGCTGGATCGGTCAATCGCGCGACGGTTGCTGCAGTTCACGCGGCGCAATCCTGTGTTCTTTCTGCTTTCGTCGGGAGCAGTCGCTGGAACGATGCTGCTGTTCTTCAGGCACTACTTCATCGGCAATCATCTGATTCCACTCGGCTTCGATGTCAGCCTGAGCTTCGCACCCGTTGTCGCCAGCTGGTTCGCGGCCACACCGCATTCGCTGTGGGACCAGAATCTGGTACTCGGCGACCGAATGCACGATCCCGAATCATTCCTGTTCACCGGCTTCGTCGTCTACGGTCTGTCGATTCTGGCCGGGGTTGTCGGCTTCCGCGAGTGGCTGCGCAGGAGCAACAACGGCACCATGCAATTGGGCGCGTTTCTCACGATTGTTTTTCTGATCGTCGTCGTCTCGAAGACCTACGACGAACGCTCCTTCTGGTATCCGTTCAACCGCTGGCTGCCCGGAGCCAATGGCATTCGCGCCATCGGCAGGGCCTGTTTCCTCACGATACCGATCGGATTGATTGCCGGGCTGACCGCCCTGCAGCAGCTCGTTGAATCGTCTACCGTTCGGGCCAGTCGACGCACCGTTCTCTATTCGACCCTGCTGATCGTCGCGGTGATCGAACAGTTCGCGGCCAAGCCGAAGTCATGGAATCGCGCGGATTGGTATACACCGATCGACGCGCTGAGCCCGCATCTGAAGAACGCCGATGCCGCGTTCGTGCTCTACGAAGGGACCGACGGCGGCCGACCGCTTTGCGCGGAAAATGCGATTGTGATGTGGGCGGGGATGAACAGCGGCATGCCCGTCGTCAACGGCTACAGCAGTCGATTCCCCCCTTACTATCCGGCACATGAATCCGAGACGCCGATTGAGGACGCGGTCACTTTTCTCGGTGAATCGTGGCAGGGCCGACTGCTGGTCATCGAACGCTTACGGCCGGAGAAGAAACGGTACTTCGACGTTCGTCCCGGTAAGGACTCCGCGCAGCGACTGTCGCCGGTGACGCCATGACGCCTGCCCTGCTGCGGCGCGACGTTGCCGCCGGACTCAGTGTCTGGGGAATTACGGGCCTGCTCGTGGCCGGGGCGGGAATCTTCGGCAATCAGGCGGTCGTGCCCGCTGGCGAACCGATCGGCAACGTGCTCGTCAGCTTCTGCCTCTGGGACGGTGGCTGGTACACGAACATCGTCCGCAACGGCTACAGCTACAATCCGGCCGAAGCAAGCACAGTTGTCTTTTTCCCCGCGTACCCGCTGTTCGCACGGATGGTTCAATCGCTGGTCGGTTGCTCGGCGGAGTGCGCCCTGCTCGTCACCTCGCACCTGTTCCTCGCTTTGAGCCTGATTGCCCTGCACGCGTACATCCGTCGGCGATACCCCACGGCCTTGCCTCACGCTGGTACGTTCGGCATCGCAGTGTTTGCCTTGTTTCCGTCCACCTTCTTCTTCCGGATGGCCTACTCCGAATCACTGTTCTTCTTCACCGTGATGCTGGTGCTGCTGGCCGTCGAGCGGGGTCGTTCCCTGCTGTGGATAGCGCTGATCGTCGGATTGGCGACGGCCGCCCGGCCCGTCGGCATCGGTTTGCTGCCGATCGTCATCCGGGAAATCGTGCGGCGCGCGCATACCAGGCGGCATGCATTCGCATGGTCGATGGCGCTGGTGCCGCTGTCGTGCTGGGGGCTCATCGCCTACGCCGGTTTTCTGCAATGGCAGTTCGACGAACCGCTGGCCTTCATCAAGGCGCAGCGTTTCTGGAACATCGACCCCAATCTGCCGTTCGCCGCGAAGCTCGGCCATCTTGCGTCGCTCAAGCCACTCTGGGGGGCATTCCTGGCCGACTCGGGATGCTGCCTCGATGGCGGGCTACACCTCGGGTCGTTCACCGTGTCGCCCAGTGCGCTCAACGCGGCAGCTTATCTGGCAGGGATAGTACTCGTCATTGCCGGAGGCGTGCGTGGTTGGTTGAACACGACAGAAATGCTTGCTTCGATTGGTCTCTTGGCGATCCCGTACATCACGCGCGGCTACGACAGCTTCATGCTGTCGTTCGCGCGGTTCACGGCCGTTGTCCCGCCGGTTTTCCTCGCATTGACAATGCTGCTGCTGCGGCTGCCGTACCTGTTCCGCGTGGCGTACCTGCTCTTCGGCACCGCGCTGCTCTGCCTGCTGTCGGCGCTGTTTGCCGCGGGCTATCACCTGGTGTGATGGCGAATGCGCGGTTAGCCGCGATGCGGAGGGTTTCCGTAGCGGAGCGCGTCTTGCGTGACACAGCGCTCCGTTACGGAAACCCTCCGCATCGCGGCTAACCGACTGACTGCTTACCAGAACTTCACACGCCAGTAGTCGTGCGGCGTGGACAGGCGGCCCAGGTACCAGTGGCCATCGTCCCATTCCAGCTTGACCGAGCGCCAGCCGAGCGGAACTTTCGGGAACGGGTAGAACGGCCCGATGAACGGGAAGGCGTTGTAGGGGTACGCTTGCGGGTAGGCCACGCGCGAGTAGTTCGGGTACGGCGCGTAGGTCGGCCAGGCGTACGGGGGCAATTTCGGGCCAGTCATGTCATAGGCCGGCTGCGACGGGGCTCCCAGCGGTACCGGATCGACCGGCAGCGGCTGGGTCATGCCGTGATGACCACCCATCGCCAGGTTCTGTGCCTGAACCGGTGCAGCCGGCGGCTGCATCATCATCGCCATCGACGGCTCGGCGTTGTTGACCGGCTGAAGTTCGTCCCCGATCATCACCTTCAGCGCGGTTTCAACCTTGCTGACGCCGGGAACGAGCATGACCTGCTCGACAATTTGGTCGCCCTGTTTCAGAGAGCGGACATCGCCGCTCAACTCGACCACGCCGTCCTGCGTCGAGATACTGATGCGGGCACCGCTGGCCACGCCGCTCTTGCGGACGTAACCTGCGACATCGTCAGCCAATTGCTGATTACAGACCGCCGCACGGGAGGCTGCCGACTGCTCCTGGGCCTGGATGCCGGCAGCGCCCGCACTCAGGGCTGCCAGCGTAAAGAGGATGCGCACCATCGGAGTGACCTCCGTCATTGTTCTTGTGGTTCTGTTCACGTCTCTTGTTTCATCGTCGCATGGGTAACGGCTGCGACAGTCGCGATGAGAAGAGCCGACAGTCCGGTTATCGGGCGCTCACGCGAAATCGCCATCTCGGGCAGATCCGTCGCAACCCCCCGACCCGTCACAGACGTTACAACCGGCCGCCGCCCCGGCAAGGCAGGCAATTCACAACAACTCTCATGCCTCGCGAACCGTTGACGCCCTCGGCCCGTCCCTCTATCATCATCATCACGCACCCGTAGCTCAACTGGATAGAGCATCGGTCTACGGAACCGAAGGTTACTGGTTCGACTCCAGTCGGGTGTACTGAAACGTCAAATAAGCACGACGCCGACCCCGGGGTTCAGATGCCTCGGGGTCTTTTCGTTTCCACTTTATCGCCATAATCCGCAATGACTTGCAAAGTCTCTGCTCACGTCGCTTTGTTGAACGATCGGGGCACAGCGAACCTACCCCAGGCCGATTTTGGCCGAAAGCCAGGTTCGGCGGCAATTACGCGCGCGAACGGCATGCATAACTGGCCGATCGCCTTCTCAGGAGCCGGTCAACTTGTCTTCACCAGCCTCCTTGAATTTCACGTCTTCCGCTCCCGAACTCGCGCCGCAAGAACAGATAGCCAAGGTCGCCGCCATCCTTGCCCGTGGCGTGCTCCGCATGAAATAGACAACGGGTGCCTTCGCTGCGACGTCGTCGAAAGAAGTTCAGGAATCGTCCGATTATGGCCTTGAGTCTGACGGCGATCCGAGGCTCACTGGCTCTCGGCGTTCCGGGATTTAGAGCACCCCAACACGGGAGACAGTCAGGAGTGTAGATGATTCGCTTGCCCCGTTAGCCGGAGGTAAATCATCCGTCACTTGCGGTTCCGGCTAACGGCATCACTTCCAACTCCATTCCCATTGCCTTGGCGTACGTCAACGTTCCGCGGATCATGTTGTAGCTGACCTGTTCGCCCAGCCCTTCGAAGATCGGCTTCAGGCGGTCGGTCTTCAGTTCCGCCTGTTTGGCGAGCACCAGCGCCTGTGCTTCCGGCGTGATCCAGCGGGCGATGCTGTCAGGCGTTTCCTCGGAGAAGTACAACCCGAGGTACTTCCAGATGGTGCCGTCGGTGTGTCCCGTCGCATTGCATACTTGCTCGACGGTCTCGCCGCGACGGAAACGTTCGAAGTAGTTTGCCATTGTCGTCGGTGTCAACACTGGAACCGGGTTGGGCCGGACCTGCACTTTGGGCGCGGGCTTCAGGTCGCTGCTCAGTCCCGTACGCCTGCAGTGATCGCTGATCGCTTCGAGCAGGTCATCGCCGTATTCGCGCAGCTTGGCTTCGCCGATGCCGTAGATTTCGAGCAATCCTTCGCGCGTCGTCGGCCGAACTCTCGCCAGTTCACGCAGCGTGGCATCGCCGAAGATGACGTAGGGCGGCAGGTTCTTCTCTTCAGCGACCGCACGCCGCCAGATCTTCAGCGCGTCGAACAACGGCCGATCGACGCCTTCCCAGTCCGCCCCGTCGCCTGCCTTCGGTTTGCGGCCTTCGCCGGCCCGGACCTTAGTCACCTTCACCAGCTTGATCTGCTTCTGATTGCGCATGACGGCCCAGGAACCAGCCGTCAGTTTCAGGATCGGGTACTCATCCCCTTCCTGCACCAGCAGTTCCTGGTCGAGCAACTGCCGGGTGAAATCCCGGATCGCCGCAGCCGGGCGGTCCTTCAGCAGGCCGAACGTGGTCAGTTCCTGATGGCCGTTGCGGATGATGCGTTCGTCATTGTCCCCATGCAGCACATTGACGACGTAGCCGATGCCGTAACGCTCTTCCACGCGCGCAACGCACGAGAGGATCTTACGGGCGATCTCCTGGCCTTCCGGCTCGAATTCGCGGTCGCCGGTGCAGACATCGCAAGCCTGGCAGGCGTGTTTGTCGAAACGCTGGCCGAAATGCTCCACCAGCAGCCGATGCCGGCATCGCGTCGACTTGCTGTAGTTCATCATCTCCTTCAGGTGCGCCATCGCCGCCGGCAGAAAATCCGCGTCGACTTCGTTTTCCTGAGATGACTTGTTGAGGATGAACTCCCACGTCTTGAAATCCTGCCCGCTGGCCAGCAGTACGCACTCGGCCTCAAGCCCGTCGCGCCCGGCCCGGCCTGCTTCCTGCTGGTAGTGCTCGATGGACTTGGGCATGCCGGTGTGGACCACGAACCGCACATTGGAACGGTCGATCCCCATGCCGAATGCCACGGTCGCCACGACGATGTCGCAGCGCTCGGAGCGAAACGCGTCCTGCGCCTGTTTGCGCTCTTCGGGGGTTAAGCCGGCGTGGTACGGCATCACGTTGAAGCCTTCCAGCTTCAGTTGCGCCGCCATCACGTCGACATCCTTCCGGCGGATGCAGTAGACGATGCCCGCTTCGCCGTCGTGCCGTCGCAGCAGTTCCATCACCTGCTGCACTTCATTGCTCCGCGGCACCACGCGGTAGAACAGGTTCGGCCGATCGAAATTGCCGATCAGAACTTCGGGGTCTTTGAGGCCCAACTGCTTCACGATGTCGTCGCGCACCTGCGGTGTGGCGGTGGCTGTGTAACCATGGACATTGGCGGTCGGGTAACGCTCGCGCAGCAAGGTCAACTGGCGATACTCGGGCCGAAAGTCGTGGCCCCAGTGGCTGATGCAATGTGCTTCATCGATGGCAAATGTGCGCACGCCCATCTGCGTGAGGAACTCCTGAAACGGCTGCATCGCCAGCCGTTCGGGCGATGTGAACAGCAACGGCACCTTGCCTGCTTTCAGATCGTGGAATGTGGCTACGCGTTCGGTCTCGGTCAGTGTGCTGTTGACGAAGCGGGCGTTGACACCGACGGAGCGCAGGCTGTCCACCTGATCCTTCATCAGAGCGATCAGCGGCGAGATGACGACGGTGACTTCCGCCGGGCGCGTCAACGCCGGGGCCTGGAAACAGAGCGACTTGCCGCCGCCGGTCGGCATGACGACCAGCGAATCGCGCCGGGCGAGGACCGCCTGCATCGCCTGTTCCTGTAACGGCCGCAGCGTGCGGTAGCCCCAATGTTTCTCGATCAGCGACAGCAGTTGAGTGGTTTCGGGCATCGGCAACGGCTCCATCGGGTGTTTTGCCATTATCTGAACGTCCGTTTAGCGGGCATCCCGACGGGATGCCGCGCCGGTTTTCCGTACAACATTTTCCATGACGCGGCGGGAGTTCAAGCGATTGGTGGCCCGTGTGATGGAGACGCTGCCGGCGGAGTTTGCGCCGCACCTCGACAATCTTGTTGTCGACGTGGCCGACGAACCGGATGAAGACCTGTTGCGCCGGGCCGGGTTCACCGAGGAAGAGATCGCTGAAGGCGATTCGCTGCTGGGGCTGTTCGATCCGTTGGAACTGCCGCCCTGGGGCGGGGACGCGATCGACATGGCCGACCTGCCGCATCGGCTTTGGATCTTCCGCTTACCGCATATAGAAGAATACCCCGACCCGAAGCGCCTGCGTACGGAGGTTCGCAAGACGGTGATTCACGAACTTGCCCACCATTTCGGGTATACCGACCGCGACCTTGAACGCTTTGACGACAACCCCGATCCGTTCGGCGATGACTGGGATGACCAGGGGCAAAAAGCCAAATGAGTGCACTCTCGAAGGATCGATTGCGACTGTTCGCGGTCTGGCTGGCGGTGTTCGCGCGGGCGCTTGGCGAGAACGCCGTCCGCGCGTTCGCTATCCTGCGCATGAGCGACGGGGCACGCGAATTCACTCCGGCGTTCCTGTTCATGATGCTTGGCATGGCCGCGGTTCCAGCGTTCGCGCTGGCACCGATGATCGGCGCGATTGCCTCCAGCCGGTACCGCGGGCTGGTCATGGTGCTGGCGACAATGACCGGCCTGGGAATCATCGGCTACTCCGCGTACGAGGAGTACAGTCTGGGCAGGGCCTTCTGGGTCGGCTGCATCGCGATTCTCGCGTTTGAAGGGGCCTTCTTCAGTGCCTCCCGCTTCTCTCTGCTGCCGGAGGCCGCGCGTACCTGTCATCTGCGTCTGCCGCATGTCGTCGGCGGCTTCGCAATCGCGTCATGCCTGGGCATCGGACTGGGCCTATCGGTCGGCTACCTGCAGTTCGATGTCGGCCGGCCCGGCTTGCCGATGCCGTTGCGTTACGGCTTCGTCGGCTATGGCGCGGCGCTCGCGCTGTTGTTGCTGGCCCGCTTCCCCGTCGCGGCCCCGGTTCCGGTGAAGAACGGACTGATGAAGCCGTTCCTGCGAACCGGTATCGCCATCTTCCGCCGCCGGAACGGGCGCAGCTCGCTGCTGACTCTGTGGGGCGTCTTCGCCATCGGCGTCGCCATTCAGCAATGGCTGATGCCGCACGATTCGCCCTACTTCTTCTTCCTTGCACTGCTGATCGGTCTGGTCATCGGCAGCCTGCAACCGAACGCGTTCCGAACGATGGGCATGGTGCCGTTTGCAGGTATCGGCCTGTTTGTCAGCGTGCTCTGGTGCTATCTGACAAACGATTGGAGCGTCATCGCCTTCGGCACGGCCGGCTACCTGGGGCTGATGCTGCCCGGCCTGCTGACGACCTTCACCATCTATCAACCCGACGAAACGCGCGGGCACGGTGCCGCCTTGCTGCATGCCGGCTGGTCGGTCATCGTCGGCGGGTTCATCACGCTGCTGGTCGCCCACCTGAACAACCCGGCGGCATCCCGGCCGCTGATCAGCAACATGGTACTGGGCCTCAGCATCGTCGGGGCCATCTTCGCCTGGCTGATGTTCTTCCGCCCGGCCTTTGAGTTCTTCTGGGAAGTGGTTCTCTGGCCGATCTACCGCGTGAAAGCGTATGGACCGGGTGTGAACGAATTCCCATGGAAGGGGCCGGTACTGGTCATCGCCAACCATGCCGCCTGGTTCGATCCGCTGTGGATGAACAAGGTGCTGCCGTTCCCCGCCCGGCCCATGATGACGAGCAAGTTCTACGACATGCGTGCGCTGCGCTGGATCTTCAGCCATGTGATTGACGCCATCCGGGTGCCTGACTCGGCCGCCCGCAAGGAAGCACCGGAACTGGAACAGGCGATCAACAATGTGCTGGATGCCGGCGACTGCCTGATCGTCTTCCCCGAAGGCTGGCTGCGCCGCCGGGAGGATCAGGAACTGCGCCGGTTTGCCCGCGGCGTCTGGCACATTCTCGAGGCGAGGCCGAACACGCCGGTGTTCCCCTGCTGGATCGACGGCAACTGGGAGAGCATGTTTTCCCATAAGGGCGGCCCGCCGATGAAGGGGAAGAAGCTCGACTGGTGGCACAAAATCCGCGTTGGTGTCGGCCCGCCACTGTTGCTTGATGCCGAGACGCTGAAGAAGCATATGAAGACGCGCATGGCCCTGATGCAGGCCGTGGTCGATGCCCGGCAGTACCTGGGGCTGCCGCCGATCGACCCGTTCAAGATCCCCGAGAAAACCGACGACGGCGAGGAGCCCGGCGAATGATCCGCACGTCGATCGCCAGCCCGCAGGAACTGGTGCCGTTGCCGTTCGCGCAACTGCGTGAAGTCTCACGCATGGTGCTGGAGGGCGAAGGGGTCAAGGAAGCTAAGATCAGCCTCGCATTCGTCGACAACACGACGATCCACCGGATCAACAAGCAGTTTCTCGATCACGATGAACCGACCGACGTGATCACCTTCCCGCTCAGCGGGGAAGGGGCCAAGAAGCTCGAAGGTGAACTGGTGATCGGTGTGGAAGTCGCGATCGAGCAGGCAAAGGATCGCGGCCACCCGGTCGACACCGAACTGAGCCTCTACGTTATCCACGGCCTGCTGCACCTGTGCGGCTACGACGACCGCACGAAGAAAGACGCCGCGGAGATGCGCGTGAAGGAACGCGAGTATTTGAAGGCGCTGCAGCTGCCCGACATCGCGGGGTAACTTGCCCCGCGGACCCTTTCTCATAAACTTCTCCCGTTGGACACCTTGCCCGGCAGGCATGCCACAATTCCCTTTCGCCGTCGATGCGTTGAGGATGTCTCCATGGCCGACTACCGCTCACTGACCATCAAACTGATCACCGGCAACGGCAAGATCGCCGCGCATGAGATCAAGCTCCTTAAAAAAGCACTGTTCGTGGACGGCAGATTGCCGGAGGAAGAACTGGGCTTTCTGGCGGAGTTGCGCAGCGAGATCATCAATAAGGCCAGCAAGGGCCGGACGAAGTTCGATGAGTTCTACCTGAAGTGCGTCCAGAACACCTGCCTGGCGAACGGCGCGGTCGGCGTGCAGGAAATGGAACTGATCGGCAAGCGCATCATCGAAGATGACACGATCAAGCCGTCGATGAAGAAGAAGTTTCTCGATGCGCTGAAGAAGAAGGCCGGCGCGATCGCCCCGGAGTTCGACGACCTTTACGCGAAGCTGAAAAAGTGATGGCCGCCCGCGGCACCGCTGTCTCACGGTGGTGCCCCGGGCGGCCGAATTCATCGCGTCCATCTCGTGCAGCAGCGACGCGCAACTTAGCGGTCGTGCGATCGTTCAAACGCGTGTTGCGGCTTCACGGCGAACACTTCGCAGTTCCTAGAACTGGTCCAGCCAGAAGTGATGGCCGCGGTAGTACTTCTGCGGCTGCCACAGTTCGTAGCGCCAGTTCGGTTCCTTGAACGGCGGGTAGGCCATGTAGGCCGGGGGACGTACGTACGGCTGGCCCTTGGCTTCCGGCCACTGCGGGCTGTGCTGCGGCCAGTAGCTGTGCGGGAAGTAGTAGTAGGGGTAGTAGAACATCCGCGGCAGCGGCGGTTCCTCGGCCCGGGCGCTGCTGCCGGAACCGGCAAACAACCCGATCGCCAATCCCACCGCCAGCAGGCTCAAGCTCAGTCGGCGCTTCATGCGTTTCTCCCCGGCAGGTCGGCCAATCCTCGGCCATCAGGTGCCCCCTTCTTATCGGCCCGGCCCCGATTTCCGCGACATACGCACCATGCCGAAGATCCGCCGCGAACGCGGTTTCCGGTCACCGTGTAGCACTTGCTGCGGTCGTGTGCGAAGCGCCACCTGCGATACGGCGAGAACGCCGGGCAGCGGAACTTTCAGGATTTTCGCTGAAGGTAGCGGGCGATACTGTCCGAGCGTGAGGCACACGGATCGATTGAGATGTGAGGCAGTCGACAGTGAGCCCGTTGGGCTCGCCGCTAAACGTGGCCGACCACCTTGCCGTTCGCCTGTGGCATCCTACCTTAACTAGCTCCAACACGAACAAGGATTCAATCGATTCGAGGAGCAGCGAATGGCAGGTCGACGTCGTGGCACGGGCCGGCGGAAAGTGGGGCGGAAGAAGCGACGCATGCGGGCGAAGATTCGTCACCGTAAGTAGTCGTCACATGGTGCGGCCGCCATCGACGGTCAGCACTTGGCCGGTCATCAACGTGGTCCCCTGTGCAAGGAACCAGACCACGTCGGCCACATCTTCAGGCAGTGCCGCGCGCTTCAGCGGGGTCTGCGCAATCGCTTGATCCACATGCTTTTCGTGGCCGACCAACCAGCGCGTCTGGATCGGCCCCGGGGCCACCGCGTTCACCCGCACCTCAGGTGCGAAGGCCCGCGCGAGTGACTGCGTCATGCAGTTCATGGCTGCCTTGCTGGCCGAGTAGGGGATGGAGCTGCCGTGCCCCTGCAATCCCGCCACCGATGAGATATTCACCACGCATCCGTTGCGTGCCTTCAGGTGCGGCATGGCCGCGCGACAGGCGTAGAACGCCCCCTTCAGGTTCACCTGGAAGATCTCATCCCAGATCGGGTCGGTCACTGCTTCCAGGTCGGTATGCGCGATGAAGTGCGTCGTACCGGCATTGTTCACCAGCACATCGATCCCGCCCAGCTCCGCGACGCAGCGGGCGACCATCGCCCGAACCTGGGCATCGTCCGAGACGGTGGCCTGGCATAAGATCGCTGGGACGCCGAGCTTCTTCACGTCTGCGAAGGTCTCTTCCGCTTCGGACTTCGATTTCGAGTAGTTGACGGCCACGGCAAAGCCGTGCTGCGCGAACCGAAGTGCTATCGCCCGGCCCGCACCAGTGGCCGAACCGGTGACGAGAACGACACGTTGTTGAGTCATGATGAAACTCCGAGAGGATGAGCACCCGTAGCCGCGTTCGCCAGAACGCGGGAATCGCAGCCTATCCGCGTTCTGGCGAACGCGGCTACGGTGCGCGCGTCCACACTGGATCACCCTTTACGCTTGCTGGCAGCACATCGCCAATCGGCGGCAGTGCTCCCTGCGGTGCGGGGCGGGGCGGCGGCAACTGTTCGGCCGTCGCGGGGCCGAGAACCATGCCGGGCGGTTGTCCCATGGCATAGCCCAAT
>Ga0105048_10009065_pt1 | contig 15874 bp, 14 predicted proteins | sample MAT05_FD_78382 | JGI IMG/M metagenome (GOLD analysis project Ga0105048, IMG submission 78382) | Freshwater microbial communities from Lake Fryxell liftoff mats and glacier meltwater in Antarctica - MAT-05 | ecosystem: Environmental > Aquatic > Freshwater > Ice > Liftoff microbial mat | place...
ACGAAGTATTAAGCCCTCAACACACTCAGAAGAGCGATCAGTCCGAAGATGAGTATCACTGCTCCCGAAATGCGATTCAGAATGGTCAGTCTCGCCGTCGAGAGACGAGCTCGGAGCATCGAGGTTCCACCCGTCAGCATGAACCACCAAAGTGTCGAGCCCAGAAAAACCCCCGCGACGAGTGCAGCCGCGGAACCAGTGCCGCCATCGCCATTCATAACACCAAATCCGGAAAATATCGCAGCGAACGAAAGAATGGTTGTTGGATTGGTGAGTGTGAGTCCGAGTGTCGAAAAGAACGCGCCCACATGTCGGGTAGCTGAATATTTTGTGGTTGCGGTGACCTCGGGCGCGGGAGAGCGAAACGTTCGGTATCCGAGATAGCAGAGGAACAACCCACCGACGACGCGCACGACATCTTGAAGATCGACCAGGAATGACGATATGGACGTCAGTCCGTAGGCAGCGATCGAGCCGTAGATCGCATCAGCAAATGCGATGCCCATGCCGGCTACGAGTCCTGTCCACCAGCCTTGTGCAATTGTGCGACGAATGACAAGCACGGCCATGGGACCGACTGGAACAGCAACCGAAAACCCGATAATAAGACCACGAGGGAAAAGTGCCAGGTCCACGTTACTCGCTCCTGATTCGGAGACCGAGATCCAGCGATTCCTTTGGCGAGGAGAGCGCAATCGCGGTGTGCGATCTCGCCACACCTGGAACCTGCTTGATGACATTCGAGATGAGGCGTTCCAATTCGCCGGTTGATCTGACGCGGACCTTGATGAGGTAGGAATAGTCGCCCGTCACGTGATGGCACTCGAGGATTTCAGGGGTTCGCGAAACGACCTCCAGAAAACCTGTGTCGTGTTCAGGTCGCTCCAATACGATCTGTATGAATGCGCAAAGATCGAGTCCGACCGCTAACGGATCCAGTTGAGCGGCGAACTTGCGAATGACTCCGGAAGACTGAAGTTTCTTCAGCCGGGCATTGACACCGGAAATCGAGAGTCCAACTGATGCTCCCAACTCAGCATAGGAGAGACGGTCATCCGCCTGAAGTGACTCGAGGAGCACGATGTCGATTTCGTCGAGATCGACCCGGGTCATTTGAATCTCCTTGTACAAACTCGATTCTCGGGATCAGCACTGGTGCGATTTCGCTGATCACGGTCGAACGAAATTCGAAAATATTCTCTACAATGAATTGATAACGGCATTTATTACTACAATTATAGCACTGTAGAATAATTCATGCGTTTCAAGTCACTTGTTCCGAAATGTGAGTTCACCGATATCGCGGGTATGGGCATGTCTATCGAGAAGACCGGTCGGAAACTACTCCGGCCGGTTCACCTAGATTCATACACGCGATTCCACGCTATAGGATGTACTGATACAGCTCGATGAACCACCGTTGCACATCAAAAGGTTCATCGCCATCTTTGACCTGGACTGGCTGATAAACGCCGGTGGGCAACAATATTCGGGTATTCACAGTGTCTCTCAGATAGGCAGGAAAGACGACATCGCGAAGATGCGCCTTGTTTCGTTCGTCTTCGATCGGAAAGACGACTTCAACCCGGCGATCGAGATTTCGCTCCATGAGATCTGCACTGCCAAGGTACATTTCATCATCGCCGCCGTTGCCGAAGTAATAGATTCGGCTGTGCTCCAGGAATCGTCCGACCAGACTCCGAACCCGGATCGTTTCGCTCCAACCCGGCACCCCGGGACGCAGACAACAAATGCCGCGGATGATCAAATCAATTTGAACACCCGCTTGCGATGCGGCGTAGAGTGCGCGAATCAGTTCGCGATCAACAAGTGAGTTCATCTTGAAAATGAGTCGCCCCTTGCCCGTCTGCTTATGAACTGCGACTTCGCGCCCTATCTTCTCCAGAAAGCGCTGACGAAGGTGCCTCGGAGCAACCCAGAGTTTGCGATAGCTCTCCTGTTTGGAAAAACCTGTCAGCACATTGAAGAGTTCGGAAACATCACTCGAGATGTCCTCGCGGGCGGAGAGCAGGCCCACATCTTCGTACACCCGTGCAGTTGCCGCATTGTAATTGCCCGTCGAAAGATGGACATATCGACGGAGTCGATCGTCCTCGCGTCTGACAACGAGCGTCAATTTGCAGTGGGTTTTGAGTCCTTCCAGACCATACGCAACATGAACACCATGATGTTCAAGTTCATGCGCCCAGGCGATATTGTTTTCTTCATCGAATCGCGCCTTAACCTCCATCAGCACGGCAACCTGAGTGTCGTCGTCTCGTGCCTCGATCAAGGACGGAATAAGCGGCGAGTCTTTTCCTATGCGGTAAAGCGTTTGTTTGATCGCCACGACCTTACTGTCTCGCGCGGCGATGCGAAGAAACTCGGTTACGGCATTGAAGGAGTGATATGGGTGGTGGACCAGAATATCGCGCTCACGAATGAGCGAAAAAATGTCTCTGGTTGGCCAGTGAAACGACTCCTCCTCGCTCGTTCTCGCATCCGATAGTCGGCCAAGTGGTGACGGGGTAAATACTCGATCCTTGAGATCCGGGCGCTGGAGACGCACAAGTTCGAATAGCGATTCGACCGCAAGCGGACCGTTGACGATGTAGAGATCGCGATCACTGCTATGCAACTGCTCCGCAAGCCACTCACGAACGTCCTGCGGCATTGATGTATCGACCATCAGCATGACCACTGATCCGAACATTCGCTGGGAGAGTTGCCGCTCCATCACGATCAGCAGATCGCGGGCCTCGTCCTCATCCTCGTCGACGTCAATATCCGAGTCGCGATTCACGTGGAAAGGATAGGACGCCACCACCTCAGTTCCGGGAAAGAGCTGACTCAGATTCGCAGCGACCAGATCCTCGAGCCACACATAGCGGAGAGGCGAACCTTCAACTGGTTCGTTTCCGTCCGGAATTGGAATTGGAATCAGCCGGTCCAGGACCGCCGGGATTTTGACTCTGGCGAATCGGGAACCAGTCTCCTGGGTCCGGAGAACGACGATCAGATTCAGACTCTGGTTGGATACATGAGGAAATCGGCGACCGCGATCAACTGCCTGTGGGGTGAGCACCGGGAAGATATCCCGCTCGAAGTAATCCTGAAGAGATTTGATTTCTTTTTTCTTCAACTCTGCCATACGCAGGATTTGAATGCCGGCAGAATTCAGCTTTGGAAAAAGATCCTCCCGAAGCAACTTCGCCTGGTCTTCGAGCAGTTGCTGGACCGCCGATTTGAGCAGCGCGGACTGCTGAGTGGGAGTGCGTCCATCTGCACCGGGGTCAGCAATTCCGGCTGTCAACTTGCGTTTGAGGCTCGCCACCCGGATCATGAAAAATTCGTCTAGATTTGCGGCAAAAATGGCCGCAAACTTGACTCGTTCCAACAAGGGAGCGGACTGGTCTTGGGCTTCTTCGAGTACCCTGCGGTTGAAAGCGACCCAACTCAGTTCTCGATTGATGTAAAGATCAGGTGAGAGAGGCGGAAGAACGAGAGCGTACGACTCATGAGCAATGGAAGCTCCCTTGGTCGAACTCGAACGTTGTGAATCTGACGACCGTTGGGGTGCTTGATCGACCTTACTCGCCACGTTGAACTCCTGCCGCTGTTGAGTTCGGCAGCAGGGTTACGTCAGCGACTATCGATCGCTGCTGCCTGTGCCGACCAACTCCAATTTTCGTTCGTCTACCGATTCGCGAACCCTTCGCATCGCCAACACCGGAACGAATGTCGTTACTTTGATCGAATCGCGCCACAGTTCTTTGACTGCCCGTTCCGCGCAGTGCTCAAGAAATTCTACGTCGACCACTGACTCGTAGGCACGCTTCGCTTCAATTACAACTCGCCGCGTCACGGCATCTTCTGTCTTACTCGACCCTTGCTGGCCAAGGAGCGTTTCCATGCTCATCCCTGCACCCGGTAGATTGCGATGAGGCTGATGCCTCTCCCCAACCCAGGCTATTCTAGATCAACGCATTCACCGTAGCGTTAACGATGGTTTTCGCCAAAGGTCGCGAGATCGAAACCGTATACCCCGACTCTCCCAATGGTGCACGTCCGGACACGTTGCTATCAGGGATCCAATGTTAAATCTCTGTAAACATCCGAGGTATGGAATGACACGCTACGGACGTGGAAATGAACTGATGTGCAGTCGCCCTACTTGACGGCCACGGTGTTCGCGGGAAGAGTTTTTCCACTCAGAACCATGCTTGGATAGGATATGATCTGTTAACGTCAGACTTACGCCGATCTTCGCATTCATTGGTCAAGGCATCCATGCATCCTGAATATCGTCGCCAAAAAGAGAAGACCGGCATTCATTATCGGGGCGTCGGAACGCACCGGGCGATATTTCACGATCTCTTTCCTGCCCTCTCCGATCCACACACCGACGCTTACGAAACCGGCCTCTCCGCCTGGTTATCGAGCGGAATGGATCCGCCACTCGACGAGTAGTCGTCAAAGTGCCGAAACGCCATCGCATTTCGTTCCCGTGTGAACAATCGCATGGCTTTCGTAGGACCATTCGTCAAAGGAAATCATTATGTCTACACCGACAGATCTCAACGCGATGCTTGCACCCGGGTATGATGCCAATCGTGTTCGCGAGGCTATTCGCGATAATGTTTGGCTCCATTTCACCAATATGCAGGATTTCCAGGATCCCGCGCTTCGTCCGCTTGTTCTGGTCAAAGGCGATGGGTCCACCGTCTGGGACAGCGACGGCAACGCCTATCTCGATCTTTTGGCTGGCATCTACTCGGTAAACGCAGGATATGGCCGAAGACGCATCATGGAAGCCATGATGGCTCAACTCGAGCAAATCCCGTTCATCAATCCCTTTGGCTTTACGTCGGTTCCCACCGCCGTTCTTGCCGATCGACTCGGTGACCTGGCGCCGCTTGGTGGAAATGCCCGCATCTTTTTCACCTCGGGTGGATCGGAGTCGATCGAAACGGCACTCAAGCTCGCCAAGCAATACCAGATGACGCTCGGATTTCCGAACAGATACAAGACCATTTCCCGCCGAACAGCCTGGCACGGCACAACAGCCGGCGCACTCTCCGTCAACGGATTGACCGTCGCGCGGAGTACATTCGGCCCGCTGGTTCCGGGTGCACGCCACGTCCCGATGTCGCACCGGTACCGATGCCCCTACTGCAAAGATGCCGGGGCGTGCAATCTGACCTGTTACGACGAAGTCGAACGCGCGGTCGAATTCGAAGGTCCGGAGACAGTTGCAGCAATCATCATGGAACCAGTGCAGAACGTCGGCGGTTGCATTCCCCCGGGTTCTCAGGAGTATTTCAAAAAGATTCGAAAACTTTGTGATGACACAGGCATCCTGATGATCATGGACGAGGTCATTTGCGGTTTCGGACGGCTCGGAGAGCTCTTCGCGTCGACTTACTACGATGTCATGCCAGACCTGATCACGACCGCGAAGGGCATCACTTCATCCTACGCTCCATTGGGTGCGGTGATGGCGAGGAAATCTGTCGCGGATGTTTTCAACGACGGTCCGGGTTTCCTCCACGGACTCACTTTCGGCGGTCATCCGGTTTCGACAGCCGCCGCCGTCGCCAATCTCGATATCATGCTGGAAGAGGACCTTCCCGGTAAGGCGAAGGCCACCGGGGCGTATCTCCGCTCGCAACTTGAATCGCGACTTGGCGATCATCCCCACGTCGGTGACATTCGCGGTGCAGGTCTGTTTCTGGGAATCGAGGTCGTGGCCGACAAAGCGACCAAGGAATCTCCTGAATATGACGCAGACGTGCTGCAATGGATGACCGCTGAAATGCGCTCCATGGGGTTGATCGTTCGCAACGATGGTCGCGGCGATCCCACCACACAGCTCTGTCCGCCGCTGATCATCACTCGTGAAGAGTGCGATCGCGCAGTTGACGTGCTTGAATCCACGTTCGATGGTCTCGCGCGCAAATTGGGAACAATCGGAACGCAACACGCGGTGACGCACTCGATTGTTCCGTAGCTCCCGTTTGTGGTTGAGTACGGGTCTCCAGCTCTCCCTGGCGAAACAATCCTGGTAGCGAGGGGGCACCGTTCTCCGCCGTTTCATCCGTTCTAGCTGCGTAAGCGGCCACCCCGCTGCTGGTCGCTCGGAGGTGCGCGAAATTGGCCCGGCGAAGTAGTTCGCCGGGCCAACACTCCCATTGTGGTTAGGTTCGTGACCGCGTTTACGGAAGGGCTGGCGCAATGATCTGATGCTCTGGTGATTCAGGTCGGAGAATAGTCGGGTCGACTGGGCGTGGTCCAAGCAACTCTGTCACTTCAACCGCGTCGAGCGTCTCCTTCTCGAGCAGCCCTTCGACCAGAAGGTCCAGGTACTTCCGATGCGTATTGATCGTGTTGAGCGCCCGTTCAAGCGCGCTCTCGACGATTTCCCGAACGGCGCCATCTACCCGTTGTGATGTCGCGTCGGAGAATGCCTTCTCCTGAGAAATTTCCCTGCCGAGGAAGACGTGCTCTTCGCCGAGACCGAGATAAATAGGTCCGACCTCTTCACTCATTCCCCAGAGCCCAACCATCCGGCGTGCCAGACCTGTCGCCTGTTTGATGTCGCTTTCAGCACCGGTCGTGATCTCGTTGTAAACCACCATTTCGGCGGCGCGACCGCCCAGAGCGACATCGAGCCGACCAAGCAGATAGGTCCGAGAAACGTTATAGCGATCCTCTTCAGGAGTCATGATCGCCACACCAAGGGCTCGACCGCGAGGAACGATTGTCACTTTGCGAAGCGGATCGGCGCCCGGTGTAAAGTGCGCGACCAGTGCGTGTCCCGCTTCATGGAATGCAACGATCTGCCGTTCCCGTGGGTTCGCGAGCCCGCTGCGAACCGTACCGAGCAGGACTTTGTCCAGCGCTTCATCAAAGTCAGCGTTGAGAATCTCTTTCCGATTGCGCCGTGCAGCTGTCAGTGCCGACTCATTGACGAGGTTGGAGAGATCTGCGCCGGAGAAACCGGTGGTTGCGCGAGCAATTGCGGCGAGGTCCACTTCCTTCGCAATGGGGATACCACGAGAGTGGATGCCGAGAATCGCCTCGCGTCCTTTACGGTCAGGCAAACCTACCGTAACCTGACGGTCGAATCGGCCCGGGCGAAGCAGGGCGGGATCGAGTACGTCCGGCCGGTTGGTGGCGGCCATCACGATCACTTCCTGATTCGTGTCGAAGCCATCCATTTCAACCAACAACTGATTGAGTGTCTGTTCGCGCTCATCGTTCGAACCACCGAGCCCGGCAAAACGCTGCCGACCGACAGCATCGAGTTCGTCAATGAATATGATCGCCGGAGATGTTGACTTGGCTTTTTCGAAGAGATCACGAACTCGACTCGCGCCAACACCGACGAACATCTCGACAAATTCAGAGGCGGAGATGCTGTAGAAGGGCACACCGGCCTCGCCTGCGACGGCGCGAGCGGTGAGTGTTTTACCGGTACCCGGAGGGCCCACGAGGAGCACACCTCGGGGCAAACGAGCGCCGAGCTGATGATATTTGGCGGGATTCTTCAGGAAGTCGACGACTTCCGTCAGCTCCTGTTTTGCCTCGTCCTCACCCGCTACATCCGCAAAAGTGACCTGCGGTCGCTCCGGGTCATGCGTACGGGCTTTGCTGCGGCCAAAGCCGAAGACATTTTGCTGTCCGCGGCTCATGGATCGTCCCATGAACAGAATCAAACCAAGGAACAGGAGTACGGGCAGGAAGCTGAAGAGCAGACTCGTCAGCAGCGATCCGTTTTCCGATTTGCCCTTCACCACCGCACCAGTTGCGTTGAGCTGGTCGATCAACTGATTGTTGTCAGTCCTGATCGGTGGCGGCAATGTGGTCTTGATCATCGTCACCGGTTCGAGACCGGCGGCACCTGGGTCACCGGCGGGCACAACGGCCTGCGTATCAGCATTGAAAAGGATCGGTGTATTCAGTTCAGCCTCTACCCGTGAACTGAAGACAGTCGCCTCTTTGACGTTTTTCGTGTCGACGATCTGCTGAAAAGTCGAGAATGGGATAGTCGTCCGGTCAGATTGTTGCTCCGGACCGAAATACTGATAAACATACCAGCCAAGGATTGAAACCAGAAGCAAACCAACGATCCACGGCGGAATTCTCGGTTTCTTGACTGGCGGGGTCGCGCCGGGTTTGCCCTTCTGATCGCCACCAGAGTTCTGCGGTGTGCGATTTGGGCTCTTTCCATTCGGATTCTGCATCAATACGTTCCATTTCGCTTGGGTACCACTTCACGCCCGGTGCGTTGAACTGGTTGTTGGGGAATTCGCTGAGATCGCGATTCACAAAGGTTTGTACGTTCGAAAGTCGATTAACGCCCTTCATTGAAAGAATCCTAGGCGGTTCGGTCGCAGATGTCTACGTGCATTCGTGCGCAAAGACCACAGGCTACGGTCCTGATTCGAGTTCCGGCGGAGAAGGTTGGTTCAAGCCGGCAGAGTTCGGTTCTGGCAAACGCCGTTCCGATCACTTCTTCACCGTCCACCATGCGGGCACGGCGTAAGGGTCGATCTCCCCGTGGGCATACCCTGCCCACTCCACCAGAGGCGATCTGCGCAGAATCCCAGGAATCACCAGACCGTGTACGACCATCTTCGAATACTTGAGGCTCTCGCCCCATTGCGAGAGTGCATCCTCATACATGGTCCTGGCGACTTCATCAGTCAACATGACCTCGATGAACTGGACCGTTGAAAACTCTTCGGCATCGATTCGCGCCAGAATTTCATTGACCGCCGGGGCGAGGAAGTCGATTAGTTGATCGACCAGATCCTTCTGAATAATGTCGCCATGTCCAAAGTTACCCGCCATCGGTCGCCTCGCTCATTTCTGCTCGTGTGGCGTCTCCGAGGGTCTGAAAGCGTCGACGCTGGTGGAATGATAAGATGTCCGGACGAATAATGGCTCTGCTCTTCCCGTCCTCTGCCACGAGGGACTCTGCGATGACCGATTTGAACCCGACTTCCATCTCGGCGGATCGACTCCCGGAATCTGCCGAAGTAGTCGTGATCGGCGGGGGCGTCATCGGTCTCTCCACCGCGTTCCAACTCACCAAACATGGCGTCACAGATGTCGTCGTGCTTGAGCGGAAGCATCTGGGGTCTGGAGCCTCAGGCAAGTCCGGTGCACTCGTTCGAGCCCACTACACCAACGTGCCGGAAGCGCGTCTGACGCATGAGAGCATCAAAATTTTCAAGCACTGGTCATCGCTGGTTGGTCCAGGGAATCCCGCGTTCGAAGAGACGGGATTCATCCGCGTCGTTTCACCCGGTGACGAGACCGCACTTTGGGCAAATGTCGCCGCAATGCGCGAAGAGATCGGCATTGAAACTGCGGTCGTCACTCCCGATGACCTCCGTGAAATCGAACCGCTCATGAGAACGGATGACATCACCGTTGCCGCGTTTGAACCGCACGCGGGTTACTGCGATCCCAGTGGGACGATGTACGGTTTCGCCCAGGCCGCAACCGCTAACGGAGCGAAGATTCATCCCTTTACTTCGGTGGAAAGCATCAGAATCGAGGGCGGCCGGATCACTGGGGTTGTTACCGATAGAGGCACGATCGCGTCGAATACCGTCGTTCTCGCTGCGGGGGCGTCTTCCGACAAACTGCTCGCTCCGTTGGGGATTGAGCTGGGTTTGATTCCATGGCGATCACAGGTCGTTGTGTTCCGATGGCCGCAGGAAATCGATCATTCACGGAAACATCGCGTAGTTATCGATTCGACGCAACACTCATGGTTCCGGGCCGAAGGAGATGCGGGCACGCTGATCGGCGCCGAGTATGGCGATCGGCGTTCCGATCCGGATACATTCAGCGAAACTGTCGATCCCGGATATGTCGACCATGCGCGCCGAGCACTAACGGCCCGATTTCCGGCATTCGAACACGCGACGATGCGCGGAGCCTGGTCGGGCGTGTACATGCAGAGTCCGGATGCCCATCCCATCATCGATCAGGTACCTTCGATCCCGGGTCTCTTCCTGATGACGGGCGATGCCGGAAGCTCATTCAAGACTGCGCCGGCAATCGGGATATGCCTGGCCCAATGGATAACGGTGGGCCAATCGAAACTCGTTGATCTGACCCCATTTCGCTCCACGAGGTTTGCCGAAGGTCAACCCTGGAACGACGAGCACGCCTATGGAGCCGGTGGTGCCGATCGGACGATCTCGAGATAGTCTGGATTCACTCTTCGACCGGTTCGCCTCGCCGTAGCGCGGCGTAACTGTCGTAACGTGCACGGGAGAGCGTTCCATCTTCCAGCGCCGACCGAACGGCACATCCCGGTTCATGAATGTGCGTGCAATCAGGATAGAAGCACATTCCGGCGAATGGGCGAAGTTCGGGAAAGCACTGTTGCAGGTTCTGCAATGAGACTCCCTGCAGTGCCAACGCCCGGATTCCCGGTGTATCCGCGACATAGGTCTCCCCGGGCAACGGGAAGATCTCCGCGGCCGTAGTGGTGTGACGGCCCTTTCCGGTCGCGTCTGAGATTTCACCGATGACCCGTTCTCGATCTGGATCGAGGCGATTCAGAAGACTCGATTTTCCCGCGCCGGAAGGGCCGACCACGACGGTCACTTTTCCGGCCAGCATCTCCAGCAATTGACTGATCCCCGCTCCCGTTTTCACCGATAGATAGTGCACAGGGTAGACACGCTCATAGTCCCGGAAGAGATCGTGCGCAAACTCCATCGCCTCGCCAGGATGGCCGTCATCGCGATCGACTTTGTTGACTCCGATGATCGCTGGTAGCCCTCGAGACTCGGCCAAAACCAAAAAACGATCGAGCATGCGCAAGTGCGGCTCGGGGTGGCGCACCGAAAAGAGAAAAAGTGCCTGATCCGGGTTCGCCAGAATGATCTGTTCCGTGTCTTCCGTGCGGCGGGCCAGTCGCGCCAGAACCGAGGTTCTCGGTTCAATTGCCTCGATCTGCCCTTCCCCTTCTCCGACATCAGTTACCCAAACCCGATCGCCGACGGCTACGAGGTCAGTCCGGCGTCGCTCTCGGCGAACGGAGCCACGAACGGTACTCAGGAGGGCTCTGGGTTCATCCCGCAACTGAACGCTGAAAAACTTCCCGAAGGCGCGAACGACGATCCCGGGCAGCGCCGCCTCGGTGGTTCCGGCGGGTCTCTGCCACTTCAATGAGAGTTGTCCCAGGGCCGCTCTGGACGACTCCAAATCGGCTTCGGCTCTTGTGTTGCGATCACTTGACTGGCGTTTAGCCAACTTCTCTGCTCGACTCGATAATGTTGGAGCTCCTTTTCGCAATCCAATACTGTGAGTCTACACACACCACAGATTGCCGGCCAAACGACTTTTCGCCTGTTTGCAGACCCAAGACAGTAGAAATACCGACCAATCCTTCCCTTTCGTAAGTGCTACTATTGCACGGAACCCAAGCGACTACTTAAAGTAAGGGTAGAAAGACGACGAGTGACCTGTTGAGGGTCTGTGCACCGGTTGGTAAGGAGCAGCGCCATGGATACCGCATTGTTGATTGCACGACTGATTCTGGCAGCGGTGTTTGCCGTTGCAGGGCTTGCCAAGCTCTTTGACCGGAAAGGTTCCAAAGAGGGTCTTGTTGGGTTTGGAGTGCCCGAATCGATCGCAAAACCGGGAGCAATCGGACTTCCCGTGATCGAACTCGTGGTCGCCGCGCTGCTTTTGCCAGTTTTTACCGCCTGGTACGGCGCCCTCGGTTCACTTCTTCTGCTCCTGGCCTTTGTTGGCGGAATTGCCTACAACATGTCTAAAGGGCGCAATCCGGATTGCCATTGTTTCGGCTCACTCCATTCCGAACCCGCCGGATGGTCGACACTCATTCGGAACAGCGTACTTTCCGTCGTTGCGCTCTTCGTACTCATCAATGGTCCGAACGATACCGGTCACAGCCTGATCGGCTGGATCGGCGATCTCTCGGCCGGTGAAATCATTCTGGGTATCTTCGCGATTATCGCCCTGATCGCAGTTGCTGTCGAAGGTTGGCTGCTCGTCCACCTGCTCGGACAGAATGGTCGCGTTCTTCTTCGTCTAGATGCACTGGAAACAATGATCGCCGAGGGTGGATACGGCGATTTGCCTGATGCGCCGGCTCCTGCTGCAGTCAAAGCACCCGAGGCGGGTCTTCCTGTAGGAACTCCTGCTCCAAGTTTCCGACTCGAGGGCATCCACGGCGAGACGATGACACTGGATGCGCTTCGCGCGCCCGGCAAGCCGGTGTTCCTCGTCTTCTCTGATCCTGGCTGCGGACCCTGCAATGCGCTTCTCCCGGATATCGGGAAGTGGCAGCGGGATCACGCCACACGGCTGACCGTTGCTGTTGTCAGCCGCGGTGATGCCGACAAAAATCGGTCCAAGGTCGCCGACCACGGGATCTCTCACGTGCTTCTTCAGAAGGACCGCGAGGTCTCGAATGATTTCAAGGCACACGGCACTCCGACTGCCGTCATCGTTTCGGCCGATGGCACTATCGGAAGCCCAGTCGCTGCCGGCGCCGAAGCCATTCGGACACTTCTCGCCAAAACCACGGGAACGCTTCCGCTCGCAGCAGTACCGGTGAAAGCCGGTGCGAATGGCGGCTCGAATGGTTCCGGAAATGGTTCTGCGCCGAAGCCATCAGCCCCGGTTCGAGCAAGTAAAGTCGGCACCGCTGCACCGGCAATTGCGCTTCCCGATCTCGACGGAAATATCGCTGGCCTTGACGACTTCGCGGGCAAAGAGACCCTTGTTGTCTTCTGGAATCCAGGCTGCGGCTTCTGCAAACGAATGGTCGACGACATCAAAAAATGGGAGTCCGATCGACCATCCAACTCTCCGGAAATGTTGCTTGTTTCTACCGGAACGCCGGAGTCAAACAAGGAACTCGGGATCGCGTCGAAAACTGTGCTCGATCAGGGTTTCAACATCGGACGCGAATATGGAGCGAGTGGTACACCGTCCGCTGTTCTGGTTGGCGCTGACGGGAAGATAAGATCTGAACTGACTGTGGGTTCACCAGGCGTCATGGCACTGGCGAATGGCGGTGATCCAAAGAAGGTCGCTGCGGCGGAGGAGGCTCCAGAACCGAAAGGACTTAAAAAGGGAGATGTCGCACCTGCGGTCGTACTTCCCGATCTCGACGGCAACAATTTCGACCTCTCCGCTCACAAAGATGGCAAGACCTTGCTCGTCTTCTGGAATCCGGGCTGCGGGTTCTGCAAGCGCATGGTTGACGATATCAAAGCCTTCGAGGCGAAGCCGCCGAAAAATGCGCCGAAGCTTGTTCTCGTTTCGACCGGTACGGTTGAATCAAACCGAGAGTTCGGGCTTGCGTCGACCACGCTTCTGGATCAAGGTTTCAACACTGGTCGATCGTTCGGTGCATCCGGGACCCCGTCTGCGGTCTTGATTGATGCGCGGGGCAAAGTCGCGTCAGAGGTCGCGGTCGGCGCACCTGGTGTACTCGCCCTCGCCGGCTTCACTCCCGAGAAGGCAAACGTTTAGACCACGATTCGAAGAAAACTGGTGCGCGGCCCGGGGAGTTGTTTCTCCGGACCGCGCACTATTACGTGATGTCAGCATCCTCCGAAGGCTCGGGCAGAGGCGAAGCATCGGATTCCGGTACGGCAGGAATGTCAGCAGGCACGCCGTGACCATCCTTCCCATTCGGCCCAATACCCCTGGCAGTCTGGCAGCGACAAAGCACTACTTCGGCTGAAAGAAGCTCAGCGCGTCGTTTGTCACATTGCGCGTTGGCCTTGCTGAGTTTGGAAGCCGCATTCGCCCACCGCCGTTCTGCCACTTCGACAAGTTCAGCAGCTCTCGCTTCTTCCTTCAAGAGCCTCTTTTCTTCTCTTGCTGCCGCTTTCACCAACAAACCCGGATTCGTCTCAGCACTTTGTTTCGACACTTTCGCCATGAATACTCCACTCTTTCCGACTTAAGTTCGGTGGCTGGTAAGCAACGGCAAACTGTTAACGTTATGTTACAGTCACAGTCGTCACTATGATACATTAGGGCTTCAAGGTGTCTGCGCTCACACTTCATGAAGAGAATTGACGTTCTATTCACCAGATTCGGAGCCCATGGGAGCACTATGACTGTAATTGTTAAATCCGAGCTTGATCGTTCGGAAAAGATTATCGCTGCGTTCGACCTCGGTTCCAATTCGATCAAGATGACGGTTGCGCGAATCGACGAAAGATCAGGCTCGCTGGAAGAGTTCCTGTGGCGATCGGAAACGGTGCGTCTCGGAATGGGAGTCGACCAAACCGGAGAATTGGCCTCAGATCGGATCAAAGCTGCTCTGGCCGTACTCATGCAGTTTTCTGACGAAGCACGAAAGGCAGGCGCCACTCGCCTGGTAGGCGTGGCGACCGAGGCTACCCGAATTGCGTCCAATGGGCAGCAATTTCTGCAAACGGTAACCAACCAATGCGGAGTTGAACTCAACACCATTTCGGGCGACCGGGAAGCATCGCTCACCTTTCTCGGATTGCAAGGTGTAGTCGAATTGAGCGGCAATGTCGTAGTGGCTGACATAGGCGGTGGAAGCACAGAACTTGTCATCGCACGGGATGAGCTTGTGACGTGGTCACGATCCTATCCTGTTGGTTCTGGACGCCTGACCGAACTTCATGTTCACAGTGATCCACCGCTTCAAGAGGAACTGACCGATTGCCGGGTCACGGCGAGTGCTGTCATCCAGATGGCACCTCTCTCCGGATCGACTGGCGGGCGATTGATTGTAGTCGGTGGGACCGGCGAATACATGAGTCGCCTGCTTCCGGCCGATTCGCCTCGAACTCCGGTGGAGTTTGAAGACATTCTGCAAAGGATGACAATGATGAGTTCACGCGAACTTGCAACGCTCATCGAGATTCCGGAAGCCCGCGCGCGGGTTTTACCTGCCGGAGTGGCTATTGCCGCCGCAGTCGCAGATGCTATGGTCCCAACGAACTTCGAGGCAGCGCAGAGCGGGATCCGCCGCGGCCTGCTTCTTGCTGCCTTCGCGGGAGAGGTCTGACAATGGCCAAAGAATCAGAATCGGAATTGCATTCCGAACAGAACTATCGTGTCGCAATGCGAACGCTGATTGGTGCGCGGTTCGGTGCGGTTTGGAAAGCCGTCCCTGTTGCGATCGAAGGCACCGATCCCGAGGGAGTGCACGATGTGCGTGTCGCGTCGAGAAGACTCCGTGCCGCGATGGATGTCGCAGTAGGCTGTTTTCCCGAGAGCTGGTATGTGCAACTCCACAACACCGCCAAGGCAATTACCACTGAGCTTGGGGAGGTGCGCGATCGCGACGTTCTCATCGAGTACCTTGGGGCTGAACGTGACCGGGTCTCTCCGCAGGAACGAGTTGGATTGAATCGATTGATCGACCGTGTTTCTCGCGAGCGCGAAGTTGCTCGTGAACACATGCTCGCCTTCCTCGCGGCACTCGAGCGTGACGGTATCGCAAACGAGGCAGAACGCAGATTTGGTTCCGCAGCAAAAGCCCCGTGGTCACAGACCCAGGAGAACCGTTCGTGACAAAAGCATGGCCAGTAAGCGGCGTTGACCCGTCCGGAACCCTTGTTGACAATGCCCGGCGCATTCTTGGTGTCCGCATGGCGGAGTTTTATTCGTACGCACCCATCGTTCTTGATGAGACGGCAGTGACCGAACTCCACAACCTGAGAATCGCAGCCAAACGTCTGCGTTATACCCTTGAACTTTTCCGCACTGCGTTCGGCGAACCGGGCGAAACGCAGATCGAGCGAGTTCGCGATGTGCCGGAGCTTCTCGGACAGATTCACGATCACGATGTTCGCATCGAGCTGATTCAGGCCGAGCT
>Ga0105048_10009067_pt1 | contig 15872 bp, 14 predicted proteins | sample MAT05_FD_78382 | JGI IMG/M metagenome (GOLD analysis project Ga0105048, IMG submission 78382) | Freshwater microbial communities from Lake Fryxell liftoff mats and glacier meltwater in Antarctica - MAT-05 | ecosystem: Environmental > Aquatic > Freshwater > Ice > Liftoff microbial mat | place...
AGCACCTTGAAGAACTGAGGGGGCGTTTGGTGAAAGCCGTTCTCGGTGGGCGGGGGAGCGTTATTAATATAATTTGGTTTCATGATTTTGTAGTTGATGTTGTTATCATGGGCCCCAGACGGGCTGACTTTATAACATACAGAGCATTTTGTAGTTGGTCGCATATGTTGGGACTAGCAGAACAGCTATGTCTTGCGCCACCGAATATGACACTGCAAAGTACTACGATGGGGGGTAACATGAATGCAGACATCATTGTTTGTTTACTTGGAGGTTTAGTCGTGGCATTTCCCTTTGTCTTTTGGCAAATTTGGGGATTTATAAAGCCTGGTCTTAAGGAGAAAGAGCAAAAATCTGTGCAAGGAATTGTGGGTTACGTTTCGCTTCTTTTTTTCTCTGGAGTTGCCTTTGGATATTTTGTTCTCGCGCCACTTTCAATTCAGTTTTTAGGAAACTACACCTTTGCAGACGTCAAAGCAGAACCTACCCTATTGTCTTATCTAAAGCTTACTACGTCACTTGTATTTGGCACAGGTTTATTGTTTCAACTTCCGGTGCTCATTTATTTTCTTACTAAAATAGGGCTTGCATCTTCGGCCTTGCTTAAGAAATACAGAAGACATGCTTTTGTTGCTAATCTCGTCATTGCGGCGATTCTTACTCCGCCAGACGTTACAAGTCAGATACTTGTTGCCATGCCTTTATTACTTTTATACGAAATTAGTATTTTGATTGCCAAACGAGTTGAAAAAAGAAAAATACCCGCATTAGTTTGATAAGTGATTTGAGTAGGGTATAGTTTTTAGAATTTGTATAGACTCTGTTAAGCAATCTGCTTATGATTCCAACGAAAAGAAAATTCATTCGTAGGATTTACGCCTATAGATTTTATATTTGTCATCCTTTTTAATTAGACCCTTTTAAATTTTATCAAATGAAAAAAATCTACTTGCTTACATTTACTTTCCTAACTGTTTTGAGCCTTTCGGCTCAGTACAAGTACTCTCCGGCCGCTTTAGGGCGCGAAGCCATAAAATCATTAGAGGCGCCGCGTCCACAGCAAAATGCGGAAGTCGCTGACACTCGTGATCTCGACATTTTTTACACAAATGATTTTTCCAATTGCAACGATTGGGACTTATACAATGCATTTGACGAAGGCAACCCAGCATTTGTAACCGGAATCAACTTCCAATGCGGAACCGCTGTTCCAGCCGGACCCGCAGCAATTGCTCCAATTATCTCAACAAGTGCAGCCAATGGCTATATGTTGGTTGATTCTGATATTTTTGGCTCTGAAACAGCCACGGCAGTGGAGAACTGCTGGTTTCAAAACACGACGGCAATTAATTGCTTAAGCAGAGATTATGTGAGCATACGCTTTCAAACATTCTACCGCATGTGGGATGGTGGTGCAAGTGATGGAAATGAGGTTTGTTTGCTTGAGGTTTCATCAGATGGCGTTAACTGGCCAGATGTAAATACCTTCGAAGTTTCTGAGGCTCCTTCAGGCACTAGATTCGAGCTATGGCCTACAATGGGAACTCAAGATCCAGTGAATAACCCAACAACATTTATTTTTGACATTTCAGAAATTGCAGCAAATCAGCAAAATGTATACCTCCGTTTCCGTTGGAAAGGAACATATGGTTATGCTTGGATGATTGATGACGTTGAGTTATTTGTTACTCCAGAAAATGATCTCACCATAAATACTGTTTACAATGGAGATATTCTCTTGGACTACGAGTATACTGAGATTCCTGTATCGCAAGTGACTGAAATAGTTGGCGGCGCTGTCTTAGCAAATTATGGTTACTTAAACCAAGCGAGTGTTGCAGTAACTTTTGATCTAGACGGAACAGAATACATAACAATTGCTGACGATATTTTGCCTTCAAGCTTCGACACAATCTGGTCTCCGCCAATCACAGTTCCCGCAGTTGTTGGTCCAAAAACGTTAACTGTTACTCTTCCGGCTGATGATGATGTTTCGGGAAACTCAGTTTCGAAAACATTTCAAATTACTCAAGATGAATATTCTCACGTTTCAGCAGCCCCTAATATTCAGCGCACGTTAAATGACGATGGAGAAGTGTCATTCGGATGTCTTTTTATTATCAATGAGACTGTAGAAGCCGGTGGTATCAAAGTGTGGCTTGGTTCTTTGACAGACCCTAACACAGAAGTTGAGGCTTTTATCTACACTGTAATTACAAACATTCAGGATATGCAATATCTAGGAAATAGCTCGCCTTTCAGCATCACTCAGGCTCAAATTGATTCTGATGATTATATTACAATCCCATTTGATGTGTCTGGTGCTGTGAATCTTGAGGCGGGAGTATCTTACGTAGTAGAGCTTCGCAAATATGAAAGTCCAAACAGAGTATATTTAGTAGCCGATGGTTTTGACGAAGATTTCTCTACCGTATGTTATGGTCCTTGGGGAACGAATGTTGCAGATAACTGGTTTAGCGGATGGGGTTTTGCTCCCGCTATTAAGTTGATTCTTGACGGAACAATTAATGTTGACGAAGTTATTTCAAACAATGGAGTTGAACTTTCGCAAAACATGCCAAACCCGGCAAACGCTAATACCACAGTAAACTACACTTTGACTTCGCCTTCAAACGTTCAGTTTATTGTTAGAGACATGGCTGGAAGAATTGTAAGCTCTGAGTCTTTTGGAACAAGAGCTTCAGGCATGCACACAATTCAAGTTAACACCAATCAATACAGCACAGGCTTATACAGCTACACACTTATCGCAGGTGAAACACAGTTGACCAAACAAATGATGATAAAATAACTGTCATTGAAAGAATAAAAAAAGCCCACTTTTTGGTGGGCTTTTTTTATTTCGCAGTAGGGAGTTTAAATACTTCGCAGTAATATTGACCTTGCATTGCAACTCATTAATTTAAAAAAGTAATAAACCAAGCATGAAAAAATTATTTACCCTAGCATTGTCTTTTGGTTTTATGGCGTCTGCCATGGCTCAAAGTAAAGTTAATCCCAATGGAAATAACCAACGTATGTCGAAGCCAATGGCAACCACAGAGTCTCAGCGAAACATTTCTGCTGAACAAGGAAGAGCGAATTTAGAGCAAGCTGCCCAGATCGAGCGTGGCGGCGGAGTTGTGTTTTTTGAAAATTTTGCCAATGGATTTGCAGGCAACAATTTGATTGGGCCGTTTACTTTCGAAGACAGCGGCAATAACACGATTTGGATGATGGCAACTGCAGAAAGTCCTGCCGGTTTTTATTCTAATTCTAGTGAAGCCCTTGAGTCAACTACTGCGGCCAATGGCTGGGTGATTTTTGACGCTGACCTTTTTCAGGGAGGAGAAATTAATGCAACTAACCCGGCAGAAGCAGTATCAGGATATTTGATCTCACCAACAGTTAATCTAAGTTCTCTTGGAAGTGTTATCCTTGAGTTTCAACAAGCATTTCGTTATTGCTGTTTCAACGATTTCCCACTCGTAGTGGAAGTTAGTAACGATGGTGGTGTGAATTGGGTTGTTTACAACGCTGCTCCGGACTTTACCGGCGGTGCAAACGATGCCGCAGCAAATCCATCAGTAACTAGAATCGACATTTCGGGCTCAGCGGCCGGTCAAGAAAACGTAATTATTCGTTGGGGATGGCAGCCTATTGGCACTTCTACTCACTCTACTTATTATTGGGGTATTGACGATATTTTAATCTATGAAAATCCTATTCAAAATGACATTCAAATTTCATATGTTTCAACGGGTGACATTTTTAATGATTTTGAATATAGAGCGATACCGTTAGAATTAGCTAATCCTGCTGATCTTGGTGGAATGGTGGTTGGCACAATTTTCCAAAACATCGGTGTAAATTCTCAAGTTGCAACTTTCACAGTTGAAGTACTCGCTGCTGACCAAACTACAGTATTAGGGACAGCCTCAGAAGTATTTACAATTGTGAATAACGCAAATCAATTGAATCCTACGGATATTGTAGATACGCTTTTTATAGCTACAAACTGGGTTCCAACCGAAATTGGAGACTATTGGGTAAGAACTACAATTTCTTATGATGGAATAGACGATACACCAGCTAACAATACTGCACAGAAAAAATTCGCTGTTACTTTAGATGAGTATGGACACAACGATCCAACGATCAACAATGGCAATATGAGACCTTTCGATGGTGAGGGTACGCCAGAAGTTCCTTTTGGTCCTCATGGATACGGTTCTTATTACAGTGTTAATGTGGACGGGTCGGTTGCTTATGGTTTGTCTGTTAGATTTGATAACACTACAGACACCAATGCACCTGTTAGTGTATTGCTTTTGGCCAGAAATGTAGATTATAATCTTACTGACGCGGAATTTGTGGCTGGTAGAGAGTATGACGTTGACAATGCATGGACACCAAACGGAATTCAATCTTTCCCTGAGTACCTTCCATTTGAGGTTGCCGGAGAGCTTGATGCGGGTAATCTTTACTTCGCAGGTGTTCAAGTTCAAGACGAGGGTCTTTTAGAGCTTGCAATTCAATCCACCCCGGAAATTGATAGAGACTTCTCTACCGGTATTTGGGGCAGAAACACCAACGATGAATGGTTATGGTTTTTTGGTCAAGGGGATCTTACTGATCACAGTCCTGCAATCAGACTTATAGTTTCTGAAAGAGTCGGTGTAAGCGAATTGAACGCTCAGTCTGAAATTCAAAACTTCGTTGTTAGTCCTAATCCGGCTAATCTTGAAGCAAGAATCAACTTCTCATTACAGGGTTCAAGATATGTTACTTACGAAGTGCGTGACATGTCAGGAAAATTGATCGAGTGGAAAAATGCCGGACAATTTGTTCCAGGTCAAAATACAATTGCTCTCGATGTTGCTAAGTATGCAGTAGGAAATTACCTAGTTAACTTGGTAATCGACGGCGAAAGAATCTACTCTCAACAGATGAATGTGACTAGATAATATCACTATAAAATATTATTGAGAAGCCTGCTCATTGATAACGAGCAGGCTTTTTTTTGACCCGATTTCACAGCACTCAAATCGCGTCACCAATCTACTTGCGGCGTATGCTTACATTTGTTTCTTTACAGAGTTATATCCAAGTGAAAATTCACACTGATTTTGCAACACTTTCCGATGTAAAGGCTCCCGTTGTTACGATCGGGACTTTCGATGGTATGCATACTGGTCATAGAACAATACTGGAGCGACTCAAAGAAGCCGCTAAGGAGATTGGTGGTGAAACAGTGCTACTTACGTTTTATCCTCATCCAAGAATGGTTTTGTATCCTGATGATCATAACCTTCAATTGCTAAACAGCCCAGAGGAGAAAGCACAACTTCTTGAACAAGCAGGGATCGAACACTTGGTAATTGTGCCTTTCTCGATAGATTTCTCGAGACTTTCAGCATTCGATTATGTGAGAGATTTGTTGGTACACGGACTGCATGCGCATACCGTTGTTGTGGGTTACGACCATCGATTTGGAAGAAACCGCGAAGGATCACACAACACATTAGTTGAACTCTCCGAATTATTCGGTTTTCTCGTAGAAGAAATACCTGCCTATGTGATCGATGAAATGAATGTGAGTTCAACAAAAATTAGAGAGACTTTGAGGCACGGCGATGTTGCAGAAGCAGCGCGCTATTTGGGTTACCGATATACCTTGTCGGGGATAGTCACTAAAGGCGATGGCAAAGGAAAAACCTTTGGGTTTCCCACAGCAAATTTGCGCGTTGATTACGATTTTAAATTTATTCCCTCAAAAGGAGTTTATGCGGTTGATGTTTTACACAACAATATCCAGTATAAAGGAGTGTTAAACATAGGTGTCAGACCTACTGTACATCAAAATGGTTTGGAGACAATTGAAGTACATTTATTAAACTTTGACGAAGAAATATACGACCAAAAGATTACGGTCATTTTCAAAAAGAAATTGAGAGATGAAATGAAGTTTGGTTCGATTGATGCATTAAAAACACAAATAGAAAAAGATGCACTTGAAGCATCTGTTGTTTTATGATCAAACCAACACTAGTAATATTGTTTTTTTTGGCTGTCTTACAAAGCATGAATGCGCAACTTTTGGAGCGTACTCAAATTGACTCCATGCCCGTATTTCGGAACTTGGAGAAAGCTTTAAAAAATCCGGATCAAGTATATAGATTGGATTTAAGTAAACAAAAAATTAAAGAATTTCCAACTGAAATTTTTCGGCTTATAAATTTGAATGAACTAATTTTGGATAAAAATAAAATAAGGGAAATTCCAGATTCAATAAGTCTTTTAAAAAACCTTCAGATTCTTAGTGTGGAACGAAATGAAATTGAAGATTTTAACACAAAAATTACAACACTTAAAAATCTGTATAATCTCAATTTTGCAGATAACCTCCTTGAAAAAATTCCAGATCAAATTGATGACCTAAAAAAATTGGAATATTTAATTTTATGGGATAATCCGATCAATTATTATCCACTAGCGATGAACGAAATGACGGGTTTGAAGTACCTCGATTTGCTCAATAATCAGATGAACGCAACCACTCAGGAACGACTGAGAACAGCCCTGCCACAATGTAGAATAATTTTCTCGCCTCCCTGCAATTGTATGGATGGAGTTGAATGATAGGCGTCCAGTAAAATCTCAATCAATCTTCCTTCCACGAGAGCCAATAGTTTGTTAATTTGGCCACATGAAATTAGTTCAATATTTGGCGGATTACAACCCGAAAATTATCAATAGACCTTATGTAATTGCAGAAGCCGGCGTTAATCATGAAGGCTCCATGGATCTTGCAAAAAGACTTATCGATGAAGCGGCTGAGGGTGGCGCACAAACCATAAAGTTTCAAACTTACAAAGCTGAAACAATCGCAAGCAAGGACTCTCCTTACTATTGGGATATTACCAAAGAACCTACGAGATCGCAATTCGAACTTTTTAAGAAGTATGACAAATTCTGGAAGAAGGAATATGAAGAATTAGCACGCCATTGCGAAACGGCAGGCATCGAATTCATGAGCACTCCTTTTGATGTGGAAAGCGCGACTTTTCTCAATGATATTATGCCTGTTTTTAAAATTAGTAGCAGTGATATCACCAACTTGCCTTTCATCGAATATCAATGCTCGTTTGGTAAGCCAATCATTCTTTCAACCGGAGCGGCCTTCAAATGGGAGGTGATGCAAGCAGTAGAAACGATTGAAAAATTTGGCAATAAACTTTGTCTTATGCATTGCGTACTCAACTATCCAACAATGGATGAGAATGCAAATCTTGGAATGATAAAGGACATGATTCGATTGTTCCCAAATGCCGTTCCGGGATATAGTGATCACACATTGCCAAAGGATATGCACACATTAGAAATAGCTACGATATTGGGTGCAGCAGTTTTGGAAAAACACTTTTCGCACGACAAAACATTGCCGGGCAATGACCACTACCACGCAATGGACAAAGAAGATCTCAAGCATTTTTGGAGTCGAATGGATCGCACTTTTGAGTTGATGGGCACTTTCGAAATGAAGGCGTTGGAAAGCGAAGCTCCAGCGCGCGCAAACGCAAGACGAAGTTTGGTAGCCGCAAAAAATATTCCTGAAGGTAAAACAATTGAGATGAGTGACCTAACTTGGAAACGCCCTGCCAGCGGTATTTCTCCGCGCGATATTCAACAGGTACTTGGTAAAAAGGCGCTGAGAGATATTGAGGAAGATGAAGTGATGAAGTGGAATTTTGTAATTTAAAAAATCAATAAACGCAGTATGCGCTACACACAACTCGCTTCATCTCTCTACACTGAAAACAGAGCACGTTTTGCTTCACAACTGAAGAAGGGTGGACTTGCAATTTTATGCAGCAGTGATATCTATCCAACTAGTGCCGATGGACACATGCCATTCAAACAAGCTTCAGATATTTTTTATTTGAGCGGCGTGGATCAGGAAGAATCTATGCTAATCATTTTTCCTGATTCGTTTCATACGCATCATTGCGAAATACTTTTTCTGAAAGAAACGAGTGAGCACATTGCAATTTGGGAAGGCGCAAAACTCACCAAAGAACAAGCGCGTGAGCACACAGGTGTGCAAACAATCTATTGGATCAAAGAGTTTCAAACGGTATTGCGCGGGCTCCTCGCAGAGGCTTCATGTGTATATCTCAACGATAATCCACACTCACGCGCATCTATTGAGGTTGAGACGCGTGAAGCTAGATTTTCAAAATGGTTCAGAGAGAAATCTCCGAACTATAGCATCGAGCGATGCGCGCCAATATTATACACTTTACGCGCAGTAAAAAGCAACGAAGAAATTAATCAATTACAGAGAGCCATTGACCTTACGAACGCATCATTTCAGCGCGTAATGAAGTTTGTGAAGCCCGGCGTATTAGAATATGAAATTGAAGCAGAATTTATGCATGAGTTTTTGAGCAATGGCTCACGCGGATTTGCTTATACGCCTATCATCGCTTCAGGAGCAAGTGCATGTGTGTTGCACTACATCGACAATGATAAAGTATGCAATGATGGTGATTTGCTGTTGATGGATGTAGGCGCAGAGTATGGAAATTACAACGCTGACATGACGCGTTGTATTCCGGTGAATGGTAAATTTTCGTCATACCAAAGGGATGTTTACAACGCGGTGTTGCGAGTTATGAAGGGCGCAAAAAGCATGTTGAAACCAGGAGTATTTCTTCATGAATACCATAAACAAGTGGGTGAATTGATGACGAAAGAATTGGTCGATCTTTCACTTATTACAATGGACGAAGCAAAAAATGCGCCGGCTTCAATGCCTGCTTATAAAAAATATTTTATGCATGGCACGTCGCATTTTCTCGGCCTTGATGTGCATGATGTCGGCGATTGGACCAAACCAATTGTTGCGGGAAATGTATTTACAGTGGAGCCCGGAATTTATATTCGCGAAGAGGGATTGGGAATTAGAATCGAAAACAATATTGTGATCACCGTCACTGGCAATGATGATATGTTTAAGGATTTTCCAACAGAAATAGAAGAGATTGAGTCAATGATGAATCGGTGATTTTGATTTGGGTATATTTGAGAATCCGCATAGGGGCAACAAAGGAATGCCGAAACCATTCGTTGCTAAAGTTTTTAATAACCCGAGCCAAGAGCTATTTGTCAGTAAAACGGAAGCCACAAATGAATACAGAAACCATTCGTTGCGACAAAAACAATCTGACACTTTGTTGTCAAACTTCGTCGCGAAAAGCAACTTATTTATCTTTCTCCTGCAACCACTTTCGAGTCTTTTTTTTCGGAGCCTCCGGTTCCTTGGTTATCATTTTTTCCGGGTCTCTTTTCTTGACTACGGTTTCTTTTTCCACAGCCTCTTTTTCATCATTTTCCTCCCACTTGAGGGTTGTAGTGGTTTCTTTAGCCACTACTCTTTCTTTGTAAGTGCCCACACTTTGATCCTTTTTAAATAGGCCAAACTCTTCTTTCAATAGGGCTTTCATGTTTTGTTTTTCCTGCTGAATTTCTTCTTGACGTGTTTCTTTCGCCATTTGTTTGTCAACACCAAAATCAGGGTTTTCGGTGGTCCCGCGCATGTAGAGATATAGTTTTTTTCCTGCACCATCATCAGCCTCTTGCCACTCTTGTTCTTTGCGAATCAATATGTCGCGCAGGGTAAAGCCTATGGTGTAATCAATGGTATGATCGAAACCGTGATTGCCTTTTGCAAGAATATTCATCGCGCTGGAACGTATATCCATCAACGGAATATTTATCTGACGATTTTTTATTTCAATGATATTTTCGAGACGAGAGAATTTAACTGTTTGAAGTTTTTCGGCAAACGCAGATTCATTTACAAAAGGTGCTATCCATTTATTTTCACCAACATAACGAGCAATGTCCTGCAGCGACTCAACTCCAATCAATTCACCATCGTTGATCGCAATGTCAACAATACTTTCTATTTTATCATCTAAAACCTGAAGCGACTTTGTCAATTCGGATTTGAACGTAACAGTTGCATCAGCTTTTCCACGAAGGTTTTTGTCTTGAATAAATTCCTGATTGAAATTTTCGAATTGCGAAAAGAGTGTTTGAATATTGATGTCTTTTAGTGTTGCCAAACAATTAAAAGCATATCGATCTGCTGTGGCTTCCTGTAATTTTAGTTGTGCCATAAAACTTCCCTCCGCAGTGTTAAATGAAAGCGGATCTATAACGAGTTGACCTCGGCCCAGTCGCGCAACTCCCCTCACATTTGTTGCATTAAACTTTCTGAAGTTAAACTGCTGAACGGTGCAATTAAGCGAAAAGTCGACGCGGTGAGGTAACTCAAACAGATATTCTTGATTTTTTGTCGTACTACTTTGGGTCTCCACCAGATTTGTAAAATCAAGTAATTGCGACTTTAAACTGGCGTCAACGGTGAGTCGTTCTTCGCTATTGATTATAAATGGGATCAGATTATTTACGGTTCCATTTACCGTAAAATCGCTGCCGTTTACAATGCCAGAAAAATTTTGAATGGATGCGTCTGTATTGTTAAACAAAACGGTGGCTTGTAGATTTTCGAATTTGCGATTCGAGTTTTTAAGTTGCAACAACCCCTCCGTAAGTGTCGCTTCTCCTGTGGTTTTTATTCCGGAGTAATCCCAGTTGCCCGAGTCATCACTTGCTTTTTTTAATACTCCCTTGAATTGTGATGTAAAGGCAATTTTACCCGAACAATCCTCCAAAGTGTCGAGGGCAAAAAACTCTTTGATGCTTCGTAAATCAACATTGGCAGTCAGGGAAAGATCTGCCTCCGTCCTTTTGCCATCTGTTATGCTTCCGGCAGCCTCTACATATCCCTCGTTGAGGTTCGACGTGAATTTTCTTAGTTTTAATTCGGATTTTTCGTTGGCATAATAAAAAGCTGCCTGACAGAAAATATTTTCGAATTGAGATCCAGAATCTTTGTGTTGGAATTTTCCATCTCGCACTGCAAAGTCGACAGAAAACTTCGGCTTTCCTGATCCGGTAATCGAAATATCAAGATCAATATCACCATCAGGAGCATATTGGTCAGTTTGTTTTTTGTAATTCTCCGGCAAGGCTGAAAGCAGCTCGCCTAGCTCAAGATCATCGCCTTTGACCTTAAGATTCCACGTGGTTGTTTTTCCAAACCCAAACGAACCCTGCGCGAGTAATGTCATGTCTCCCGTTTCAATTTCAGCATTTTTTATTTCGTATGAGTTGTTTTTGGTATCAGCATCAAGTCCGGATCTTATTTCCATTTCACGCGCACTGATGTAATTCTGTCCTCCAATATTTAATTGATTTATCACTCCTTTGTAATCGAGTGTGAGGGCAAATCGATCCGAATTAAAATCGCCTTCCGCTTCGGTGTGAGAATTTAGTAGATCGAATTCAACGGCACTTACAAAATCTGAATAGTGAATTCGCGCTTGCGTTAGCGTAATATTGTTTAAACGAAGAGCTAACTCGGCGTCCTCAAGACTATCTGCCTTCCAAAAGTGCCAATTGTCTTTGCCAGACTTATCCAAAATAAGATTGGCATTGGCATTTTCTACAGTGACTTTTTTTAACGAATAATTTCCTTTAAAAAGATCAAAAAGACTGAATCCCAAATAAATTTTTTGAGCGAATAAAAGAGTATCGTGTTTTTCAAAAGTATCCTCGATGTATACATCATCGAATCGAATGGAAACAGTTGGAAAAGTTTCCCAAAATGTTAGATCTGCATTTTTTACTTCGAACGTTGTGGTAAATTGTTCTTTGGCTGTATCCAAAGCGTACATCACAACTTCATCTTCGTAGTATTTGACAACCACAAATACAGAAACTACTAGCAGCAGGACAATTGCTGCTACCCAAATTAAGATTTTTTTGATGCGTAGTAATATCATTTTGGAGGGTGACTGCAAGTAAAACAAAGAATGGTGCCAAAAATTTGATAGTTCTAAGTAAAACACACAAATTAATGTTGGAATGGATTCGAAGACATTTAAAAATTAGTTTCCACTATTAGGGCTATCTTTGGTACAATCACCGATCAATCATGGATAAAAGAAGATTTTTGAAAACTGCCGGCATTCTGAGTGCAGTCGTGGTATTAAGCCCAATTACTGCATGTTCTGTTAAAAACACCGCAACTGCTGCCGACGCTCCAGTTGTTGCTGAAGGAGGAGCGCTCGCGGCCAACAAATTTGTTCTTCCCGAGCTGGGCTACGCCACCAATGCCTTGGAGCCGGCTATAGATGCTCTTACAATGGAAATCCATCATGACAAACACCACGCGGCGTATGTTACAAATCTGAATAAAGCCGTGGATGCTGATGTAGAGAAGTATTCGGGTCGACCGCTTGAAGATATCTTGAAGTCGATTAAAGTGTCAGAAACGGCAGTGCGCAACAATGGTGGTGGCCATTGGAATCATTCTGCTTTTTGGCGATGGATAAAACCAGGCGGCTCTAAAGTTCCAAGTCAGGAACTTTCTACAGCTATCAACGCGGCATTTGGAAGCTACGAAGCATTTCAACAAAAGTTTGAAGATGCTGCCAAAACTCGTTTCGGAAGTGGTTGGGCTTGGCTTTCTGTTGGAAATGATAAAAAACTTTTTGTGAGTTCAACTCCCAATCAGGATAATCCAATGATGAAAAATTTGGTAGACATATCAGGCATTCCGATTCTTGGAATCGATGTTTGGGAACACGCTTATTACCTCAATTACCAGAATAAACGTCCTGATTATACCAAGTCATTTATGGGTATCATCAATTGGGATATTGTAGATAGTTATTATAAAAATGCCTTACTTGGCTAGTCAACGTGAACTGACTTTTCTTTACTAATTAAGGCTTTATTTTTTTGAAATGATCTATCTCGATAAGGCCTTTGCTTTTGATCATTTTTTCGAATTCCGCGTCGGTTGGATTTGTGGAAACATAATCAACAGAACCCTCTTCGTCATACACTTCCTGCAAGGTTGAAATAGCATTAAGCGCTTTGCGTTTTTTTCCATCGGCTATATCGAAGGAGTAAAGTTTAAGTGTTTTTTTTCCACAAGGCTTGATTATAGCAACATTCCAACGGTCGTTTTTCTTCGTGTTGAGAACATAGTATTTTCCAAAAGGCTTAAGAACATTATTTTCTCCTAAACGAATAGCGGCCACATCGATTGAATCTATGCTGACTCGCATGGTGTCTTTGTTGTGTTTGCCTACATAAGTGCCACGAAGATTTTCTGGAAAAGCAGGAATCGCAGTTGCAGAAGCAGGCATGGTTTGGGCAAAACGTAAATCAAGACAAGAAGTCAACAAAGTAATTGTGGCGATAAAGAAGAGGAGTTTTTTCATTGTCATAATTTTATTTCATCATCGCGTTGGAAGCAAATCGGCGCATTAGCAATCGTACAAGAGCAGTGGAAAACACGCTTCCAACAACAATAACGGTTACAAATATTCCAGTCACATCAAGCCAATTCATTTTGATTGGATAAGAATCTACCATCGCTCCTTCCATTCTTATCCAGCCGAAATGTTGTTGACCAAAACACAATGCTAGTCCCATTATTGTTCCGAGAGTCGCTCCAATGGCATTAATTAGAATTCCCTCATAGATAAAAATCTTTTCAATAACTTGAGAAGTAGCGCCCATGCTGCTCATTGTAAAGATGTCCCTTTTTTTCTCGATTATGAGCATTGTCAGCGATGCAATAATATTAAAACAAGCAATGAGCAGAATGAATAAAAGGATGAGAAAAGTTGCCCATTTCTCAGATGCATTGGTTTTATAGATGAGAGCATTTTTATCATATCGTGTTTTAACCAAAAGCGATGATGGCAGCAGCGACTGAAGCTTTTCTTTTATTGATTCTTCATCAGCGCCGTCTTTTAGAAAAACTTCAATATTGGAAATCTCATTTTCCATTTCGAATAGTCTACGAGCGAATGAAAGTGGAACAAAAATATACTTAGCATCGAGTTCTGCGTTGACAGAAAAAATGCCGCTTACTTCGATGGTGCGACTATTGAATGCATGCTCTTTATCGCGCGATAATTTTCTTCCACGCACTGGCGCATTGATATGAAGCACAGTAGGCATGTAATCTGACAACGGCATGTACAACTCACTTCTAACTCCAAGTCCTGCAACAGCATAATTGACACTGTCTCTATTCAACAAAAAAGTTCCGTCATAAATCATGCTGCGAATTGGAGAGAGTTGTAATCCGGTTTCATCAATTCCTTTGATGGTAGCCACAGCGTTGTGATCGGAAAATCGAAGCCATGCATCTTCCTCAATCACCCGCCCAATGCCTTGTATGCCTTCCAAAGACATAAGCGCTTCATCTGTAATAAGAGAGTCGGCGAATACTTTGCCTTCGGCAGGAACGATGGTTAGTGGCGGATCAAAATTTGAAAACAATGTTTTTACAAGATCATCGATGCCATTAAATGCACTCATAACAGTGATCATGGCAGCGGTGATAAATGCAACCACGAGCATAGAGATCATGGAAATAATATTGATAATACCACGCGATTTTTTCGCGAATAAATGCCTGCGTGCTATGAATAAGGATACATTCAATGATTTGTTACCGGAATGGTAATCGTTATTTTTTGAGCAATCTATTTATCTCCTCAAAATAATCCAGCGAATCATCCAAATAGAATTTTAATTCCGGAATTTTTCTAATTTGTTTACCAACGCTATCTCCAAGTATTTTTCTTATATGCAGATTTTTTTCCTCAACATCTTTTAGGGAAGAGTCTCTTTTTTCAACAGGGAAAAAACTGAGGTAAATTTTTGCAAGTCCAAGATCCGGCGAAACCCGAACATTGGTTACACTGATCATAACTCCTCCGAACATTCCATTCATGTTTTGTTGGAAGATCAACGCCATCTCTCGTTTGATCAAGGAGGCTACTTTTTCTAGACGTATACTTGACATGGCGCAAATGTAATGAGTCTGGGTCAAGACTATTTCATCATTTCGATCATTCCTTCACCTCCATCGCGCCGGTTTGCAACCCGTGCGTGCACTTCTTTGGGCCTTCGGCCATATAAAACTTCCATGCTCATTGTTTCACCACTCTTTTAACCAAACTCGTTCTATCTTGCACCAGCACTCGCATCATGTAATTTCCGTCTGCTAACTTCGAAAGATTAAAACTTTGTTTCGGGTAGAATACTTGTTCGGTTTGGACGATGCGCTCGGACATGTCTAGCCATTCGACGTACTTTGTTTCATCGGGGAGAATGGCTTGGAGGTTGTTGTGAAATGGGTTGGGCCAAGAGGTGATAGATGCACCAATTCTGCTATTCTCAGTAATTCCAGCTACAATTACTTCGGGGCAACCCATGGGTTCTTCGTAGCCGCAGGCGTCTAGTTTGAGGAGCCAATGTCTTGCTGGTGTGGACATACTGCTCGATGTAACTCCTACAGCAGCATAGCCGCCATCGGGAGCTTCAATAATATCAGAAAGAGTACGCCTCGATTGTTCATCTTGGGGGAAATATTCATTTGCCCAAATAATGTTGCCCTGATAATCGAATTTTATAATTCCTGACCCTGTTTCAGTTACCGTATTTCCCCATTCCATTACTGCAACAAGGTGGTTGTCCTGAGTTAGAATAATGCTATTAAAACTCGCGCCTCCTAATTCAATATTTTCCAAAAAAGGTAACGAATATTCAATTTCATTGGGAACTTCCATTGTAGATACTTTGAAGAAAACTACACGAGGTCTTAGATAATAGGTAACCTGGACCAACTTGTTCAATACTATTCATATACATAAAAACACCACTATCTCCTTCAAGCAATTCAAAGGCACTGAGGCCGCGTTCATGAA
>Ga0105048_10009073_pt1 | contig 15867 bp, 10 predicted proteins | sample MAT05_FD_78382 | JGI IMG/M metagenome (GOLD analysis project Ga0105048, IMG submission 78382) | Freshwater microbial communities from Lake Fryxell liftoff mats and glacier meltwater in Antarctica - MAT-05 | ecosystem: Environmental > Aquatic > Freshwater > Ice > Liftoff microbial mat | place...
CCCATCCCCGTTCCATGGCGTACTTCACCAGGCCAGCGATGTTGCGGCAGTCTAGTTTATGGAGAATATTCCTTCGGTGTGTTTCCACGGTGGCCACACTAAGGAAAAGGATGTTAGCGATCTCCTGGGTGGTGTGCTCCTTCATGATCAGTTTCACCACATCCACTTCGCGTTTGGTGAGCGGGCCGTATTTGGTTTCGCCTTCGCGGTGGGTATGGCGATCGGCGGTGGCGGCCAATTCGCGAAGTTCTTGGGCGATGTATTGCCCGCCTTCGGCCACGGTGATGATGGCGTGCTTCAACTCCTCTTTTCCGGTGGATTTTAGCAGGTAGCCGCCTACACCGCTGTCAAGCAACTCCAGCACGAATTCGCGGTGGCCATACATGCTAAGGACGACCACACGCGTATCGGGGCTCGCTTTGCGAATGCGTTTGCTGGCCTCAATACCATCCATGTTCGGCATGTTGATGTCAAGTAGCACGAGATCCGGCTTCATCTCCGTGGCAAGCCGGAGTGCATCTTGCCCATTGTGCGCCTTGCCCACGATGGCCACTTCGGGAAGGCTTTCCAGCAGGCTCTCGATGCCGTCCAGAAAGATGGCCTGATCGTCAACGAGCAGGAGGGTGTAGGGCGCTTGGTCCATCGCTGGCAAAATTGCCGGGTAGCACCTGCAAGCTACAATACTGGTAAACCATGAGTTTGCCGCCCCCGGCGAAGGGGTTCACAGCCACCGTTTCCGCCGGAACCAGAGCAGCATGAGCAGGGCGATGATGCCCATGGATCCCATCACCACGGGGTACCCGTATTCCCAGTGCAACTCGGGCATGTTCAGTGGCTTGCTTCCACCTTCCCAGTCGAAGTTCATCCCGAAGACGCCCACGATGAAGGTGAGCGGGATGAAGATGGTGCTGATGATCGTGAGCAGTTTCATCACCTGCATCATGCGTGCGTTCTGGCCGGCGTGGTAGGTGTTCTCCAAGCTGGTCAGGATCTCGCGGTCGGTATTGATCGTTTCCGCGATGTACACCGTATGGTCCTGCAGGTCGTTGATGTACCGTCGCGTGGCCTTGTCGATCAAGGGGCTTTGGATGCTGTTGAGGCGTCCGGCCAATTCGCGCGTCGGTGTCACGTAGCGGTTCACACCGATCAACAGGCCGCGCAACTCCTGGATGGTCAACAGGTCCTCGTTGCCGGGGCGCACCATCACCTTACGTTCCAGTTCCTCGATGCGCTTTCCGAGGTCTTCGACGATGAGGAAGTAGTTGTCCACGATCACATCCAGCAAGGCGTAGAGCAGGTAATCCGCCCCGGCGCGGCGCACACGGCCCAGGTCCTTCCGCAGCCGTTCGCGGATCGGGTCCAGCACATCGCCGGGGCGCTCCTGGAAGGAGATCACGAGGTTCTTGCGCAGCACGAAGCAGATCTGTTCACTGTGTACGCCGCCGGTCTCTTCGTCCAAACCCAACATTTTGGCCACCACGAATATGGTGTCTTGGTACTCCTCCAATTTTGGCCGGTGATCCGTATTCAGGATGTCCTCCAGCAACAAAGGGTGCAGGTTGAATCGTTCCCCGATGGCCAATAGGACCTTGTCGCTGTCGAGTCCATCGATGTCCAGCCAAGCATGCTCGCATACCGAGTCTGACTCCATGTATTCGGTGATCGAGCTCATCTTTCGCTCCACCACCTTGTCCGGATCGTATTCGAACAAGGTGATGGTGGTGGCCGACCCGGCATCGTCCGCAACTTGGATCAGTGACCCCGGCGGCAACCCGGCCTTGTCGGATCGTTTACGGACCTTCTTCATTGCAGTTGGGTGGTGCGGTCAGTGGTCAGGTTCTGTGGTTGCGGTGTGATCAGGCGATCGTACGCATAGGAGAATTCGATGCCGACGTGATCGAACGCGGTGCGGATGGAGCGGTTCAGTTCCTGGTGCATCACACTGGCCGTTGCGGGATCCTTGGCCCATACGAGTGCGCGCAATCGGATCCCTTGTTCGGTGAGCGAGGCAACACGAACGCTCACACGCTGCGCACCATTGTCCAATTCGTGCGCAGTGCGGCGATCGAGGCAGGAGGGATGTGCCTCGCACAACTTCTGCAGCAGCGCGATCCCCTTTTCCATATCGCTGCTGTAGGTGATCGTTACATCCACTTGCTCGCACACCGTCTCGTCAGCGATGGAACTGTTCACGATATACTCGTCACTGATGACGGAGTTCGGGATGATGACACGGCGGTTCTCACCTGTGACCAGCACCGTATGCCGTAGGGTGATGTCCTCCACGTTCCCCGAATACTTGTCGGCGATGCGGATCGTATCACCAACACGGAACGGCTTGAACGAGACGATGAAGATCCCGCTGATGATGTTGCTGAACGCGCGTTGGGTAGCGAGACCAAGGATGGCTACGAGGATACCGGCACCGGCGAAGAGCGTGACAGCAAGATGCCTGATCGACGGGATCATGGAGATGATCGTGCCGAATGCGGCGAGACCCACGATGAAGCGCAGGGCGTTCTTCAGGAATTTGTACCGGGTGGCATCTTCCCGACCTTTTTCCGACCGTTTGTAAGCGCGCCGGAGAAGGAAGAACAGCGCACGCTCCGCGATGAACGCGGCGACTAGGACCAGGATGATCTTCGCTAGGAGAAGCAGGTTGAAGCCCAGCTTGTCCATTATGATGTTCATCCGATCGGTGAAAGTCTCCGTCATTGGCATGTTCGGCGGCCGAAGTTAACCGACACGCACACAGAGGCGGAAGAGGGCTGTGATCTTCAGATGTCCGAAAGGTCGCGGCGCAGCATCGTATGACCTTCCAGCGTTGCGACAGGCTTGCCATGGCGGAATATGCTCATGCCCGTGCCGTGCAATTCCATTCGATCCCCGCTCACCTGCAGCAAGGCACCTTCGCGTAGACCGGCCACCGTGCTACGCGGATTCAACGCGAGGTATTCGGCGATGCGCTGCCCACGGCTTTCGCCGCCATGTCCGGGAATGGTGGCCTCGGTAAAGTGCGGATTGATCTGGAACGGCACGAAGTGGAAGGCTTTCAATGAAGGCGGTTCCACGATGGGCATGTCGTTGGTGGTCATGATCGTGGGGCAGGCCATGTTGGCACCGGCGCTCCAACCGAGATAGGGAAGGCCCTGTTTTACCCGGTCGCCGATCATCTTGATCAATCCCGAACGGTAAAGCGAACGCAACAAAAGGAAACTGTTCCCACCACCGACGGCCACTATGTCGAGCCCCTTCAAGGCCGAGCTCGGATCAGTGGCTTTATGCAATCCGATCGTTTCGCATCCGAAGCCTGCGAACACTTCCGCGACCTTCTGCACATAGGCATCCTGTTGTTCCTCCGGTGTGGCGAACGGTACGAAACCGATCCTCTTTCGGCCTTCCATGAAAGCGGTCAAATGTTGGCGCGGCCAATGGAAGAAGGGTTCGCCGGGCAGAGTTGAGTTCGAGAGCAGGAGGAGTTCCATATGCATCAATTCATTCTTCTACGGTGCCAAGGACACGAAGGGTGATACGTTCCGGATCGCCATCGGTGGTCACGATGATACGACGTTCGAGGGGGCCTGGTCTTGCGCGACCGGTGAAGATCACCTCCAGCTCACCGGTGCCTCCGGGTGGGATCGGTTCTTTTGAAGCGCGACCGATCGTACAGTCACATTCCGCTTGCGTACTTCGGATGGTGAGCGGCACTGTAGTCGTGTTCCTTATCGGGAAGTGGAAGACCTTTTCCCGACCTTGTTGAACAGTGCCGATCCGGAAGTCCACTTCGGAGTCCACGGCACGCGGAGAGAACACGATGCGTTCCACTTCGATCCGGCGTTCGCGCGCGGCGCCCATACTGAATACCGATCGCGTCGGATCATGCACATCATCGCTGATGCCTTGCGCGGAGCGATCCTCGCCGAACGGTAGTTCCTCGATGCGCAAGCGCCCTCCATTCGTTGCCGTGCTATCCAAGAAGGGAATGAACGCGCCATTCTCAGCGCTCCGGAACTGGTTGCGCAAGGTCTCGATCCTTCGCAGTGAAAGGTTCTTGTTGTAATCGCTCTTCGCCAATGGGCTTGCGTGACCGCGCACTTCGAGTGTTATTTCCTCTCCACTTTGAAGAATGGGAAGCAATGCTTTCACCAACTCATCGAGCCTTCGGTTGCCGCGTTCCACATCGTTGCGAATGAACGCATTGAAGGCGGTCGTGTCTTGTTGTTCCTTCTGGTAGGTCGTGAATAGCGCCCTGTATTTGGAGAATGTAGCGCTGTAGTCCTGGGCTGTGGTCGTGGCCCAAGAACGGGGGTCTGGTTCATCATTGTGGAAGTAGAGCGTCAGCGGGAATTGCACTTGAAATTGGGCGATGGTTGCCTGAGCGGTCGCGGTGGTGTCGCGTGGAGCGGGAGGGACGTGCTTCACCGATGGTCGGGATGGACTACGTAAGCGGTAGAGATCATTGCAACACGTTTCACCTTTCGCCGCGAAAGAGCCTTTCCTGTTGCTGGTGATCCAGCCATCACCGGTAGCTGCATTGAACGCTGGGTAGAGGTCGTTCGCTGAAGAATTGATCGGAGCGCCGGCATTCATCGGTGGATCGAGAACGCCATTGTTCCATATGGTCCGAAAGATGTCGTAACCGCCAAGTCCGGGATGGAAGTCGCTGCTGAACCAGAAGGTGCTGTCATTCTCGTCGAAGGAAGGGCAGGTCTCATTCCCCAGCGTATTGATCATTGGACCTGCGTTGCGCACATTGGTGATCGCATTGTCCGCCAGGTCGCCCATCCAGATATCCATGGATCCACTTCCACCCTCGCGATCGCTTGCGAAGAACAGCACCAACTTTCCATCGATCGTTGCCACCCACGGTTGTGTTGTATTGCCGGTTGCATCCAGCCCAGTGATCGGCTCGCTTGGACCGGTCGGCAAGCGTGTTGCGATGGATCGTGTTCCATCGGTGCTCAGTTGCGTGAAGTACATGCGTTCTCCATCGGCCGTCCAAACCAGGTTCGCATGCTCCAAGCCCAAGCCCATGGCATCCGGCGGTCCTTGCTCCTGCATCGGGTCCATCCATCCGTCCCCGGAACGTTTCGCGGAATAGATGCCTACGTGGTATGCTGCGGTGTCCTGCACTTCACCATCGGCATTCACTTCGCCACGCAGACTGCTGAACCAAAGTGTGCTATCAGGCCCGAAGCGGGCGCCGAATTCGCTGTCGTAGGTATTGATCGGTTGCTGGAGATGTTCCAGCGATGCGGAACTGCTTGCGGTATCCTGGGCCGCTGCCAGCTTGCATCCGGCGATCCCATTGCGCGCACGCTTGGCGATATCGGATGACTTGTCCTTCTCTTTCTGAAGGGTCTTGTTCCAGTTGCGCTCGGCTTCGGTGTATTGTCCGTCGCACATCAGCATCTCGGCGAGCCAGCGCAAGGCCTCCGGATGTGATCGCCCCATGTCCTTGCGGTACACGCGATCATAGAGTTCGGCGGCTTGCGGATATTGGTTGCTTAAGCGGCAGGCTTCGGCCTGTTTCCATTGCAGGCTCATGCGCCCGGGATCAAGTTCCAGCGCTCCGGCGTAGAAGCGTGACGCGCCATACGGTTCGCCTCGCGCAGAAGCAGCATCTCCCCAAGTGGTCCATTGCTCTACGGATTGCGCACGCCCGATAAACGCCAGCGATCCCAGGAAGAACAGGAGGAGAGAGCGGCGCACTTTGCACATCGGTCAAAGCTGTTCAGGGCATGCTTTGAAACGGACGGGAACGGCAGGGTACTTTCGGAAGATGCGCACCGCGGTGATCTCGAATCCACCACGGTTGCGGCTTGCGGGGACGAGATCACTTGTGTTGATGTCATAGCTCAAGCCGAATGTCCAATCATCATGCTCGAAACCGGCATAGAGGTAGCCTGCATCGGCCGCGCGATAGTGTGCGCCGAATTGAACGGCGCGGTTCAGGCCGTAGCGATCAAGCAGGATGTAGCGCAGGTTGGCTCCCAAGTCCATTTCGTTGAAGGTGCCTTGTTGCATGTACTGCACCATCGGCATCAGGTCCAGGTCATCGCTGATCGGGAATTGCCCCATGGCATGCATGCTGGTTCGACCATCCAACGGAACACCGGGCCCACCAAGAAAACCGATCTTCGGATGCGTAAGGTTGAAGAGGCCGAAGCCGAATTGAAGAGCCGTTCGCGGAGCAGGTGTGTAGCGATACACAAGCCCGGCGTGCAGGTCGGGATGTACCAGCCCGAAGCGATCAAAGCGCTCGCCGGTCGCCAGCGATGGGTCGAAATAGAAACCGTTGAATTGGTTGTCGAACGAGAGCGCGCTTTGGTCCAATGACAAGGATGTGAATCCGAATTGGACACCACCCGTGAGCGCCTGGTCCTTCGCGGATCCGAAGCGTTGGGTCCAACTGGCGCCAATGCTGAAATGGAATTGGTCCAGACGGCTGTCACCGGCGCGATCGTTGAAGAGCCATGCACCGAGACCCAGGCCTTGTACTCCGGCGACGTTCGCTGCATCACCACCCAACGCGAACGTCCTGTAGGGCACGGTTACCGATCGCCATTGTTGGCGGAAGATACAGTTGACACGATAGTCGCCCTTGAACGCACCGATACATCCCGGACCCTGGGATAGCGGCGCGTTGAAGAACTGGGAGAAGTGGATGTCCTGTCCGTGGACGTGGATGTGGAAATGGATGGATCCGAGGAAAAGGGAAATGAGAAGAACGTTGGATCTTCCTCGGTGTGCCGATCGCCTTCCAAATATTCCGGCAATGGGCGTTCTCATCGCACGACGGTCACATTACCCTTCGTGAAGTAGCGCTGTCGATCGATACACTGCACGGTGAGGTGGTAGACGAACACCGCTGGATCCACAGGTCGTCCTTCGTAGGTACCATCCCAACCCTTTGCTTGATCCTTGGTCGAGAACACCTTCTCGCCCCAACGATCGAAGACCAGGAACTCCAATTCCTGAATGGCACGACCGCGAACGAACAACACGTCGTTGTTGCCATCGCCATTGGGTGTGAACGTGTTCGGGACGAAGATGTCCGGATCTGCACAGCGCAGGTCCCGCACCTCCACTTTCACACTTGCGGGTCGCGTGCAAATACCATCGCTGATGGAGACCGTGAACGTGGTGGTCTGTTGCACAACGGCGGTGGGGTTCGCGCTCGCAGGGTCGCTGACCAACGTTGCCGGTGACCATGCGTAAGTAGACCCGCTGGATGGTGTGGCCAGCAGTTGCACCATTGTTCCCGGCAGAACGATCGCTTGATCCACCTGCGCGCCGAACGTGTTACCCGACAGACCGGAGACCTGAACCATCGCGGTGCCTGACCACGTGCAACCGGAAGGAGCAGTGACATCGACGCCATAGGTCGTGGTTTCAGTAGGCGCAACGGCAACGCTCGTTGTGCCCTGGCCGGATAGGATATCTGCGGTCGGTTGCCAAAGGATGGTCGATCCCGCGTCGATCCCCGACAGTGTAAGGATCGAAGTATCCGTTGCGCACAAGGAAACATCGCCGGAAACGGCAACGTCGGCAAAGGAAATGGCAACATGCACACTATCCTCGCCGAAGCAGATGGAACCGTTCGTAGCGCGCACATGGTATGTGCCGCCGACGGCGGGATCCAGCAGGAGCAAGCTGTCCAGTGCTGGTAGGTTGAGCGTATCGAGGAACGTGGACGAAGAGCTCCAGATGAGATCATTTGCCGTGCCATTGCTTGCTGCGGACAACAAGATGCTGGCTACTGGACCGCAGATCAACGTGTCGCTCATCGCTGTTACCAACGGACCGGCTGGCTCAACGATGACATCGCGCAGGACCAGGTCGGAACCATTGCAGGCATTCGGGTTGCTGGCAGTGAGGCGCACCGTATAGGTGCCCGGAGCGGTGTAGGTATGTGTGGGCGATGGGAGGTCACTTGTGGAATCATCGCCAAAGTCCCAGAGGTACGTGTTGCCGATACCACCACCGCTCTGGTTCATGAACGTGAATGTCCGTTCCGCGCAGAGTACTTCAGGAGAGGCGAAAGCAGCCACCACGAGCGGCGTCCCGAAATCGAACTTGAACACGCCGAGGTTGCAGTTCGGGCTGTTGTTCGTATTGCTCCATGCATTTGGTGTGGTGGGGAAGTCGTCACTGCCGCCGCACCCGGCGCATACGGCTTCGTACACACGCCCACGGCGATCGAAGCGGCTTGTACCGCCATCCACATGTTCTTCACTGTTGGGGCTTCCGAAGAAGGTGCCGTAATACAGACTGTCCATGTTCACTTCGAAAACGGCGAGGTAGAAATCGTTGCCGTCCGTTGCTGCTTGGTACGGATCCTTCAGCGGCATTCCGGTCACGCCGAGTGCCAAGCCGATACCGATGTCGCTGCCCCAGCCGCTCACATAAAGCTTGTTGCAATAGTCCACGAGAAATGCCGTGGGGCTGATGTCGAGGGTCCCATCACCGACACCGAAGCGCGATCCCATGAGCAAGCTGGTCAATGAAGGGTCGAGCTTGGCAATGAACTGGCCGGAGCCGGGAGTATTGTATGGCGCGTTGAAGATCAATTGCGCACCGGGCGCGAGAGTTTGGCCATAGAGGAATACGTTGCCGTCCTGGTCCAGGTCCATGAGGTAAGCTTGGTCGTATGCTGTGCTTCCGTAATAGGTCAATGCGCCAATGGATGCGCCGTCCATGCTGTATCGTGCCGTGAATGCATCGGCTTGGCCACCTTGGTAGGTGGTGCGGTAGGCGTTCGGCGAAGTGATTAGATCAGGGCTTACTGTTCCACCACAAACGAAGAGTTCACCACTATCATTTATCGCCCCGCCGAATGCGGCATCGGCCAAGGTTCCTCCGATGAACGTGCTCCATTGCAACAGTGTCAGGGCGGCATCCAACCGCAGCACAACGCCATCGTGTGTGCCACCACCGAATGCTGTTTGTGGCGCTCCGGCAGTTACTGGGAAGTCCGGACTCTGCGTACAGCTGATGATCACAATGTCCTCGTTCGCATCCAACAGCACTTCGCCGCGCATCTCATCGGCGTAGTTCACCTTAAGCGCCGTTGCGCTGTTGTGCCCATCGTTCAACGAACCACCGAGGTAGGTGCTGCCCAGCAGCTGTGTGCCATCGGATGATAGCCGTGCCACGATCATGTCCGAACCCAACGGATAGCTGACGCCGATGCCTTCCGGCGTGTAGGGCGTACCACCGCCGAACGAGCCATCCATCGCACCGGTCGTGGTCGGGAAGTTCGGCGAACCCGTAGTGCCCAGAACGATCACTTCGTTGCTGCTGTTCACGATCAAGCTGTGCGGGAGATCATCGCCGCTGCCACCGAGCATCGTACTCCAGATCATGAAACTGCCGGTGGTGTCGTACTTGGTGATCGCGATGTCCGTTCCGGGGATCGTGTTCTGTCCATCGCCACCGGCCCACGTGGTCTGGTATGCACCGGTGGTGGTAGGATAGCCATTGCCGAACGAAGAACTTCCGCCGTAGAGGAAGCCGTCCTCATCATAGGTGGCCGAGTAACCAAAGTTATCGGTGGTCGCACCGCTGTATGTGCTGAATGCCAGGACAGGGTCGATCACCAGCCGGATATCGTGGTCGTAGTCACCCAGTGAGAAATGCACTACGCCGTTCTTCAACACATAGGAGCAATCCACATGGGATCGCGCACCATGGATCTCTTGGTAGGCGAGTGGGATATGCTCTTCGATAGTTCCGAGAGATGTGCGAATGATCAAATGTTCGTTCTTCAATACAACGGCTTCAGCTCCTTCATAACGGAAGGAGATGGCCCCGGGATCCGCGCCCGGATCGATCAGCAGATCATACTTCAATCCCTTTTCGGCACGCTGTAGGCCGAGATCCACACCGGGGTAGAGGTCATGCGAGAGGATCGCATTATACGCATTGGCACCGCTGGCCCACTTCTTGGGGTCGCTGCCTTGGAAGAAATTGTAAACGCCGGGTCGTCCCTCGATTCCTTCTGCCCGACCCGTGTTGTTGGCGCCGATGAACTGAAGACGTAGCGCATGATGACGCACCGTGGGGTTGGGCCTGCCGACACTACTGGCGTCATGCAAATGGTCGATCGCGCTGCCGTCGTAACGGTCGATCAGAATGGCACCCTTCTCGCACCAAACAGTAGCCCCTGGCAGCTGCGCTTGGTGGGTCACGGCCGCGGGCCACTGACCCTTATTCTCCACGAAATGCATCCCGTTCTGGGCGAGCAGCACGGGGCCAGCGCAGAGTAAGAGACTGGAGAGGATCGATCGAGAGGGGAACGGCATGGCCGACTAAAGTACCGCACAGGCGTTCCCGACCGCGCTCGGTCGGCACACCTTCCATGGAAAGTCAATGCCATCTTCGTATCCGTGAAGATGTACGGAAACCTCCATCCGTATTAGTTACCCTTGGTGAAGATGTTCAAGGCTTAAGCGGATCCAGCGGTCGCCGATGCCCAGAAAGCCGACCTGAAGGACCATTTCCCGTTCTATGGTTCGAAGATGCCGGTGCGACGTCGACTGGTCCGCGACTTTCTGACGGATCATAGTCATCCACCGGCTGCGGAATTTGGGGACCATTATGCGCAACGGCTGGTCGCGACCTGAACGCGAGATGCACTACACCGCTATGGATTTGCCTGCGAAGGCTGCGAAGAAGGGAGGGACCGAACTCATTCCGTTGGCCGAGGACCTTGTGTTGTCCAACAGTTGGTGGGAACTGTGGATGTCATCGCTCCGCAGATCATCGGTGCCATTTTGAAAGGCATCCGAACGAGGTCGCCAAATGGAAAAAGCGATGGGTGGGTAGCGAGAAGTGGTGGGCCCAGCGGAAGACACTGCTGTACAGATGAAGTGGGGGACGGATACGGATCAACGCTTGTATTTCGCCAATTGCACGAAGCTTGCCGGACACAGCGACTTCTTCATCCGCAAGACGGTCGGATGGACGTTACGGGAATATGCGAAGTCGGAACCCGAAGCGGTACAACGGCTCGTCGCATCACATGCATTCTCGCCGCTTACCGTCCGCGAGGCTTTGAAACACCTGTGAGGGCTCCGCCTTGTTGCAACGCCTCGGTACCCGGATCTACCGTCATACGGAATTCGACGCGACGGTTCCGGCTTCGACCATCATCGGTCTTGTTGGAAGCGATGGGTTGGTTCTTCCCATGGCCGATCGGTACAAGTCGATCGCCGGAGATACCGTGCGATCCCATGTATTGCAACACGGACATCGCGCGCTGTTGTGACAGGTCGATATTGTAAGCACTGCTGCCAACATCATCGGTATGGGCTTCGATCACGAGCTTCAGCTCCGGATGTTGGCGCATCAATCCGGTCACTTGTTCCAGCACAACTTCCGACCCTGCGCCGAGATCGGCACTCTTGTAGGCGAAGTGGATCGCATTGGTGCGCAGTTTGGTGTGGTTCAATTCGGCCAAGGAGGCCATATCGAGTTGGCTCAGGTCCATGAGCTTCTCGATCTGCAGCTGGTGTACTTCTGCATCGAGGAATTGAAGTTCCTTGACCTTCTTGAACACCTTGTACAGTTCCTCCAGATCCTTTGTCTCGCCAACGGAATAGGTGTACAGGCCACGCTCAGGGTCGAAACGCTCAACGACACGGTAGAGCTTGCGCACAGCGGTGAACTTTGCATCGTCCAAACTGATGCGGTCCTTGGAAGCGAACAGCTCCACGGAGAAAGAGGCATCAGCGAATTCATCCGCGGACATCCCCAGTTGATCGAAAGGAAGTTCCTGGAACTCGAAGCTGTGGTTCTTGCCTTCGGAATCCTGGTAGGTAGCTACGACGGCCATGTCCTCATGATCACGGAAGCGATCGAGAACGATGATCGTGCGGGTGTTGCAACGGTTCGCGATGTGGCCTTCGGCATCCGGTATGGAAAGGATGTCCAGCTTTATCTCGTATACGCCAGGTGCCCGGAACGTGTGCTGTGTCCTGCTTCCGTACAGGAGCGATCCATCCCCCATGTTCCAGTGGTATTCGGCCGCTTGCATATCGGGTACGTAGCTCTGTTTGGCATCCAAGGCCATGGGGCGCCCGGTGCGCACGGTGTCAGGTGCGCTGATCCACGCTTGGCGTACGTCTTCGATCACGAGATCGTGCCGTTTCATTTCCTGGAATACGGATCCCGTCTTGCGGTCCACTAGCAAGGAACGCACGGTGAACGTGCCGGGAACGGTGTAGCAATGGTTGGCGATATTGTCGGTGACCTTGGTGCCATCACCCAAGTCCCAAACGTGGTCGAGCGGGAGTGATCTGGTGGCTGCGTGCGTCTTGGTCTTGAAGGAATAGCAGTAGTTGTTCAACTGCTGCGGAACGCACTCGCGGAATCTCGGGATGGTGCGTTTGAAGGAGAAGATGCGATCGATACCCGTGCGATCGGTGCTGAACCACCCGCTGCGGCCATCAGCGCGCATGGCCATGCCCAGATCATTTCCAGGTGAATTGATGGGTGCTTCCAAAGCCTTCGGTGCGGTGAAGCGCACACCATCGAAATGCGATGAATAGATGTCGAGCTTGCCTTGACCTCCATTACGCTCACTTGAGAAGAAGAACGTACCGTTCGGTCCGAATGCAGGGAACACCTCGTTCCCCGTGCTGTTGATGGCGGCCCCGAGGTTGACGGGTTCGGTCCATCCGTCCGCAACACGAACAGAACGGTAGAGATCCACCCCTCCGAGACCACCGGGCATATCGCTGGCGAAGATCAACGTGTCACCACTCCTGTTCAGCGCGGGATGCATGGTCGAGTGCTTCGCGGAGTTGTGTTGGAAAGGGATCGGTACGCTCCAGGTCTCGCCCGTCAGGGCAGAGAAGAACAAGCCCAGTTCGGCGTTCGTCCCTTTGAAATTGGACAGTTTCTTAGGTAGGACTTGGTTGCGGGTGAAGCAGATGGAACGACCGCCATTGCTGAACGAAGCAGGACCATCATTCACAGGAGTGGCCAGGTTGGCGCTGAAGAGGATGGGCTGGCCCAGCGCATCTCCGTCCAACGGGACCCAGTAAAGGTCCGCGAGCGGTTTCCCTGTTTCGGCGTTCCGAAACGCAATGGTCGCTTCCGATTCACGCAGCGAACAGATAACAATACCGCTGTCCAGAAGTACGGGTGCATAGTCCTCGGCCAACGGCCCAAGATCCATGGGCGTTACTTCATTGATCTCCTGAGCGGATAGCGTGAGTGCCGCTGCCTGCAGGATGGAAAATGAGAGGATGCGGTTCATCAGAAGTAGCGTGGGTCCTTAACACGGATGCGGTATCCGAATTCGTACTGGACCATGAGTCCATGCGAACCGTGGTGGTAGGGGAGCAGGTCGGAAAGTCCGAGATCGTAGGCATAGCCCAAGCGCCATTGTGGCGTAGGAAGCACTTCCAACGAAGCGATGAACGCATCGCCGGTCCTGTAGGATGCGCCCAGCCAGACCTTGTCCTTGAGGATGACGTTGGCGCTGACATCGGCTTGTACTCCGCTCGATACGCGGTATCGGATAAGTGTTGATGGCTTCAGTTTCACGTCCTTGGCCACTTGGTACACATAACCACCGGTAAGCATCGGTTGCAGATCGGCCTTTGTGTCGCTGATCGTCCAGCCGTCCGAGGTCGTTGAATAGCGGTGCTGGATCAGGAACGGGGATGACACACCAATGAACCAAGTCTTGGTATAGTAGAAGGCACCGGTGCTGAAGTTTGGGCGGAAGGCGCTGCGTGTATCACTGGAGAAGGATTGGTCACCGACCTCTTGCAGTGCGAGCGTGGTCCATTGGCTGCGCAACAACGTGAATCCGGCTCCCACTCCGAAGGACAGTTTTCCCTTTCTGAAACGGATGCGGTAGGCATAGTTGGAGAATACGCCTGTCTCTTGGCTCACTCCTATCTTGTCGTTGTACACGACCAGGCCAAGACCGAGCTTCCGGCGGCCAATGGGAGCATGAACACTCAGGAATTGTGTCACCGGAGCGCCATCGAACCCCACCCATTGCTGACGGTAGGTGAGATTCGCTGCAAGCGCATCGCGACTACCCGCATAGGCCGGGTTGATCACCAGTCCATTGAACAGGTACTGGCTCGTCAGGGGTGTGTGCTGCGCGAACATCATCGTTGGGAGCGCTAGGCCCACAACCAAAGGAATATGGATGAAGGTCTTCAACGCTTGATCACTACGAAACCGTTGTACGTCTCTTTACCGGATAGGTTCAACACATAGAAGTAGGTGTCGTTCGGCAGATCATGGCCGTTCTTGGCGTGGCCGTCCCACTCGTTCGCATAGGAACCGTTCTCGTACACCAACTGGCCCCACCGGTTGAAGACAGTGAGCTTGCTGCCCGGGTAGGCCGCCATACCGGTGATCTCGAACCGATCATTGGTGCCATCACCGTTCGGGGAGTAACCCTGTGGGATGAAGAGTTCACCCACGTTGACCACCAACGTATCCCATGCCGATCGGCAGGTGCCGATGGACGCATGGAGCAGGATTACATTGCGGCCGAAGGAAAGACCGGAAACGTCGGTCCCAGCAGCTGTCGGGTCGGTGAATGTTCCAGTGCCCTCAAGTAAGCTCCATTCCAAGGAGACGCCCGGAGTCGAGGTCGCTTGCACATGGGTATCATGTTCTTCCTCGAGGTCCTGGTCAGGACCAGCGTCGACCACCAATGGCACTCCCGGATCATGGAACACCACATGACATGTATCACTTGCGCTGCAACCGTTGTTGGAAACGGTCCAGGTGAACGAATAACTGCTGTATGAGGCCACGGATACATGCGCGCTGGGATCGCTGATCGATGGGCTGAATGCTGCTTGTCCGGACCATATGCCCTGTCCATCGGCGACAAATGCGGCTAAGTCGTGTTCAAGCCCGCAGACGGCAGCATCAGGGCCGGCGTTGGCCATTGGAACTGGAGTGATCCCGATATTCGAGGACCAGCTCGCAGCACAATCCCCGGCACCAACGGAATACGTCACTTCAATGAAGCCGTTGAGCCCGGCTGGATTCAACAAGTTCCCTGTAACTCCGGTCCCGGACCAAGTACCGCCGGCATCGCCAGTGGTCAGCGAACTGAGGTCCAGTAAAGAGGCATTGCCGCAGATACCGGATGGAGCCGACCACCCCGCGTCGAAGGAAGTCGTGATGTCGATCTGCTGTTGGTCGCTCGAAGGGCAAACACCGTCGATCGCATGGATGATGATGTACGTGCCGACAGCGCTCTGGCTGGGCTCTATCGCTCCCGTTGCCGGGTCAATGGATAGGCCAAGACTCGCAGTGAAAGAGCCGCCGGACGAAGCCATTGACGGAAGGACGGATGAGAAGCCACGGCAGAAGCTGTTCGACCCGTAGTTGAATGAGGCATCCATCGCGCTGAGGAAGGTCACGGTGGAAACATCGCTTGCAGTGCAGCCAGTAACTGTTACGGTCCACGTGAGGTCGTATACGCCTGGAGCGGTGCTGGTGATGGTGGTTTGTGGATCGGACGCGTCGGTGAAGCTGACCTGTGCGGGCCCGCTCCAGTTTCCGTCGCCAACTGCCGCCAGCGTGAGTATCGTGCCACACGTACTTTGGTCGGGACCAGCTTCACTTGAGCAAGTCACGGTTGATCCAGTGCAACTGCAGGCAGAGTTCCAAGCGTCTCCGATCGTAGCGGCGTTACCGTCATCACAAGGTGATCCGATCGTATTCGGCCCGTTCACTACACCAGCGCAATCAGTGCAAGAAGCGTTGGCGACGATGTTGGTCGTCCCGCCAGCGCAAGTGCCGCAGGCGTCGATGCTAGCCGTTCCGTTCACTACACCAGCGCAATCGGTGCAAGAGGCGTTGGCAATGATGCCG
>Ga0105048_10009074_pt1 | contig 15865 bp, 14 predicted proteins | sample MAT05_FD_78382 | JGI IMG/M metagenome (GOLD analysis project Ga0105048, IMG submission 78382) | Freshwater microbial communities from Lake Fryxell liftoff mats and glacier meltwater in Antarctica - MAT-05 | ecosystem: Environmental > Aquatic > Freshwater > Ice > Liftoff microbial mat | place...
GCGCGATTGGCGACCTGCGGGGGATCTCCGCGCCACCGGGGCACACGGTTCGCAGCGATGCCGCGCGATCAACTCGATACCGCGCAGCACGCGAGCGTCGCAATGCTCTCTACGAAGTACTGCTGTGTAAGTAAGGTCGCACCTATGCGCATCGCCGTGAGATCAGGTGACGCGGTCGCGGCGGCGCTAGCGGACAGGGTGCTTTCGGGCGACCTAGCTCCCGACAGCCGACTCCCCTCGGAGCGGCAACTGGCTCTCGAGTATGGCGTCAGCAGACCGATCGTGCGTGAAGCCCTTCGGTCGCTCGTCGAACGCGGCCTCATCGACATCGAACCAAGCCGCGGCGCCTTCGTTCGTGGCGACAGTGGTTCGCGTCGATTCCCGCCGCTCGACCTCGAGTACAGGCGTCGGGGCACGACGGCTCGGCAATTGTCCGAAGCGCGGTTGATGCTCGAGATGGAAGCAGCCGCGCTCGCAACCGAGCACGCCGATGATGACGACCTCGCAGGTATCGAAACGGCGCTGGAGCGCCTCGAACGAAGCGAGACACCTCTTGAGCGTGTTCGCAATGACCTGTCGTTCCACACAGCGGTAGTGGCGGCAGCGCATAATCCCGTGATCGACACGATGTTCGCCTCGATCCAAGGCCTCACCGTCGAACTCATGGTGCGCAGCGCGAGCGACGAGAACATCATCCGACAAAGCCACCCGTACCACCGACTTGTCTTCGAAGCGGTGAGAGACCGCGATGCCGCCGCCGCACGGGCAGCGATCCGTTCGCATCTCAGCGTCGCGGCGTCAACCTACGGCGACGACTACGACCGCAGCCTCGATTCGACTGCCGCCGCGTCTCTTCGGCTGATCGGTTCCGGAAAAGGCTTAGAGGAATTCCTGCGGGCAGTCCCGCTCGATGACTCCGACTCATAATCGTTTCGGCCGTAGCCTGACCTTTACCCGTAGACGTGCGCTGCGACTCCGCGTACGCCGGGACGGACTCGGAAGAGTGCCCCCGCGAGTGGTTGCTCGTTTCGTTCGGACTTACTGAGCCCCTTCCAGGCCGACGTCACATACAACTCGTCGAGATCGGTACCACCGAACGCACAACTGGTCGGCTGACTCACGGGGAGTTTCAATACGCGGTCAAGGCGACCAAAGACGTATCTGTGCACCGCACCGGCCCCCCAAACCGCAACCCACAGTCCGCCTTCGGCGTCGATCGTCATTCCATCCGGCTCGCCGATGCCTGCCGATAGGTCGACGACAGTTCGACGATCGCTGATGGCGCCAGTCGACAGGGTGAAATTGAATGCGTCGATCCGTTTTGTAGGTGAGTCGATGTAGAACATCGTGTCGCCGTCGCGGCTCCATGCAAGCCCGTTAGAGATCGTTATGCCATCAAGTACGTGCGTCACCGTTTCATCGGTGTCGAGACAGTAAAGGGAGGCCGCGCCAGCCGCCGCGTCGTAAGCGATCGTTCCAGCCCAGAATCGTCCGACGGGGTCGCACTTGCCATCATTGAAGCGAAGCTTCCCGCCGGGATTAGGGACCTCGGTGAGCCTTCTCGACGGACCGTCGCCGACCACCCAGAAACCATCCTGCAGCGCGGCAACGTAACCGCCGAGCGCTCGCGGAACGACGGCTCCAACATGAAGTGGCACCGCGATCGAATCGGTCCGACCGGTGCGCACATCTGTCTGATGAATTGACGGGCCCATGATGTCGACCCACACCAAGCGATTCGTTCGACCATCCCAAACTGGCCCTTCACCGAGTTCCGCTTCGGCCGCGACGACGACCTCAACATCGGTGCTCACATGAAGTAGTTACCACACTTAGCCATTGATCGACATCAGTTCTACGCTGGTGCGATGACTGAATTCGTGGAGCAAGACCTCAGCGGAGCACTGTTCGAGCACATCAGTTTGCGCAATGCGGCCTTCTCGCAGGCGTATTTCAACGATGCAACCATGCGCCAGGTCGACCTCAGCGGTGTCTATATCCGCGGTGCACTGCTTCGTGGCACACGCATGAGCGGTGTCGAGTTAGTCGACGTCGAGATCACCGGCGACCTGCGGAACGTGATCGTCAACGGGGTCGATATCGCTCCGCTCGTCAATCAGGAGTTGAACCGCCTCTTTCCGGATCGAGCCAAGATGCAGCCCAGCGACGCCAACGGGTTCAAGGAGGGCTGGGCAGTCATTAGGAATTTGTGGGACGACGCGATTGCCGGCGCAAAGAAGTTGCCGATCGAGACACTGCACGCCAGCGTCAACGTCGAGTGGTCGTTCATCCAGACTCTGCGCCACCTCAACTTTGCGAGCGCGGCGTGGATTGATCGCATGATCCTCGGCAAGCAGTCTCCAAGGCACGCGCTCGACCTACCGTGGGACGAAGCACCCGGCTGGGAGGGCATCCCCTGGGACCGCACCGCGCGGCCGACGCTCGAGGAGGTTCTCGCTGTGCGACGCGACCGGCAGGCAACGATCAGCGGCGTGATCGGTTCGCTGACCGACGAACAGCTCGCAGCAACAGTCACCCGTACTGAACCAGGTTGGCCGCAAATGACTGACTTTGCGATCAAGGACTGCTTGAGCATCGTGCTCACCGAGGAGTGGGAACACCACCGCTTCGCTGAACGTGATCTTGCTGCGCTCGCTGAGTGCTAGCTGTTGATGATTGCGTCAGCGATTGCCTTGGCGAATCTAAACGCACCCGACGCGTACGTCGCGCACTCTCCGTACGGCGCAACGCCGGGACAGAAGTGAAGTCCGTCGTCGCCGCGGACCACGATGTTGCCGGATGGATCGCATTCCGATTCGCCATCCAGGCATGGCAACGCCTGAGCGAACGTCCCGTCCGGGTTTTCGACAGCGGCTCCAGCATCGACGATTGCGACGTCGTCCTCGGTAGCTAAGTCGTTGTAGAGGGCTTCGAGTCCCGCTTCCAACTCGTCCGCTCGCACCGGGGCGCCGCGCTTCGGTTGCCCAACAAGCAACACTCGTGCGCCCGCCGATTGAACCTGTGCGATCAGCGCTACAACGTCGGTGCGGTACTTATCGACTTGGGCCTGGCCAGCCAAGTATCCGCCAGCACCATCGGCCATGCACGGAGTCATGGCGTTACCGCTGAAGGACAGCACGGCGAGGCTGTTCTCTGCGATTCCAAGGTCGGCGCCCAACCAGTCGCATGGCGCAGTACCGCCGCGGACTTTCAGCACCAGTGTCCGCTGTTGCACCATGGCCGGCAAGTACTGCGCAGCCTCGACAGCCAACGAGTCGCCAACGAACACGACCGTCGTCGCCGACTTCAGTGGCGTTGACGACGCGCACCCAGACGCCGCGCCAGACAAAACGCACGCGACAATGGCGACAACACTGCCTCGAATCCGCATATCAGTCGCCATACCCAGGAGGGTCGTGTCTCAACCCGATTTCTTCGCAGCACCGTCGACGAGCCCATTTGGGAATGGGCGCCGCATAATGAACGCATGCCAGACAAACCGACCGACCCCCAGAGTGCAGCCCCCGATTCAGCGGAAGACGTCGAACTCGAGACCTACGACCTTGATGGCGACGGCAAGATCTCCATCCTCGAAGGCGAGCGAGCCCGGCTCGGGCTTGTTGATGCGCGGCTCGAGGAGATCGCGGACGAAGGCGGAGTCAAGGGCAAGCTGGCCGACGCTGCACATCACGTGATCGACAAGCTCGACAACGACTGACGGCTTTGTTGACGGTTATTGGTCGTCAGGCAACACAAGTTGCTCGCGGCGGTATTCGCGTCGGGTTGCGACGACCATCGACTGCAGAGCACCCGAGACTGGAACCGCGAGCAACGCGCCGAGAAAACCGAAGAGCTCAACGGCGAGCAGCACGCTAAGGAGAATGCCCACCGGGTTGACGTGTACGCGCCGAGACATGATCCACTGATAAAGCACGCTGTTTTCGACCTGCTGATAGACGACAAAGAAGATCAACGCAAGCAGTCCGGCGGACGGTGAGTGCAGGTACGCGGCGATCACGCAAGCAAGCGCTCCAATCGTTGCTCCCACAAGTGGGATCAGATCGGCGAAGGCCACCCAGATCGCGAGCACGATGGGACTCGGTACGCCGAGTGCCACCAGACAAATGAATGCTGCCGATCCGGCGATGAGACTAATCAAGAGGTTTCCGACTACGTAGCCGCTCACCGCGGCGACCACCCCAGCTGCGATCCGTTGCGCCGGCGCGCGCCGGCGCATTGGAATCAGGTTCACCGTTGCGTTTCCGATCGCCTTCGACTGGCTGAGAAACAAGAACGTGAGCACGGTGATGGTGAGGAACCCGAACACAACTTCCAAGACTGCTTGAGCGGCCTGAAAGGGAGATTCGCTCAGTCGAGTCGCTGCTCGCGACAGTGCGGCCTCGTTGTCTTGAACAAATGACTCAATGTGCAACCGATGAACGAGACGGCCGATCGGCCCGCGGCCCTGGGCCGCGTCATGAACTGCGCCCGGAAGGTCGGTGATGATGTTGACCAACTGCGTCCTGACCGGCATCACGAACAGCAACGTGAGTCCGACCAGACCGGCGAGGGTGAGAAATACAACGATCGAGGTCGCGAGTGTGCGCCGACCGCCAACCTTGGCTTGGACTCGGCCCACCAGCGGGGCAAGCACGATGGCAAAGAAGCACGCAATCACCACCCACGTGATGATGCGCGTCACGGCGAGGGAGACAACGATGAAAAGGTAGGTGACGGTGACTACGCCAACTGTCGCGACGATTGTTCGCCAGGGCACTTCCGCCCACGTTGGCGCTGATCGGCCCGCGGCTTGCTGGTGAGATTCCGGCACTGCTTCTGCAGCGTGACCAGGGATGTATAGGCCACTGTCGCGACTGGGGGAATCCTCGCCGGATGGCACGGGTGGACGTTAACCAACTGGCCAGTTCTTGAAACATCCCCCACCGCCAAACCCAAGGGTTTCCTGCACGCATACGGACCTGGGCGGGGCAGAAGAGGGACTACCCGGGCTTCGCGGATTACGAGGCAGAGACCACGCGCGAAATACCCGTTGTCATTCTCGACCCTGCATGATCTAGCAAAATGCCAAGTGGCCCGGACCCATTTCGGGTCCGGGCCACTTGCATGACTTCAGCCGGCCGAGTTGTCGGTCGCCGTTTCTTTGAAACCCTTGAAGGTCATCCAGAGACCGAACGACAACTCCCACAGCGCAATGCAGAAACTGAGCGCTGCGCTGGGGCCGGAGACCTGATCGAAGGCGCCGAACAGCGTGCCGACCATCGAGGCCAGCAGGAGTGGCGCACCGACGAGACCGAGCGTCGGAATCCACAGCGGCAGCAACCGCGCGCGGTACATCACGGCGCCAATGCAGAGGGCGTTGATCGCTGGGAATAGGCCAGGTCCGATCAGGAACGTCCAGTCGTGGATCGCGATCAGTGCGTGCCCGGTCGTGAGCAGCGACGCCGAGTCAGCGCCAACGGCCCCGCTAACTTCGGTACGCAGAGTCCACACCGTGAGGATGCTCAACACACCGACGAACATCACTGCCGCTTCCATAACCCGCGAGGTCACGTAGCCGAGCGCCAGCCGCTCGCTCGTTCGGCGAGCAACCTTATAGAGGACGACCGCAGTGCCGATGTTGGCGAGGGCGGTGATGATCTCGAATAGTGCGCCCATCAGCACGCCGCTCCCGCTGCCGGAACCGAGAATGAAGTTGTTGTTGTCGAGCACTTCCTTCCACAACCCGAACTTGACGGGAATCGAGAAGATGAATGTCATGAGATAAAGGACGCCAGCGATCATGGCGGTCTTGCGGATCGGGGTCATCGGAGTACGGGCTGTCTTGGTGGTCATTTCAGGTCCTTTGGTTGTCGGTGAATTCGTTGGGTGGAATTTGCTCGAGCGAGAGCAACGGGATGCCGACGTCGCGCAGCTTTTGAAGCAAGCCGTGCAGCGCCGACTGGTCGACCACAGTTCCGCGGATAACGGCGGTGCCGTCGTCCAAGTTGGTGACGCTCATGCCGTCAAACCAGGCCGACCAACGCAGGCCGAGATGGCCCTTCACGCGGATTTCGTACTGGCTGTCTGTGGTCACGTCGGCAAGGTACGAACGAACCTGGTGAGTGCGCATCACCACATGTGGTGATTGCGCTGGTGATTCTCTACAGGCCGAGTTCGGCGGCCCGGCGAATCGCTTCCCGGCGGTTTGTGGCGCCGAGCTTGGTGTAGATGTTCTTGGTGTGCGTCCGCACAGTGTTCAGCGAGACGTGCAGTTCGCGCGCAATCTCCGGCCCGCCGAGCTCGCTACGCAGCAGCCGCAGCACATCGAGTTCGCGAGCGCTCAGTTCGTCGACAAGTCCACCTCGTCGCGGGGGTGCATTCGTTGGGTTCGCACCCGAAATGACACGTTGCGCGTGACGCTTCGCATCGCCACTCAATGAGACTGACCGCAGTAGCGAAATCAGCGCTGCGCCAGCATCGATGAAGACGCGCACATAGGCGTCAGGCACGGCACGAACGAGCGCCTGTTCGAGTGCAAGCACCGCGGCGTGCCGATCGCCATTCGCTTCGAGCGCAAGGGCCAAGAGCGCGAGCAGCTCGACGACCCTCCGCTCCCTGTTGCCCGCCTCCGCAGCCGCGAGCAGACGAGTAACAAACGCGACCGTGTCGTCGGATGATTCGGCGAGCAGGGTGCGTGCGAGCGTGATGTGTTCGTATTCAAGCACGTAGTTGAGGTCGTCGCCAGCGGCGAGCTTTCGACTCGCGACCCATCTGCGCGCCGACGCAACATCGCCCTGTGACAACTGCACTCGCGCTTTCATCGCAGCAATGGGTTCGATAGCAGGCGAGAAGTCGGTGTTGTAGACGGCCTCGGCCTCGCTGAGGAGCTCGAGTGCACCATCAAGGTCGCCATGCGCTTGCCGCAGCCGCGCCATCGCCACGCGCCAGCGATAGGCGTACTGCGGAAGCCCGGCGTGCTCACCGAGTTCGGTACTGATCTGAAGGTGTCGCGCCGCCTCGTCAAGGTCGTTCGACTCAAGCATCAGCTCGCTCAACCCAACATTTATATCGGCAGTCCCGCGCAGCGCGGTGTAGACGGAGGCGTGCTTGAGCGCAGACTCGAACGTTCGCCGCGCATCACGGAGGCGGCCTTGCGCAATCTGAATGTCGGCGAGCCCCAGCGAGACACCCATCAGATCTGGAATGAAGTTGGCTTTCACGAAGCACTCGAGTGACTCGGTGTAGCGAATCCGCGCTTTGTCGAGATCGCCGAGCGACCAGTGCGCCAGTCCCAACAGAGCCGCACCCGCGGCGCGAGGAAGATGATCCGAGGGCTCGGCCAATTCCAACACGCGGGTGGCGTGAGCGATGGTGCCATCAGTGTCGCCAGCGAGCAACGCCACCCCAGCGCGGTACATCTCGATCTGAATCGGTAGCCGAGTGAACTCGTAGTGGTCAAAGACGATCGGCGTTGCATGCGGTGTCTGCAGCCACTGCTCGGCTCGCTCTACGAGTGTCTCGACGCCGATGGAGTCGCCGGTCGCCATTCGTGCGCCAACCAACGCGAGACTGAGCACCGGCCTGTCTTCGAACAATTCCACGGGCAGCGCTTCTAACCAGCGGCGAAGCGTCGCTTCCTGGCGGGTCTGGCGCATCATCGGCGTCGCCATCTCGATCAGCTGTGCGGCTCGCTCAACGTCGCGGCCCGCCATCGCGTGCGCGATTGCTTCAGAGGCATCACCGTGGGCGTCGAACCACTCACTTGCCCGCCGGTGCAACTCGCTCAGTCGCTCGGGCTGCTCGTCGAGCATTCGCGCGCGCAGCACGTCGGCGAACAGGTGGTGATATCGGTACCACTCGCGCCGGTCGTCAAGCGCAACAACGAAGAGGTTCGCACGATCAAGCATCTCGAGCGTTGCCTTGCCACCGGTGCGGCCAGTCACCGCATCGCACAGTGACCCGGTGAAGCGGTCGAGCACCGCTGTATGCATCAGAAAGTCTCGAACGTCGCGCGGTTGACGTTCCAGTACCTCCTCGGCGAGGTAATCGACGACGAAACGATCGTTACCCGTGAAGTTCGCGATGAACCCGGCAACGTCATCGCGGCCCCGCAACGACAACGCAGCGAGCTGCAACGCGGCGATCCAACCTTCCGTGCGAACTTCAAGAGCGCCCACATCTCGCGGCGCTAACTGCAATCCCATTCTCTCGTTCAAGTAAGTCGACGCTTCATCGTCCGTAAAGCGCAGATCGGCGGCACGAACTTCGAGCAGATCGCCGCGTGCGCGCAGTCTCGCCAGCGGCAGTGGCGGGTCGGCCCTACTCGCCAACACAAGTCGGAACCGTGGCGGCGCGTGCTCAATCAGAAAGGCAATTGCCTCGTGGACGTCCGTCGAGTGAATGACGTCGTAGTCGTCGAGGATCAGCACAACGTCGTCGCTGAGTGTCTGCAAGTCGTTGATCAACACCGCCACTGCGGACTGGAGCGATCGCGCCGAGCGCAGCACAGCGACCGCGGTAATGCCGACCTGCGGCGCAACCGTCTGCAGCGCGGCGACGAGATACGAACCGAACACTGCCGAGTCGTTGTCACCCTCATCGAGCGCGAGCCACGCGGTCAGCGCACGCGAGTCATCGACGTCCCCGAACCACTCGGTCAACAACGTGGTTTTACCGAAGCCCGCAGGTGCGGAAACCAGCGTCAGTACCGGTTGGTGTGACCTCACCAATCGGTCGTTCAACCGTGGTCGATGCACCAACTCGCGCCGACGCCGCGGAGCGTGCAACTTCGTCGCCAGCAGTTCGTTGGCGATCACGTTGCCTGCAGTGTCGGTCATCCGTCGTCGTTTGTCAGGCGCGCAGCAGACCGCGGTTGCGTTGGACTCATTAGTGCTCGCCGAGTGTCACGGCCGAGACGCTAGCGCTGGCGTTTGGCTGCGCTGCGCGAACTCGTTTGGCGATATGAACTCGAAACGGCGCGCAAGTGGATGCGCCAGAAGATGCTCGATGTTGCCGCGAAAGTTGGCGTGTCGCTGCGTACTAGTTGCAAAGTCGCACCGCACCTTCATCGTCAAGACCACCGTGGTGGGGTCGGCGAGCAAGCGATCAACCACTAATCCAAATGTGAACGGATGCTGATCAAGATAGAGCGTGATGATGTCCGAATCTGGATCAGCCGTCGCCTGCAGCACGAGTGGATTGCCGTCGAGATAGACGTCCGTTCCGGCGACCCGCACTCTGATCACGTGGGGTTGGCCGTCCTTCAGCCGATTCGGCGTGGCCAGTCGAAAGGCGTGCTTCCCACTCCCCTTCCCCGCGTCGGCCAAGTCGTCTCGAAATCCGGTCGCGCCGACAGTCGCGAGTGATTCTCCATCACACAAGACCTCGACGTCGAACACGGCATCCGGCTGGCTTCGGTCCCACACCCAACCAGCGATCTCCACCATCGAGGCCGCGTCGAGCGTGCCCTCATAGTCGGCCGCACCGTTGAGCAGCGCAGCACTCGCGCCCACGCTTGGCGAGCTCACCCAATCTGCAGGCACACAACCGATGGGGATGGCCAGCAAGTCGAACCCATCCTCCGACGGCGACCGGAAGTCGTGCCGTGACGGTCTGTACGGCAGGCAAGACATCTCCGAGTAGTCCGGGAACGTGCCCGTGTAGGCATCGGGCGTCTCGGTTCCCGTGTGCCCTGGCTCGATAGTGGTATCGGTGGTGACGCCGAGACGCTCGAGCAGAGCCATCGTCTCGTCGTTCATCCACCGATCGCCGAAACGAAAGGCGCGACACCGTGAGCCGAATGCTCGCTCGAAGGCGGCGAACGCCGACTCGACGCAATACGACACCCACGACTGATCAGCGAAGTTCTGCGTCCACATCGAACGTTCGCCATCCCACTGCCATGGGTGGACGTGAAGTCCAAGCTCATCACCGTCAGCGACGAGGGCATCGAACAGCGCGCTGTATCGGTCGGCCGCCCAACCGGCATTGCCATACACCTGCGTGATTTGCGGATCCATCCGCAGAAACCACGAGACGCGAGCCGAGCGGCCAGTGGCGGCTTCCATGCGAGGACGCAGCACGTCGATGAGTGCCGCCGCGCGCTCGAAGCCAACCCAGTCGGCTCGCGCGTCGATATCGACTTCACGCTCGTCTGGCTCGACGTCGAAGCACACCAGGACGGGGATGGTCGCATTCATTGACAGCGAGCGATCGGTACTCATGCGGTGACGGTAGCAATCCTCCCTTGACTGCCTCACTTCGGTAGCCGGTTCAGGAAGCCAAGCAGCCCATCTACGGAGCGAGAAAGCCGTACGAGGCCAGGATCTGCTGGCCGAGAGGGCTGGTCACAAATTCGATGAACGCTTGCGCTACTGCAGGGTTGGCAGCGCCCTTGGTGACGACGATCGGGTACCGCGCAACAACGTTGCTGGCAACCGGAATCTTCACGCCTTCGGCTTTGGCGCCCGCGGCAGCGACGTCGGTTTCGTAAACGATCCCTGCATCGGCTTCACCGAGTATCACCTTGCTGACCACCGCCTTCACGTTCTCTTCCAACGACTTCGGGGTGATGGCCACCGCCGCGCTCTCGAAGATCTGCGCCGCGTACTTTCCGCATGGAACCTCAACGGCACACACGACGACGATCAGGTCTTGGTTCGCCAGGTCGGCGATGCCTGTGATTCCCATCGGATTGCCCGGAGCCACGATGATCGACGACAGATTGGTCGCGAACACAACCGGGTCGCCAGCGTTGTTGCCCGCATCCGTCAACTTCGTCATGTTGCTGAGGTCGGCCGAGGCGTAGACGTCGACAGGGGCACCCTCGCCGATCTGTGTCACCAGCTCGGAAGAAGCGGCGAAGTTGAGTGTGACCTGCGCGCCCGGGTGCTCGGTCATGAAGGCGTCACCGAGTTCGGTGAATGCGGCGGTCAGCGACGCGGCTGCGAACACCGTGATGCCGCCAGTCGTCGTTTCCGCCGAATCGGAATCGTCGCCGCACGAGGTACCGATGAGACCGAACACGACAGACGCTGCAACCAGAAGTCTGGGTGATTTGTGCATACTTGGCATCAAGGTCACGACGTCATTATCGCAGCAAGAGGTTTACGTGAAGCTTGATTCGTTATCTGGTTCGGCGTCGGTGGTCATCTCCGCGCAAGACGGCGGACGTATCGCGTCGCTCGTTGTCGACGGCATGGAGTTGCTCGCGCCCGATACCGGTGCCGGACCGCTCGCGTGGGGTTGCTATGCAATGCTCCCGTGGGCTGGCCGCATTCGCAGCGGGCAGTTCGCTTTCAATGGCACGACATACAACTTGCCGCACAACCTGGGCGCGCACGCGATTCACGGCGTTGGTTTTGAACGCCCGTGGAACGTGCTCGGCGACGCTCGGCTCGGAATCGAGCTGGCAGCGCCGTGGCCGTTCGGTGGGACAGCGACGCAGAGTTTCGCGATTACCGACGACACGCTGGGCATGACGTTGATCGTCGAAGCGGGGTCGCAAGCAATGCCCGTCGTAATCGGCTGGCATCCGTGCGTGCGCCGCGTGCTGACACGCGGCGAAACCGCGCAGTTGAACTTCGAACCCAAGTGGATGTGGCAGCGCGCTGCGGACGGCATTCCGGATGGAACGCGAGTGGAACCATCGCAGGGTCCGTGGGACGACACGTTCGGCGGAGTCACTGCGGCGCCGGTCATTCGCTGGCCAGGCGCGCTTCGTCTCAGCTTCGAAGCCGACTGCCCTGTGTGGGTCGTCTACACCGAACGCGCCGATCAGATCTGCGTGGAACCGCAAACCCAGATTCCGAACGCGTTCAACTTCGACGATCCCGACGTGCTGGGTGCGGGCGAATCGATGAAGCTGACGTTGACGCTTCGCTGGTCTGTCGAAACCTAAGTTGAGGCGGGCGAGTTCACACGCCGTTCACGAAGTCCACACAGGCACGAAATGGAGCGTTTCTAAAGTTCGGCGATGCCCGCTGCGACTTCGCTCACTCCCCGGGAGCGCGAGGTACTCGGCATTCTGGTAGCCAACCGCGGCCGCGTGCTGACGCGGCGCGAACTGGCGCGACAGGCCGGGCTGGAAGACCTGCATGACCGACGGTGCGACAACGTGTTGGTTCGATTGCGCGAGCGTCTCGGCGACAACTCGATCATCACGGTTCGCTCGCGTGGCTGGATGTTGACCATGGAGGCCGTCGCACAGGCAACCGAGTTGCTGGTCGACGGTGCTGGCAACTAGCGGCAGCGTCCATCTCGGGCGACTGCTCCTCGACCTGCTGATCGTCCTCGACCTAGCGGCGATGAACCGCACCCGCGCTGCTCTGAAGCGAACGGACAAGACCTTTACTCGCACGAAACACTCGCGCAACTGACTGGAAATCTCCCTTCGGTACGGTCCGGCGACCAGACGAAAGGAGCGCAATGCGCAACAAGAAGGCAGTCAGATACACACTCGGTAGTGTCGTCGGAGCGGCGCTCTCGACACTGTTGTTAACCGGTCAGGCATTCGCGGCCGACGTCGATCCCGTCACGGTGCTCGGCCAACAGACCAGCATGTTGTGGGTCGTTATCGGCGCCATGCTTGTGATCTTCATGCAGGCCGGGTTTGCACTCGTTGAGACCGGATTCACGCAGGCCAAGAACGCAGCACATGTGTTCTCGACGAACTTCGCGATCTTCGGCATCGGGTTCGCCGCGTTCTTCCTCGTCGGCTTTCCACTGGCCTTCGGCGGTTTCTCGTACTCGGCGTTCGGCCTTGACGCTCCCATCGGCGACGCGCTGGTAGGCAGCGGCAACTGGGTCTTTCTGTGGCAGGGCGGCTGGGCGCTGTCGGGCTCAGGTGTCACACCGGCGCTGCTCGCCTACTTCCTTTACATGGCCGCCTTCATGGACACCACTGCGACAATTCCAACCGGTTCGATGGCCGAGCGTTGGAAGTGGAACAGCTTTGTCGGCTGGGGTTTCTTCTGCGGCGCGATCTACTACCCGCTGTTCGCCGCTTGGACGTGGGGTGGCGGTTGGCTGGCCAAGTCGTGGGACACGCTGCACGCTGGCGCTGGCTACGTCGACTTCGCAGGCAGCGGTGTTGTGCACGCGGTCGGTGGCGTAGCAGCGCTCGCTGGTTCGATCGTCATCGGACCGCGCATCGGCAAGTATGGCCCCGACCGCAAGCCGCGAACGATTGCGGGTCACAACATCCCGATGGCCCAGCTCGGAACGTTCATCCTTCTGTTCGGATGGTTCGGGTTCAACGCAGCATCGACGACCTCGGTCACCGACGTGCAGTTCGCGACCGTCGCCACCAACACTGCGATTGCCGCGGCCTTCGGTGCTGTGGTCGCGATGTTCTACTGCCAGAAGCGACTCGGTAAGCCAGACCCGGGGATGATGTGCAACGGGATGCTCGCCGGACTTGTCGCCATCACTGCGCCGTGCGCGTTCACGACACCGGCGTGGTCAGCTGCAATCGGTGGCATCGCGGCGATCATCGTCATCGAGTCGTGCATGTTCCTCGAGCGCAAGGGCATCGACGATCCAGTGGGCGCGATCAGCGTTCACGGCATCGCTGGCACGTTCGGTGTGCTGTGCGTCGGGCTCGTCGCCAACGGCAGCTACGGCGCAGGCTGGAACGGATCGAGCAGCACAGGCATCAAGGGATTGTTCTACGGCGACGCCGGCCAACTCGGTGCTCAAGCGCTCGGCGTCGGTGTCATCTGGACCGTGATCCTCGGCCTTGCCTTCGCGTTCTTCAAGATTCAGAACAAGCTCACCAAGGGCGGCATCCGTTCCAAGGAAGAGGACGAAATTTCAGGCCTCGACCTTCCCGAAATGGGCGTGTTGGCCTACGTCAACGACGACTTCCTGGACTCGATCAAAACGTGACCGTTGGTTCCGACCCAAGCTTCTGGGCGATATAGCGATCGAAGTCGTACACGTTCCGCTCGAGGTACGAGAGTGGGCCGCGAGTCATCGACGGTCGCAACGCGTCGAACACGCCTTCCACGATCGGCCTGTCCTCCGCGTTCACCATGTTCAGCAGATCGAGCAGGTCTGCGACGTACGCGTCTGGGTCAGCTTGGTCGGCCAGCACTTCTGGCGCGATCGACACATCCCAGCGGATGCGCACGCGGCCGACCCCGATCGGGCTGAGCTGCAGGTACCACAACCAATCCGGCTGCAGTTGCATGACATGGGTAGGGAACGCAGCAGCGAGCACGATCGTGCGCCGCCACTCGTCGGTCAGCGATGTGTTCGCAGGGTGCGCAACGCCGGAACCAGCATCGGCCTGGTGGACAACGACGTGGTGCGCGTAGTGATCGTTGCCGGCATGCATCGTGGTGTCGAGCGTGCTGTCGCCATCCTTAGCGAAGCTGTTCTTGTGCACCTTGAACACGTGATAGGCGTCCATGAAGTTTTCGTACAGCAGTTTCCAGTTGGTGTCCCACACATCGACTTGGCGAAACACGGGCACATAGTTCGCCATCCGATAGCGACCAACTACCTCGGTGAGACCCGCCAGACACGAATGCAAGTCTTTGGCATCGGGACTCTGCGTGACGAACAGAAAGCCTTCCCACTGCTCGAGCCGCAACGACGTCAGTTGGTGGTCGGCGGGGTTGAATGCCTTGCCGCTGCTGTCGACTGTGCGGTTCATGTATGGCGCACCGATCAGCTGACCGTCGAGTCGATAGACCCACGCGTGATACGGGCACGTGATGCGCGCTTCGTTGCCGCAGCCGTGCAACAAGGGCGAGCCACGATGGACGCACACATTGTCGAAGGCCGCGATCGCACCGTCGTCGCCGCGCAGCAGAATGATCGAACGGCCCTCGCCATCCCCCGACGGAATCAATGCCGTCAGGTAGTCGCCGCGGTTCGGCAAGTCGGCGGTGCGTCCAACACAAATCCATTCGTCGGCAAAGATGCGTTCGTGCTCGCGGGCCAGCACCTCAGTTGAGGTGTAGGCAGCCGACGGCAGCATGCGCGCTTGTTCGAACGAAAGCCGCGCATGCGCAGCCAGGTCTGACCAAATCGTTGAGTTACTCGACATCGAGCACCGCTCCTTGCCGCCACGGCAGCGTCGATGCGGTCACACGCCACTCACCCTCGTGCAGTTCCGCAACGCTGAACTCGCAGTCGAGTAGCTGCTCGATCATCGTTCGATCTTCCCAGAACTCGTCGACGAGTTCCGACAACTGCGCAAGGCGCGGAATCGGTATCTGACGATCGCGCACCAACACGGCCACGCCACCCGACCGGTAGGTGGTAGTCGACTCATCTTGCGTCACCATCAACGGATACCGAGTTCCCGGCACCAGTCGCCACTCCTCGACGTAAGCGCCACTCGGCGCACATTCCATCATCACGGTCCCATCCGCGTTCCACGTCATCAGCCCCGGCTCGGGGAACGCCGACACCGGCTGAAAGTTGATGCCGTGGCCGCGGGTGTTCCACGACGCCGTCGCGCCACGCAGTCCATCAGCACCAACGACTGGCTGACCGCACCGCGTGAACCCGCTGCTCGCATCGTTCAGCGCCAGCGCGTGCAACTCGTCGATGGTGCAGTCGTGAAGCCCCGACCGTCGTGAAATGTGGAGAGGATCGATGTTGATGCGGACATCGACCATCAGCGACTCTGTCTGCAACCAGAAAACCGTCGTGGTGTCGTCGATCGTGCCGTCGGCAAACTTGATCCACGCCCGCTTCCAGCAACCGAACAGCAGATCAGGAACGGTCGCAGCAGCCACCTGCGCACGATAGTTGTTCACACACCGGTCACATTCTTGCGGCACGCTGCGGTTCATGCGAAAACTGATTCTCATGGGCGTGCTTGTTGCCGGTTGTTCAACCGCAACATCGA
>Ga0105048_10009076_pt1 | contig 15861 bp, 15 predicted proteins | sample MAT05_FD_78382 | JGI IMG/M metagenome (GOLD analysis project Ga0105048, IMG submission 78382) | Freshwater microbial communities from Lake Fryxell liftoff mats and glacier meltwater in Antarctica - MAT-05 | ecosystem: Environmental > Aquatic > Freshwater > Ice > Liftoff microbial mat | place...
CTACCAGTACTACAACATGGATCAGGTCGTGGCGCAGGCGCTGGCGCTCGCCCGCCAGATCGGGCCACGGAAAGAACTCTTGCATGGCGCGACGGCGGAGACAGGCGTACCGGAGACCAGTAACGGGGTCATGGCGGTGCGATGACCGCTCTCACTCTCAGTGGAAAGTGTCTCTCCGGGGAGACGACGAGTGCGCGGAGGCAGCCCGGAAGAATGGAACACTGCCCGGTTTGCGTCATCGTGCCGGCACGGAATGAAGGGGAAACGATTTACGCCACATTGGCAGCACTTCAGGCGCAAACCGGGATTGATCACTCACGGGTCGAGATCATCGTGCTTGCCAATAATTGCGACGACGACACGGGTGATCAGGTACGCCTGTTTGCGAGCAGCAATCCTGGCCTGAATCTCCAGGTTTACGAAAAGCAGTTTCCTGAGGAATCGGCAAACATCGGCAACGCTCGTCGTTGGTTGATGGATCTGGCAGCGCAACGCCTGCCGGCGAACGGCATTATCGCCTCGACCGACGGCGATACCGTGGCCGATCCGCTTTGGCTGGCGGCGACTCTGCGGGAGTTCGAACGTGGCGTGGAGTTCGTGGGAGGACGTATCGTCACCTCCGTCTCGCAGGCTCCGCACTCGCCAGTTCGGCGAGTCTATCTTCAGGACACCGCATATCGCCTTCTCGTCGCCGAAGTGGAGGCGTTGCTCGATCCCGATCCATGCGATCCCTGGCCGCGTCACTTTCAGCATTACGGCGCGAGTCTGGCGATCACGTGTTCCGCATATCTTGGCATCGGAGGTCTCCCGGATGTTCCGGTGTTGGAGGATATGGCGCTCTACGACGAACTCCGGCGGCATGACGTGGCCATTCGCCACAGCCCATGGGTGCGTGTGACCACCTCAGCGCGAATGTCCGGACGAGCCGGGATGGGGCTTTCCACACAACTGAGTGAATGGCAAACAATGATCGATGCCGGGAGGGAACCACTTGTCGAGTCAGCCGCGTACGTCATCGCTCGCATCCGTGAGCGAAACCGCCTCCGAACAGTGTGGAAGGAGGGACCTTCCCGGAACAACGCGGTTTCCTGCGGTCGCCATATCGAAACCGGTTTGGACGCGTTTTCTCCGTCAGTCGATCATCTGGACACCCTGAGCGGGGCACTTCGTCAGCTGCGGATGGCACTTATCGATCTTCGTCGTGCACCAGCAATTTACATCCGCTCGAGCAGGTCAAGTCGATATGTCTCCGCGTGATATCCGTGCAGGTGGCGGAACGGACCATCGGGACCGGCCCATTCCAAAAAGACAGCGTGTACCTCATCACCGGTCAAGGGATAATCGTGGACAAACGGTGTCCAGTGAACCAGCAACAAATGTCCCTTCTTCTCCAAGGAGGCGCATAACCGGTCACGTACAGCGGTGAGGGCTGGCAGCGAAAAGTAGTATCCGACTTCGGAGAGCACGATGAGATCGAAGCGCCCGTCGGGAAACTCCTCCGGGAGGTGCATTCGCCGCACTTCAACATGAGGAAGCGGCCCGCACCGCTCAACAGCCCGTTTCACTATCTCCGCAACAGTATCGACGGCAATCAGGTGGTCGCAAACCAGTGCGAGCCGCTCAGTGAGCACCCCGAGCGAGCATCCAATCTCAAAACCTGAACGGTATCTGGCCCGCGGCAATGCGGCGATGGTTGCCGCATACTTTGCCGCTTCATAGGGGCTGGTTTCAAAACCCCATGGATCATCGTTCGCTCCGTAGACATCTTCGAAATATTCGCGTGGCAAGGAGTGCGTCATGCCCGACCCCATGCGTCGAGCAGCGAAATCGACTGGTTGAGTGCAAAGGCGCCGACAGCGCGCAGAGCGGCGTCCGGCGCTGGTTGTCGCAAATACATCGTCAAGTCGCGGCTGATCCGTTCGATCGGGTGCGGCTTCAGGAGCGCGCGAGCGCCGACCGAGCGATGGGCATATTCGATTGCATCGAGACAACAGCGCTCGATCGCGGTGCGGCAGAGATTTGCATAGGTTGTCATCTCCAGATTGGAGATCGACGGATCGGTGGCTCCTCCGAACTGTGAGCAATCTGAGAGAGTCGCTGCATGGTCGAGTAGCAGCAGGCAGCTTTCGATCGATATCGCAATCGACGCCATCCTCGCCCGTTGTGCGTCATCGTCGGTCCGTTGATTCGTCTGGAGATCCGCGCGTGCTGCGTCGACCAGGGCAATCGCACCACCGAGTTGGGCGGCCGCGAAGCGCAGTGCGCCAGCACTGAACCAGGGTTGGCGGTAATAATCGCCAGGCGAGCCGATCAGTGTATCTTCAGTGGCAGGGATCCCCGAGAAGTCGATACGGCCACTGGCGCTCGCCTTCATTCCGATCGGTAGCCACCCCGTTTGGTCGATTGACGCGGCCATGACCTCGTCTCCAGGAAGTAACAATTGCCAGCCTCCGTCGGGCAGTTTGGCGGTAAGCAGGGGGCGAACAACGAATCCAGCACCAGACGCGAATGACTTCGCCCCTTGCAGTGTGAACCGGCCATCGGGCAGGGGAGTAAGGTGGACACCGTCAGCCGCTTCGGTATTCCAGACCGCGAAAAGGTGCCGCATGTCGATGGTGTCGACCGTCATGCGGGCGATCTGGTCAGGAGAGCCGAATTGCTGAATGAGGAGAAGCGCGTTGACGTGCCCTTCATACAACCGCGCAACCGAAAGATTGCCCGAACCCAGGATGGTGAGTACGCTTAAGAGCGTTGTCATGGAGCCCGGCTCCGATCCCCATCCCAGACCGCCGGAAGAAGGGCGAAGTGGGGCTGAAAGCAACCCGGTAGCTGCGATGGTTGCCATTTCTTTCGCCGGATAGGCTCCGTCGCGGTCGATCTCTGCAGCACCCTCCGCGCAAACTGCCGCGATCTCTCTTGCGGTCGGAAGCAACTGCGAGCCGTCATGCTGAAACGAAGAAAGGTCGGTGGTCACGCCGGGCAATTCCAATCTGTTAGAGGCCATTTTCGTCCATCGCTCACGAACAAAAACCAAGTCACCCGCGGGAGTCTACCCCCCGGGTAGTCAACGTGATGCTGGTCCCGGGATCGGCCGCCCTGAACGCGTGTTCCATTACGGGGGGAGATCCCATGCCCGCTCTCGCAGCTGGCAGGCATGGGATGCCACTCCGGAAGGTCGTTGACTAAGCGCCGGCGGTTTTGCCGAAGAGATGTTTCGAAACTTCCATCGCCAGGAGCATATCGACACCTGGTGCGGTCAGCTGCGGTTCTTCGTCCAGATCGGGTGGGCGGAAACCTTCCGGGATCTCGTCGACCACTCGCAATTCTGAACCATCCTCCGGATGTTTGCCCGTCCAGACTTCGTCGAGGCGGGTGTAATCCTGCGGGCTGAAGCGATACATGATCTGGTGCAGACCCTGCTCATCTTCGAGTTTGCGGGCTTCCGGGAACTTCTTGTTGCTGATATTGGGAATCGGGAAGAGTTTGCTCAGATCGGCTCCGGTCAGAAGCTCGAGCGCGCGGGCGTACGCGACGACGTGCACGCCGCCACGGACGAGCAAATACCCGATCATCACCCGGGCAGTCGGATCGTCGGTCATCTCATACGCGCGGATCTTGTTTGCCCGGGCACCACACTCCAGGAAGAAGTTGTGGATGAGATCGAGCTTGAGATTGCCACTCGAGAAGACATTCTGGCCCGTCCACGGATTGCCCATGGAATCGACAGGTAGTGCGGTCTGACCGCTGGCGATGAAGTGATAGCTGTTGCGGGCGTCGGTGACGCTCTTCAGCGGTGTGGTGGTTGGATCGTCCCCTCGTTCGGTTGCTCCCGTCAGCAGCAGGTTGATTGCATAGGCGACAAGTTCCATGTGACCGAACTCTTCGGCCGCGATGTTGGCAACCAGATCGTAGAAGGGTCTGGCTTTTTCGCGGCCGCGGAAGTTGAATGACTGAAAGGTGTAGTTCATAAAGGTGGACATTTCACCGAACTTGCCACCCATCAGTTCCTGAATGGCGGCGGCGGCATTCGGATTCGGGTATTTCGGTTTCGGCAGATCGATTGCCATCCGGTCGAAACGATTGATCATGTAACGAACTCCTTGTGTAGACCGACTTGCACGTCCCGCCCGGAACGCCGCGTCACGGATCGGAGCGGTGCGGGCCACCCCGATTCGCGGCGTTGTCAGGTGAAATGCGCATTCCGTGCCAGAGTCGATTACGGTAATAAAAATTGGTCTGCTCGCGGTTCGAAAGCTGGTTACGTCTCCCCGCTTTCGGACCGGTAAGGTGGCGTGTATGATCGGAGAAGAGCCATCAGTCGTTCCCAGAGGAGCGTTCACGTTGCCCCCCGAGTCGATTGAAGTTTCAACGATGCCCGGTGACAAGACCGGATACGGGAGAGTGCCGGCGCCACTAACCACGCTCATTGGCAGTGAAGGCGAGCTCGCGTCCATTCGAGAACTCGTTCTTCGTCCGGACGTCCGATTGGTCACGCTAACAGGGCCGGGCGGAGTGGGAAAGACCCGGTCAGCGATCCAAATTGCCTTCGAATTCGAGGGTCTGTTCGCCGAAGCGGTTTTCATTCCACTTGCCTCGATACGGGATCCCGGTCTCGTACTCCCGACCATTGCTCAGGCGCTGGGTGTGCGAGAGGCGGCACAGAGTTCCATAGGAGAAACCCTCTCAAACGCACGTGCCGGCAAGGGTTTGCTGCTCGTACTCGACAATCTTGCACAGGTGCCGTCCGCGCCCCAGATCGCGAAGCTGCTCGCTTCATCAGCTGGAGTGAAGATCCTGGCAACGAGCCGGGAGCTCCTCCGCGTCTCCGGCGAACGGGCGTTTCTAGTTCCCCTCTGGCACTCCCTGGCGACTCCGTACGAACCGCGATTTCGGAACTGGCAGCTTCTGCCGCGATCAGACTCTTTGTCACCCGCGCGCAGTCCGCGAACCCCGATTTCGTCCTGGATGAGGTGACAGCTCCCGTTATCGGCGAGATTTGCCAGCGTCTGGATGGGTTTCCGCTGGCGATTGAATTGGCGGCCGCACGGCTGCGCCATCTACCACCCGCAGGGTTGCTGACCCGGATTGGCACACGCCTGCCACTTTTGACCGGTGGTGCTCAAGACCATCCCGTTCGGCAACGAGCCATGCGAGACACGATTGCCTGGAGTTACGATCTCCTGGATGAGGCGGAACAGGCGCTCTTTTGCCGCCTGGCCGTTTTTTCCGGAGGGTTCGCGCTGGAGCAGGCTGCTGCCGTTACCGGTGCGACCGATGAACTCGACCTGCTGGAGGGGATCAGTTCGCTTGTCGACAAAAGCCTGATCCGACAGGAAGAGGGTCCGGAAGGGGAACCACGGTATCGGATGCTCGAAACGATCCGTGATTTTGGACTGGAGACCGGGGGAAACACCGCGGCGGCGAAGCGGTCGCACGCCCTCTGCTTCCTCTCCTTCGTGGAGCGCGCTTCCGCTGGCGTTCTCACGCTTGGTGAGCAGTGATCGGCTGGATTGCGGGCAGGATGTCGCTCCGCTGCTTTCCGGTGCGCTCTCCGCCACAACCTGGCAAGCGCGAGAAGGCCACATTGTCAGCGCATGCGAGGCGATGGCTCGAATGCACAATGAACTGGCAATGACGCCACCGCTGTAGCCAACAGCGCTCTTTTCCCACGACCTGCCATGCCGCGTGATCGGGGCGGATCGCTTCGTGGAGACGATTGACATGTACATCCAATCCCTGGAAATCAGGGCAATCATCGAACATGCCGGCTGGATTGGTGGCCTCGATCATCTGAGCGATTCGGTCGATCTCAAAACTCGACCGGAGTTGGCAACGAAAATGAACACACTCTACGAATATCAGGGTACGTTGTAATGAGCAAGTCGTCGACTACTACGTGTAAGTTGCACATCTCAATAATGTCTTCGCTGTGTCCTAACAATGTCACCTTCAAAGTATACCGAGGGGTTGGAACTCGGTCACGGTGTACGTGGCGGCATTTACGATCTGGTTAGGGTGAAGATCGGCGCCGATGCGAAACGGATATCGTCCAGGATCGCAGTCGGACCCTGCGATATCGCGGGGATGGATGGTTCTCACTGATGTTGACAATGGAATAGGGCAGACTTTGCGGGACACGCCGGTTCTAACGCGAGGAGATCACTTCGCGTTTTCGGAACCGGCGATCGCGTAGATACCACCGTAGCCGCCAACATAGACAATTCCACCGACCACTGCCGGCGAGGAATTGACACCGACTCCAACGTTGAAGTGCCACAGTTCTGTTCCGGTTTTCGCGGTCAGGGCATAGACGTTGCCTTCCTCATTCCCGATGTAAATGACACCATCTGCGAGAACCGGCGAAGAGTAGACGTTGCCATCGGTGACGAATTGCCATCGCTCTTCCCCGGTCGCCGCTACCAGCGCGTAGACGGTGCCGGCCCGACTTCCGAAATAGACCACTCCGGAGACCACTGCAGGGGATGAGATGATCGGTTCACCCGTGGCGAAGCGCCATCGTTCAGCTCCCGAGGCCGCGTCCAGCCCGTAGAGGAAACCATCGCTGCCGCCGAAGAAGACAAGCCCTTTAGCGATGGACGGTGATGTCGTAACTCCGAACTCGGAATAAAACTGCCAGAGTTCACTGCCATTGTTCGCGTCCAGCGCATAGAGATTGTTGTCGGCACTTCCGATGTAAACCACACCATCGACGACGGCCGGGGATGATTGCACATAGCTCCCGGTAACGAAGCGCCACAATTCGTTTCCGTTTGTGGCATCGAGCGCATAGACATTTCCGTCATACCCGCCGACATAAACAACGCCACCAACGACCGTCGGTGAATCCCCGACCGCGTCTCCCGTCTCGAACTTCCAACGGAGTTCACCGGTTGCTTTGTCCAGCGCGTAAACGTTGCTATCCTGACTTCCGAAGTAGATCGTGTCACCGACTATGGCCGGAGTAGAGCCTACCCAGTCGCGCGTGAGAAAGCGCCACTTCTCCGCACCGGTGGCCGCATCCAGCGCAAAGACGGCGCTGTCGAAACTCCCTACATAGAGCACGCCCTCCACTACGACCGCAGAGGTGTAGTTGTTGGGCGTCTCCTGCCGCCACAGTTCGACCGGTTCACCCGCAGGACCGGGCCCCGGCATTTTGCCCGTGTGGGCTGAGTCGCCGCGAAACATTGGCACACTATCGGTTTTGCCCAGGGTCATTCCGACCGAAGAGAAAACCAGGATAAGGCAGACGCAAAGCGCCGCTGGAAATCGCAATTTGTTCCACATTGCACGCCTCACATGTTGCCTCTTCGCGGCCGGATGCGTTCTGGCCCCACCGAGGACGGATGTTTTCGCCAGATGTAGTCAGCAATGGCTGCAGCATAGCACCGTCGGCGTTCGGTCACTTCTTGGGTCTCGCTGAGAGTCACCGTGAACCATTCGAAGGGCTCCGATTGCCGAAACTCCGAACGTACCCAGGGGAACGGCGCCTCGGGGCGCGCCCTTCTTCCGGAGCATCGAACAGGGTATCGCGTGAGTTCAGCGATCACCGATCAAACCTGCCTCTGCCGCATCAGTTCACGAAGTGAAGATAGACAAAGGCAGGAATGCGGCCACGGTGTACGTGGCGGCGTAGACGATCTGGCTGATGCGGAGATCGACGCAGACGCTGGCGAGCAGGCATGCCTCCGTTCTGGTTAGCGAGTGCTCGGATTCCAGGTAGGCCAGGATTCCTTGCACTGCGGAGCGCGCCGCCGCATACAAACTGGAATCGCTCGCGGCGGCAGCGAACCACTCACCCGTCGCGGGGTCCGCGTTTCCGGGTGAGGAAACGCGGACCGGGACTGGATTGACCCTTGATCAGGTCAATCGCAGCATGACGGTCGCGTCCATCTCGATGGCTGTTCCGCACACGTCGCCATCACCCTGAGCCGCGTGGGCATCGCCAACGGAAAAGAGCGCGCCCGGCACTGCCACAGAGAAATTGAGGGTCGAACCCGCAGTCAACTGGCGGATGTCCAAGTTGCCTCCGACTGCACGAGGAGGGGAGGTGCTGTGCTGACCGGCACCTTCTAGGGCGACACCGAACACACCGCAAAATGGTCTGATCGGGATCCGGATGTGTGATTTGAACAAGGTGAAGTCGCCGGCCCGCAGATCCCAAAGGTGAAGTGCCCGCGCATCGACCTCTCCATCAAGTGGACTACCATGAGCCGGACCGAGCGAGGTCCACCCCCAATCTCCAGAAACGACCTCCAGAATCTCGATCACCAGCGTGTCACCCGGTTCCGCACCCGCAATCTCGACCGGACCGGTGAGCGCGTGGCCCATCTGCCCTGAACCGGGTCCGGTTGCAGGCGGTCGATTCGCGTGTGAGATCACCAGCGCCAGAAGATCCGGCGATGTCTCCGTGAGGAAACCGGGAACCGTCCCATTCGCCACGTCGCGGGCGATGCCGCCCTGTGAAGGTTCGCGCGTTTCGAAGACGACGGTGTCGCCGGGTTGAATGGTCAGGCGAGGCAGCAGGGAACGGTCCCAGGTAGTGTGAATCGCGTCCGTGCCCAGGTGATGAAACGTAGGTGCTTGCACTGATGTCAAATCCAATCCCATCGAGTTACTGAACCGTCAGCGCTACTACTGCTGATCGTCGGACACGCATGTGTTGGACCTCCACGACGTCTCATCTGGAGTCGATCCGAGGAGTTTTCAAGAGAACCCAGTCGTTGTGGCACACATTATGCAGCCGCAATTCCCAACACAGTGCCATTCCGACGCGAAGGCAGTTGCGTCTTCGCATCGGGAATTCGCGCTTGTTTGTGGCTCCGGGTGACACGTATCCGGTCCAATGGACGACGCCTCACCTCGATGGCACTCCGCCGGTTGGACCCTCGTTTCTGCTTCCTGACGATCTGATTTCCATGCTTCATCCCTCGCTCGGAGATCGTGTGGAAATCGTTGCCGTCCGCGCCTGCTCATGATGATGCCTGGCTTCCGGACGGGAGGAGGGGTGGCTCTTTATAACCTGCAACGCCCTGGGGTGTCTTCCTGATCCACTCATTCGTCATCCAGATCCCGTGCGGAGGTACACATGAACGAAACCGAGCCAAACAAAGAGCACATCACTGGATTGCCCGGTGGGGAGGTGCAACCACTTCGCCTCTCTCGTCGCTTTTTCCTCAAAAGTTCTGGCGCAGCGGTCGCCTCGACCGGTGCCGTCACCATTGGCTCCATTGCCGCACTCGACGCGCGGTCGGCGCACGCCCAGGACGCCTCCCCGGTCGCCACTTCTGAAGATGGCATGGAAGGGATGGCCGAGTCACGAGCCGCATCGTTCTTCAACATTCACGAGGCCGAAACGGTCGACGCGATCGTCTCGCGGATCATTCCGGGTACGGCTGAAGATCCTGGGGCGCACGAGGCTGGGGTCGTCTTCTATATCGACCGGGCGCTGGCTGGCACGAACCTGGGCTATCAGCTCAAGACGTATAGCCAGGGGCCATTCCCTGTGGTTTCCGAAGAGGTGGTTCCCGTTGAGCGTTCGAGTAGTCGCGATATTTACGACTTCGTGCCAATCGCCTCCGATCTGATTTCCCGTTACGGGTATCAGTCGGTCCTCGTCCCGCAGGAGATTTACCGGCGGGGTCTTGAGTACGTCGATGCCTACGCGCAGAGTCAGTCCCAAAACGATTTCGTCGATCTGACCGAGGAACAACAAGACCAGATCTTGACCGATATGGAAGCTGACAAAGCGACCGGGTTCGACGGACCTGGCGCGAAGGCGTTCTTTACGCAACTGCGCAATGACACCATCGAGGGAATGTTTGGCGATCCGATGTACGGCGGCAATCGCGATCTCGCGGGCTGGAAGTTGATCGGATATCCCGGCGCGCAGCGGTTCTATACGCCGGATGACATCAAGGATCAGTCCTTCACCCGAGAACCACAGAGCCTCGGTCAATTGATCGCGAACGAAGGTCACTAGGAGAGAGCACCAATGGCAGAGAACAAGAAGGTCGATGTCGTCACCGTCGGCGCCGGTCTGGTGGCCGGAATCAATGCCTATCACATGACCAAAGCTGGAATGGAGGTCGTCTCGCTTGAACAGGGACCGTGGCTCACAACCAGCGGCGATTTTTCCCACAATCACGACGAGTTGCGCTATAGCACGCGGCGGGGGTTAATGGTCGATCTCTCCCGGGAAACCTGGACCTGGCGACCGGACCCCAAGCGGACGGCGCTGCCCATGCGGCAATACGGATCGTTCAATCCCCACCAGGGTGTTGGTGGCGCGGCGGTCCACTGGGCGGCGCAAAACTGGCGCTTCTTTCCCTCGGACTTCGAGTATCGCAGCCACCACATTCAGCGCTACGGCGAGGACAAACTCCCGGTCGGCAACCGGATTCGCGATTGGGGAATCACCTGGGACGAGATTGAGCCGTACTACGACGCATGGGAGTACGACTCTGGCGTTTCGGGCACCGCCGGCAACATCATGGGGACGCAAATCGACGGTGGCAACGTGTTCGAGGGGCCGCGTGCTCGCGAATATCCATTACCGTCTTTGACAAAGTCGATTGTCGCTGACAAATTCACGGCGGCGGCAAAGGAACTCGGCTATCACCCCTTCCCCCAACCGTCGGGCATCCTCTCGGAGTCCTATAAAGATCTCGCGGGGAACACCCGCGGCGGCTGTATCTACTGCGGATTCTGCACGCGGTACGGCTGCGAAGTCGCGGCGAAGAGCAACTCGCTCGTTGTCCACATGCCAGCAGCGTTGGCGACGGGAAAGTACGAAATTCGCCCCAACAGCTACGTCTACAACATCGAGACCGATAACACCGGCAAGGCGACCGGCGTTTCGTACCTCGATGCATCCGGACGGAGTCAATTCCAGGAAGCCGATATCGTTCTTGTCTCGGCCTACATGTTGATGAACGTCCGGCTCCTGCTAATGTCACGGTCGTCCTCCCATGCGTCTGGGATTGGGAACGATCGTGGTCTGGTTGGGACGAACTACACGTACCAACTCGGTGGCGGCGGGTCATCGGGTCTCTTCGAAGGCGAGCAGCTCAACCAGTTTATGGGCAACGGGTCGATGGGATCGTTGATCCATGACTTCAACGCCGACAACTTCGATCATTCCGATCTCGACTTTATCGGTGGCGGCTCGATCAGTTCCGGCAGCGGTGAGCGGAACCCGGTGAGTTCGGTCGGCGGTGTCCCGACGGAGAGTGGCAAGACGTGGGGCACGGAGTGGAAAGAAGCCCTCCGCACGAACTGGGATAGCTATGCCGGAATCGGGATCCAGGGCGAGAGTCTTCCGTACGACGACCAGTTTGTCGATCTCGACCCGACGTACCGCGATCGTTTCGGATTCCCATTGCTGCGAATCAGCTTCGACTGGCATGAGAATGATTACAACCTGATCCGGTATCTCTCGCCGAAGATGCGGGAGATTCTGGAAAAGATGGGAGCCAAGAACATCCGGACATCTGAAAAATTGTCGCCCTATTCGATCGCTCCGTACCAGAGTACGCATTGCACTGGTGGCGCGATTATGGGTACTGATCCCGGCAACTCCGTTGTCAACAAGTATGGTCAGGTTTGGGATACGCCAAACGTCTTCGTCGTTGGCGCGTCGCAGTTCCCGCAAAATCCAGGAATGAACCCTACCGGAACGGTGGCCGCGTTGGCCTATCTGGCTTCTGACGGCCTGGTCAACAAATACATCAACGATCCCGGCAACATCATTTCATAGCCGGGCCAGGAATCGACATTTGAGCCGGGTGCCGGAGGTGGCCAAACCATCCCCGGCACCCGGCTCTTTCGTTTGGGCTCGTGAGATGTCGGGAGGTCATGTAGACAGCAAGTGACCCGGTCTCTGCCGACCGAAAGGGTTGGGCACACTCGCTTGTTGTAGCTAATAGCACGGGTATCGAACAGCAATGTGGGATCGTGATGCAAGGTCTGCAAAGTGATGATTCGAAATTGGACATGTCGTGATCCGCAAAACCAAATCAAGATAACTGATTTCGGAGATGTCAACCCGTGAAAGGCAACTGACGATGGAGTTGTCCAACGTTGTGATCGCGCTTTTCAACAACCAAGCACCTGTTACATCGCGACCACGATGCCCGATGGATCGCCTCAACTCACATTGACCTGGGTCGATACCGACCGAAAGCACGTCATTATCACCAGTGTTCAGACGCACCTGAAGGTCAGAAATATCGAGCGAGATCTGCGGGTTGCGGTCGCCATTGCCGATCCCGAAAACGCCATGCGCTACTTCCAGATTCGCGGGCGGGTTATTGATCTCACCACCGAGGGCGGGGCCGAACACATCGAGCAGGTCTCCCGGAAATACACCGGTGGATCCTACGCCTGGTACGGTGGGCGAGATCAGGTGCGGGTGAAGATCACTACCGAACCCGAGAAGATCGGCGGCATGGGGGTAACGGCCGGCGATAATCTGCGATCTCGGCCTCCGGAACATGCTGACTGGGTCGCAGGGCAGATGTGAAGGAACCGCCTCAACCACGTCCGTCGCGGTTTACCGCGTTGTCGAGAGGACGAACTCGCCGGATCTCGACAATGTGACGAATTCTGGACCAAGTCCTGGGGGCAGTTTTTTCGCCTCCTGGACACCTCGTTCGAGTGCGCGCTTGTTGTCGAAGCCCAGTGCGTCAAGAATCGGGTTATTAACCTCCGTCACCTGTTTGCGCGGTGTGTGCAACCGGGTGCGTCGCATGGCTTCCTCCAGCTGGTCAACATCCGGGATAAGGTCGAGCGCGGGCATCGTAAATCCTCGGAAGACTTTCAGAATTGTCTCCAGCGTCTCGTCGGGCAGATACTGCAGATGAATGCGGGTCAGCGCCAGGAAGATGCCGTGGTGCGCTATTTCGTCTCGCGCGACAATCTGAAAAGCGCCCGCTGCCCCGATCTGGTGACCACGACGTCGTTCTTCCGCGGATGCCTGTTCCGAAAGTCCGTATTCCATGCGGATGCGTTTGCGCATCTCGTCGTAGTTGAAAAATGTCGCGCGCCCCTGGACCATCGTATAGCACAGGACGCCGAGTGGAGTTTCAAGACCGGGGTGGTTGTCCCGCATCGACCATTTGTGGGAAATGACCTCTTCGATGTATTCCTTAAGTTGGGATTCCGTCTTTTGTTCCGAATGCTGCAGGACGAGCTCCCACGCCCATCCATGCTTCAATTCCTCCATTCCCCAGGCAAGTTGGAGGTTACGCCGGACTCGATTGTTGCTGAAGAGTTCCAGACCCTCCTGAACATAGTCTCCGACATATTCTTCAACTCCCAGATACGCCTGAATGATGGTCACCGTGTCTGGACTGAGCAAATGTCCGAACTGATGCATCTCGGCGATAGGGAGTTCATTCGGAACCCAGTTCCGAACCTTCATGGCCCTGGTGAAATAGGCTTCGAAACACTGGCGCGATTCTTTTTCGATTGCATCCAATCGAGCCTGACGTGTCCACGGTCCCTGCACGACCAACGGCATGGTGATAGGAGGGTTGCCGGCGGTTTTAATGGTTGCCTCTTTTCTAAATACTGGTTCCGATCGACCCGTGTCAAACAAAACTCAGATCAATAAAGCACATGGGTAGTCATTCCCGCCATCACGTGTGAGTTCCCATGCGACGAAGATCCAGCGGCGTGGGATGGTGGGAGTTCGCTCGCTTGTTGCGCCAATCGCCATCAGCAGTCGGAAGATTGTGGTTACCGAAGCGCTGGCAAGACCCGTTCTCCCAGTAATTTGGCTCCACCCCCATCGGTAAAACCGTGCGGTGTTCCGAACTCGATCCGGGTGACCCCGGCATCGAAGAGTGCGGTCGCTTGCCGTACGATCTGTGCTGGCGTACCGGAAAAGGCAAAGCGATCGAGGATATCATCCGGCACCAGAGCGGCCGCAGCGTCAAGATCCTCCTCTTGCACAAATGCTGCCATCCGTGAGAGATGCACCGCGGGAATGTCGACGGTCGGGTCCAGCGGCGCGACAACGGGCAGGTAACGCGCGACCTCTCGCCGGGCGTGTGCACGGGCTCCGGCGCCATCCTCATCGCACACGGTGACTGCGCCGAAGACGATGCCGATCGATTCGGGTGATCTCTCGGCTGCAATCGCCCCCGGCGCAACGCGGGCGCGGATCGTGGAGACAAAATCGGGATTCGTCGAGCCGCCTACCTTCACTTCATCGGCGACTTCACCGGCGTATGCCAGAAGCCGTTCTCCCCAGGAACCGATGAGTAAGGGAACGTTGGGACGGAGCACGGGGTATTGCAGCATGCGACCGCCTGGAAGTTTATAGATCGCACCTGTGAACCCGTCGTCCCGCCCCTCCAGGAGATGGCGGACGACTGAAACGCACTCCCGAATGCGGAGCAACGGTCGATCCGACTCGACCCCGATCTGATCCAACCACGCGCCTCGGGCGAGTCCAAGATAGGCCCGGCCATCAGAGGCCGAATCCAGCGCCGCGATTTGACCGGCGATCTCGACGGGATGCAGCAGAAACGGATTCAACGCGGCCGGTCCGATCCGGATGCGTGACGTCGCCCGGGCAATCGCGAGCAATGGCACAATCGCCGGTTGAAATCCGAGATCGGCGTAGACACTGATGGCATCGAACCCGAGCTCCTCGGCCAACGCGCCAAGTGCCGCATACTCTTCGTACTGTTTGTTGCCCTGGAATGCGATTGACAGCTCAGGCATAACACTCCACCGGGTGACCGTGACATCGAAAGGACGCACGTCATTGTCCGATGACCGCTTCGAACTTGCGAATCTTCGGGTCACGGTCGACCGGATCGAGGGACGCTCCGTGTGCGGGCTCCGCGTCGGTGATTACTTCGAGGTGACGGAGAGCAGCCGCGTCCGCATTCCTCCCGATCGTCACTTTTGCCTCTATGCGCTCGCCGCCGTGCTTCCCCTGATCCCCGCCAAGATGCGCGCGCTCGACCCCGCCGACTGGATGGCGCAGGACAGCTTCGTCGCCTGCCCGGACCCGGAAGAACGCCTGATCATGCGGATCGAACGCATCGGGACCGTTGAATTGGAAACCCAGGATCTGACGTAGGTGCGGTGAGGGGTTTAAGATTAGCTAATCTCAAACAACCTGAGATTGTTGAAAGCGGCAGTGTATGTTGTCGCGTAGCTATCACTGTATAGACCCACGCCGAATGATGCGGTGCCAGTTTGAAAGGAATCGCTCGCAATCGAGCCTAAACTCTCTCGATTGACTAGGACGTAAAAAACTCCATCAACGAACCGGAGTTCGAGAGTGTAATTGACGAAGTCCCCTCCTTTAACATAAGTCCATGGGATAAGATCAACCCATTCTCTTGTGATGACGTTGAATGTGGTAAATCGCCATCGGTTCGTAGATGGCTGTATCTGAAGCCCATATGTGTTCTCTGGGTCAACTGTGCTGCTGTAGGCTAAAAATACAAAACCATCTCCATTGTCGACTGACTTCACATCCACTACGATAGAAGTCCTATCAATGTTCTCAGTTTCGTTTAGCGAATAGCTGATACTGCCATCCTTGGCTCGTAGTTGAAGCGAAAAGTCTGCATAAAAAGAGTCACCATAGGCGCGCGTACCCGTGGTAAAGCCTTGGGTGCCGCCTCCTCTCAAACCATCGGCTAGCAGAATCCTATCGTACGTTCTTAGGTCGTCCAGGGCTATAGATGCTTCGGTTTTTGACGGGTTGAGTTCAAACGCAGATTCGTATTGCCGCCGCGCTCCCTCAAGATTCCCGTCTTCCTCAAGCGAAGTGCCATAAATAACGATGGAGTAATAGAGATCGTCCTTAAGTTGCTGGCTTTCCGGATGTCGGCTCAA
>Ga0105048_10009078_pt1 | contig 15861 bp, 15 predicted proteins | sample MAT05_FD_78382 | JGI IMG/M metagenome (GOLD analysis project Ga0105048, IMG submission 78382) | Freshwater microbial communities from Lake Fryxell liftoff mats and glacier meltwater in Antarctica - MAT-05 | ecosystem: Environmental > Aquatic > Freshwater > Ice > Liftoff microbial mat | place...
CGCGCCGCACAAGGTTTGCCCCGGCCTTCGCCAATTGCGCCGCCAGCGCCGGGTGCCGGGCTGCCCTCTTGGCAAGCCGGAAGTCCAGTTTGTCGTCGACGACGGTGGCCTGCCCGGCGCTGACCTGATCGCCCTCTGTCACCGACCGAGCGATCAACGTCCCTCCGAAGCGCGCCGGTGCCGGAATGCGGTCGCGCGCCTCGACGGTGCCATAGACCGCCCTCCGTTCGATGACCGGCGTCGCACCCACGGCGACAGGAATCCGCGCCCCTGACGGGGTCGCACCGATCCTGAGGTCAGAATGACGCCTGGCCGGTGTGCCGCCCCGTCAGGCGACGCGGCTGGGCCGGGATGACGCCGCCTCGGGGTCGTGAAAGGTTTTCTGCAACGGCGTGTCCCAGAACGACGGCTGCTGAAGCACCGCCAGAAACCGGGCCGAGGCCAGCCCCTGACCGTAGGCCGCGTCGCGCGGATGGCGGCGGCCCCATTGGGTTGTCAGAAAGTCCAGGATGGCCGCCCGGTCCTGCGCGCGCACCGCCGTTACCGACGGCGCTTCGGCCCGGTTGGTCTGACGCGTGCCGACATCCAGCGACGGGATCGACAGGAACGGCGCCTCGCGGACCCCGGCGCTGGAATTGCCGACCACACAGGCGGCATTCTTCATCAACTCCGAGAAATAGGTGAACCGCAGCGACGGGATCACCCGGAATTGCGCCGGGGGCAACCGCTGCAGCACCGCAAAGATATCGGCCGAACCCGGATCGTTGTTCGGGGCAATGACCACGAACGCCCGCCCGCTGGCCTGCAACGCCGACAGGAACGCCTCGGCCTGGACCGCCATCGTGTCGGCTTCGGACGTGACCGGATGAAAGGTGCAGATGCCGTAGTCGGTGAAGGGAATCGCATAGCGCCGCCGCACCTCATCAAGCGTGACGCCCGAATCCATGGCGTGGATATCCAGTTCCGGAGAGCCGATGACATGGACGTATTCCGGCGGCTCGCCCAAGGCACCGACCCGGCGCGCGGCCGATTCCGACGAGACGAAATGATGGCTCGCCAGCTTGGTGTTGCAGTGGCGCAGCACCTCGTCGATGGTGCCCGACACCTCTCCCCCCTCGATATGGGCCGAGCGGATGTAGTTCGTGGCCGTCACCAGCGCGCAGGCCGTCGCCTCGATGCGGTCGCCATGGATCACCACCAGATCGGGCCGGCTTTCACGGACAAAGTCCGAGAAGCCGACAACCGTCTTGGCCAGCACGATATCCTGCGGGTCGCCCGACCGTTGGTTCAGGAATTCGTGGACCGACACGCCCGCCATGCGGCTGACTTCGACCTTGGTCAGACCATACTGATCAAGCATGTGCATGCCGGTGACGAAGAACGCCACCTCAAACCCGGCGTCCCGCACCGCCGTTGCCAAGGGCGCGATCTTTCCGAAATCCGCCCGGGTTCCGGTCACAAAGAGGATGCGCTTGCTCACCCGGCATCACTCCAGATCAGACCAGCGCAACTGGGTGTTCCGGATCACGCTGCGGGTCAGCCTGCGTCCGATGACGCTGTCAAACTCATACCCGGCAATCTCGCCCGATCCGGGCCTGCGTGCCCAGATGTCCTGCTCGGCAATGACATGCCCCGCCGGCAGATCGCGGTCCGCCACCACGCTGGCGCGGGCGAACAGATACACCGGCTCCTCTGCCGCCGTGCGCTGCTTGGGGTTGCGCGCGGCGGTCCAGATTTCTCGGGACCGGTCGATCAGATGCCGCAACTCTGCCGGATCCATCGAGTTGATGATGTCCGGCCCCTGCCGGTAGCGGCTGTCGGTGTAGTGCCGCTCCAGTATGCAGGCCCCCAGCGCCACGCTGGCCAAGGCCATCTCGGGCCCGATGGAATGGTCGGAAAAGCCCACCACCGCCCGGGGAAACGCCTGCTGCAGGTCGGTCACGCCGCGCAGCGACACGATCTCGGGCGGACTGGGATACAGGTTGGTGCATTCCAGCAGCGCATAGTCGATGCCCGCATCGTCCAGAATGGCCACCGAGGCGCGGATGGACTCGATGGTCTGCATCCCCGTCGACAGGATCACCGGCCTGCCCTTGCGCGCGATGTGGCGGATCAGAGGCAGATTGTCAGCCTCGCCCGATCCGATCTTGAAGGCGGGCACCCCGATATCGTCCAGAAAATCGGCGGCCTTGCGACTGAACGGGGTCGAGATGTAGATCAACCCCAGGTCTTCGGTATAGGTTTTCAACGCAATCTCGTCATCCGCCGACAGCGCGCACCGCTCCATGACATGCCAGATCGACACGTCGGCATTGGGCGGAAAGATCGACTTTGCCTCGTCCGTCATCTCGTCGTCGATGAAATGGGTCTGGTGCTTGATGATCTCGCAACCCGAGCCGGCGGCAAGGCGCACCATGGTCTTGGCCACCTCAAGGCTGCCACCGTGGTTGATGCCGATCTCGGCGATGACCAGCGGCGGATGCTCTGGCCCGATCAGCCGATGGGCGATCTTCATCCGTCACTCCCGCAATGGTTTCAGCGCGTTGCGCCTGTCACCTATGATTTGTATAAGGATTGAGAAATGGATCGCGTTCCCGAATTCAAGCCATCGGCGGAAACCCGCCAGACGTGGCGCTGCGCATGATGGCGTCTCAGGGCGGCATCGTGGCACTGGTGCCCGCGCGGGGCGGGTCCAAGGGCCTGCCCGGCAAATGCGTGCGCCCGCTCCATGGTGTGCCGCTTTATCAGCACGCGGTGAACCACGCCCTTGCCGCAGGCATCGGCCGCGTGGTCATTTCGACCGATATCGACAGCATCCTCGACAGCCCGGCGCAGACTGGCGTGTCACCGGTGCGCCGCCCCGCCGCCCTCGCACAGGATGCGACGCCGATGATCGACGTGCTGCTGCATCATCTGGACACCGGCGATCTGGGTGACGGGCTGGTTGTGCTGCTGCAACCCACCTCGCCGTTGCGGACGCCCGCCGATATCGACGCGGGTCTGTCCCGGTTCCGCGACGGCGGCTACGATCTGGTGATGAGCGTGTGCGAAGGCGACAGGTCGGTGCTGAAATGGGGCATGGCGCATGGCGGGCGATTTCAGTCGCTGAACGATCCGGCCTACACCTTTGCCAACCGCCAAAGCCTGCCAGCCGTCGTGCGGCCCAACGGGGCGGTCTATGTCATAGACAGCGGCTGGCTGCGGCACCACCGCAGGCTTGACGGCGGGCGGACCGGCTGCTTCCTGATGCCCGCCGGGCGGTCGCACGACATCGACACCCAGGCGGATTTTGACCGCTGCACAGACCTGCTGGCCAAATCCTAGCGCGGCCGCGCAAAGGAAAACGCGATCTCCCCCCGCAGCAGCCCAAGCGCCGCCTTGGCGATGTTGTCGACGTTCGTCTCGGGGTCGAAAGTGCCCAGAACTTTCTCCCACCCCCGCACCGCAACGCCCGGATGCCCCCGCGCCATCAGCGCCCCCGCCGCCTGTTCCAGCGCCGCATGGTCGATCGGCGTCGCGGCCACCGCCTCCGCATCCAGATCGTCAGAGAACGCCGTGATCCCCGGCATCATCCGATACCACGACTGCCCCATCACCACCGCCGGCTTGCCTGACTTGATCGCCTCCCACCCCGCGGTGCCCGAGATCACCGCCACGAACTGCGATTTGCCGATCAGCACATGGGTGTCGGCATTCGACGGCATGAACCGCACGTTGGCGATGCGCTTGAGCCGGTGAAAGAACATTGGCCCGCGCGCGTAAGCCCCCTGTTTGGGGTTCTCTTTCACATAGATCAGCCAGTCATCCGGCAGCCTGCGCGACAGATCCTCGATCGCCAGCACCTGATCGCGGTAGCGCCCGCCAAGCGCCGATGTCGTCATCTCGGGCTGCAGATGCAGCGGAAAATAAACAAACTTGCGGGTGAAATCTGTTGTCTGACCCTCGTAGTCGGCCAGATGCTCGAAATAGGCCAGCTCATTCTCGTCAAAGAACCGCGCGAACGGATCGCGCCATTTCGGGAAATCGCCGTAAATCCGGTTCATCCGCGTCAGCACCCGCCACAGATAGACCGGGTCAAAGGCGGACAGCGGCTTTTTCGCCAGCGTGTAGGCCGCGAAATGGCCAAGGCCCCGCAGGGTCAGACGCCCGGTCTTCTGCGCTGCGGCATCCATCTTGGGCATGTAGAACAGGTCCGTCACCCGGCCCCGCTCGATCGGCAGCGGCGGTGCTGCACTGGCGCCCACGTCGAACCAGCCATAATCCTCGATCCCCGCCATCGAAAACGAGGTGTTGGGAAAATGCGACAGCGTCAGGATCACCGTCTGCAACCCCAGCGACCGGGCAACCTGATACAGCACCGTGTCATAGACCAGATGCGGAATGTTGAAAAACAGCACATGGGTCGACCGCGCGTCGATCAGCCGGCCCGCCATGACATCCGACAGGATGTGGTAGTAATCCAGATAATCCTGCAGGTTCTGCAGGTTGTGCGGCCGATAGCGGTAGGCCGGACCAAAGCGGTTCATCTGGTCGACCGTGGTTTCCATCATCTGCCGGAACGCGGGGTCGGCCAGCAGCGGCAGATTGGCGGCACGATAAGTCTGGCCGTCCATCAGATGCCCGGACCTGGCGCGCCGGGTGTCCATCCGGGCCAGGGATGATCCCTTGAAGTCGGCATCGGTATCGCCCAGATGCACGACATCCTCCAGATCGCTGCCAGCCAGCGCCTTCAGACGATGCAGAAACGGCGCGGTATGCTTGCCGGGCGCGTTGCAGAACAGACGGATCGGCATGAAAACTCCGGAAATCGCGGTCAATTAAGCGACGTCGGCCAATTGGGCAGACCTGTCAAACGGCAACGCGGTTGGACGGGTGGCCGACCGGCGCATCGGCACCTGTCCGCCGATCCGGGCCCCGCCACCCCCGCGGGGGTCACTCCAACTGGTAGATCCGCCGCGCATTGCCCTGCGCCACGGCCACCTGCTCGTCCGCCGACAGCCCCGCCAGCAGGTCGCGGCTGATCGCGATCCAGTCCGGCAGACCCGGCCCCAGATTGACCACCGGCCAGTCGCTGCCCCACACCATCCGCCCCGGCCCGAACGCTCCGATCACATGGTCGACCCACGGCCGCAACACCGCCACCGAGGCCCCCAGGGCTCCGCAATAAGCCGCGATCCCCGACAGCTTGACCTGCACATGGGGCAAGGCCGCGATGGCGGTGATCCCCGCCGCCCAGGCGTCGAACGCCTCACCGGCAATATCGGGAACCCCGCAATGATCCAGCACCAGCACCTGATCGTCGCAAGCCCGCGCCAGATCAAACGCCAGCCCCAACTGCCGCGCCAGAAAACACATGTCGAACGGCAGCCCCCGGGTCCCCAGTTTCCGCAGATTGGCCCGAAACCCCGTCCCCTGCGACAGCCCATCCGGCATCACATGCAAAATCCGCCGGACCCCCCGCACCCGCAGCCCGGCACATTCATCCAGCCAGTCGTCAAACCCCTCCGCCTCGGGGCGGCACGACGCGATCTGCCCCAGCACGTCCAGCCCCGCCACCAGCCGCGCCTCGTCCCGGTAATCGGCATCATCGACGCCGCATTCCATGACCAGCGCCCCGACAACCCCCCGCCCCGCCACCAGCCCCTGCCAGTCGGCAACCGTGAAATCACCCGAAGCCAAAGCCGGCACGTCGCGCGTCCAGCCATATCCCAGCCGATCACGACAGATCAGGTGCAGATGGGTGTCTATAAACTCCAAACCGCCAACCCCCTGATGTCGCCCAATCTTCTGTTCATAAATATCCCACGGGGGGGTCCGGGGGGACGTGAAGTCCCCCCGGCGTCCGCGCAGCCGGCCTCAGTCGGCAATCACATCCTGCCGCTGGGCACCAAGCCCCTCGATCCCCAGCGTCACCACTTCGCCCGCCTTCAGAAACCGCTGCGGCTTCATCCCCAGGCCCACTCCCGGCGGCGTCCCGGTGGAAATCACGTCGCCCGGATGCAGCGTCATGAACTGGCTCAGGTAGCTGACCAGAAACGCCACGCCATACACCATCGTCCGGGTCGAGCCGTCCTGCATCCGCTGATCGCCGACATCCAGCCACATCGCCAGATCCTGCGGGTCGGCCACCTCGTCGCGCGTCACCAGCCACGGCCCGATCTGGCCAAAGTTGTCGCAGCTTTTGCCCTTGGTCCACTGGCCCGCGCGTTCGGTCTGAAACGCCCGTTCGCTGACGTCGTTGACCACGGCATAGCCCGCGACATGGGCCATCGCCTCGGCCTCGGTCACATATTTGGCCCTGGTGCCGATGATCACGCCCAGTTCCACCTCCCAGTCGGTCTTCACCGACCCGCGCGGAATGATGATCGGGTCGTTCGGGCCGCAGATGGCACTTGTGGCCTTCATGAAGATGATCGGCTCGGGCGGCACCGTGGCCCCGGTTTCGGCGGCATGGTCGGAATAGTTCAGCCCGATGCAGATGAACTTGCCGGTGCCTGCCACGCAGGGCCCCAGACGGGTGTCGCCCATCACCGGCAGGGACGCATGGTTGGCCGACCGGATCGCGGCCAGCCCGGCGTCCGACAGCACCTCGCCGCCGATGTCGGCGACCACGCCAGACAGATCGCGGATCACCCCATCCACCAGAATGCCGGGCTTTTCGGCCCCGGCCGGGCCATGACGCAGCAGTTTCATGTCATCTCCTCACACATTCGCCCAACCGCCGTCGATCACATGCGCGACCCCGGTGGTATAGGCCGACTCGTCGCTGGCAAGATACACCACCAGTGCCGCGATTTCTTCGGGTTTGCCGATCCGCCCGATCGGTTGCCGGGCAACAAACGCCGCCCGCGCCGCCGCGTAATCCCCGGTTGCGCGCAGCCGGTCGTCCAGGGACGGGCTTTCCACCGTCCCCGGGCAGATGGCGTTGCAGCGGATGCCGCGCGTGACGAAATCGGCGGCGATCGCCTTGGTCAGGCCGATCACCCCCGCCTTGGTCGCGCCATAGACAAAGCGGTTGGGGGCGGCGATCACCGAGCCTGCGACCGAGGCCATGTTGAGGATGCTGCCGGTGCCGCGCTCCAGCATGCCGGGCAGAAAGGCACGGCACATCCGATACATCGCCGTCATGTTCAGATCGAGGCTGAAGGCCCATTGATCCTCGTCACAGTCAAGGATCGACCCCGATGCGACAAAGCCCGCGCAGTTGAACAGGATGTCGGGTGCCACCCCGGCCGCCGCCGCCGCGATGCTGGCCGGGTCGCGCACGTTCAGATGCCGCACCTCCAGCCCGATCTCGGTCAACCCCGCCAGCGCCGCCTCGTTCACATCCGTCGCCACCACCCGCGCGCCTTCGCGTGCCATGGCCAGCGCCGACGCGCGCCCGATGCCCTGCCCCGCCGCCGTCACCAGCGCCGTCTTGCCGTCCAGCCGTCCCATCTGCGCCTCCCCCAGAGTGCCCCGACAATGCCCCAGGCGCGGGCACCAAGGCTAGGCGAAAAATCGCATGTGGTCAGATTTTCTGACCGAAACGGGTCAGACGCCGTGGTCGGGAACCTTGCGCGACGGCGCCAGATAGGGCTGCGTCACATCGCGCAGCGTCACGTCCAGCGCCTCGACCGTCAGGGCAATTGCGCCGTCTCCGGCCAGGGTCAGCAGCACCTGCCCCGCGCCATCCTCTGGCCCGTCAAACCGGACCGTCAGCAATGACAGAACTGTGTCGCGGTCGGTGCGGTCGATGCCCTGACTGCGCACCGCCCCCACGTCGTCGAACACCAGCAGGCTTTGCACCCGCTCCACCGCGCCCGCCGCCGCCTCGCGCCGCAGCCGGTTGACCATCAACGCAAAACGCCGGCGGCCGGGGACGAATTGCATCTCGGTGATCGGAAACACCGCATCCTGCAGCAGGGCCGAGATCACCTCCAGCCCGGCAGCGTCGCGCGCGATCAGCCGCAGCGGGGCCTCGGCCCCATCCTCGAAAGTGGCGTCGGTCATGCCTTGATCCGTTCGATCTGCGCGCCACAAGCCCGCAGCTTTTCCTCAACCCGTTCATACCCGCGGTCCAGATGATAGACCCGGCTGACCACCGTCTCGCCCTCGGCCGCCAGCCCCGCCAGGATCAGCGACACCGATGCCCGCAGGTCGGTCGCCATGACCCGCGCACCGCGCAGCTGGTCAACCCCGGTGACCGTCGCCGTGCCGCCGTGCACGTCGATCCGCGCGCCCATCCGCGCCAGTTCGGGCGCATGCATGAAGCGGTTCTCGAAGATGGTCTCCTCCAGCACCGACACGCCGCTTGCGGTGCACAGCAGCGCCATCATCTGTGCCTGCAGGTCGGTCGGAAAGCCGGGGAACGGCTCTGTCGTCACATTGACCGCCGAAATGCGGCCATTCTTGCGCGACACCTTCAACCCGCGCTCGGTTTCGGTGACCGAAACACCGGCCTGATCCAGCCGTTCGGCAAAGGCGCCGACCAGATCCATCCGCCCGCCCAGACATTCCACCTCTCCGCCGCAGATCGCCGGAACCAGCATGTAGGTGCCCAGTTCGATCCGGTCGGTCACCACCGGATGCGTCGCCCCGCCCAGCCGGTCGACGCCCTGAATGGTGATCGTGCTGGTGCCCTCGCCCTCGATCTGTGCGCCCATCCGGCGCAGGCAGCGGGCCAGATCGACAATCTCGGGCTCGCGCGCCGCGGTGTTGATCACCGTCGTGCCCTTGGCCAGCGTCGCCGCCAGCAGGGCGTTCTCGGTGGCCCCCACCGATACCATCGGGAAGTCCACCACCGCGCCCCGCAGCCGCCCGCCGATGGCCTTGGCATGCACATAGCCGTCGCGCAGGTCGAGCTCCGCCCCCATCGCCTGAAGCGCCTTCAGATGCAGGTCCACCGGCCGCGCGCCAATCGCACAGCCACCGGGCAGCGAGACTATGGCATGGCCGTCGCGCGCCAGCATCGGCCCCAGCACCAGGATCGAGGCCCGCATCTTGCGCACGATGTCATAGTCGGCGGTGTGGTTGGTGATGGCATGGCTCGACATCGCCAGCACCTTGCCGTCCTGCAGGCTGGCCACCTCGGCCCCGAGGGATTGCAGCAGTTGCGTCATCGTCGCGATGTCCGAAAGCCGTGGCGCGTTGGTCAGCGTCAGCGGTTCTTCGGTCAGCAGCGTCGCTGGCATCAGCGTCAGACAGGCGTTCTTCGCCCCCGCGATCGGGATCACCCCCTTCAGCGCCCCGTTGCCTCGCACCAAAATCTGATCCATCTAGCTCAGCCTCACAGGTTAGTGTTGTCGTTGTCATCCGCCGGGACGCCACCGATATCCGCCCGGCCGCGCGCCTGCGCCTTGCGCCGTGCCATGTTGGCCTTCAGAGCCACCTTCAGCCGCGCCTCGCGCTGCGCCGCCCGGCTGTTCGGGTGCGGGGCGTCGGGCCTCGCCGCGTTCGGTGCGGGTCCGGGCTTCGGGGGCAGATCATCCATGCCCGCTGTCTAACCCAAGCCGCAAACTGCGTCCAGATGCGCGCTGCCTGCCATCCGGACCCCACATGCCCGTCCAAGCGCCACCACAGAAAATCCGCAGACCCGCACATTTGCGCCGTTCCGCTCTTGCACGGCCCCGCGTTTGCGTCTAATTCCCCGCCACGCTCGGCATCACATCGCTGCCCGGCACCGGCGCTGCAGCAGCTCAGTCGTAGAGCACACCCTTGGTCAGGGGCGGCAACGAAGACGGAAGCGTGTGTTCAGGTGGGGGATTTCCGAACCCTGCCGCCCTCGGGGTAACGACCGGGGTTACGTTTTGGAAAAAGGCGGCTGTGGTAGCTCAGTGGTAGAGCACACCCTTGGTAAGGGTGAGGTCGAGAGTTCAATCCTCTCTCACAGCACCATAAATTCTCATGAAAACAAATGGTCGGCAGATTTTGACCGGTCAGCTTACGTTACCCCGAGTTACCCTGACGGACTTGGCTGTCCCGATATGTTGTCAGATTGAAGATCTCTAGTCGCTGCGACGGGCCTGCATTTTCTCCCAGACGACGACAGGTATCCGCCTTGGCGCGCGGCACCGGATCAGCCGCAACGCCTCTGGCAGCACTTCTGGCCGAAGAGGGCGGGATCACCACTGACGGCTCTGTTGGGCATTTGATCCGGGGGATCAAATGGCTTGCGAATGGTTTTCCCGACGAACGCGCAAGCATGGCGGCACGAAGCGGCGCGCAGGCCATTGTCTTCGGACCAATGGCGGACAACGGCGCGCAGCGCAAGATCCACACGCCCATCACTGAAACCGTGGGACAAGTCTGTCCGGGGAAAGGGGAGTGCAACAGAACCACCGCCAGATCACAACAAGCCTCGGTTGCGAAGCTTGGCTGCGATCAGACGGAGAGCCGCGACAGATGCTCGAACAGCCGCGCAACGGCCTCGGCTCCGGGATCCACATGGCCAAGAAGCTGATCGGCGCTGACATAGGACGCGCGCCCGGCCTGTGCCCTGGTCAGTTGTGCCGTATGGTCGGCACCCTTTCGGGCCGCCAGTGCTGCGGCGGGCAGACCCGTCTCCAAAGCCGTAAGAGCGGGCAAAAGCGCGTCGATCATCGTGCGGTCGCCGGGCTTGGCGCCGCCGATCTCCTGCATCCGCTCCAACCCCGCCAGAAGCGCCTGCCGCATCGGCATGCCAGCCGCCGAAGCATCCCCGGCCGCCGCAAAGAAAATCGCCAGCAGAACGCCTGAGGATCCGCCCATCGTCTGACTCAACTCTTGCCCGATGGCGCGGTAAAGCTGGGTTTGGTCGGCCAGAGGCAGCGCATCCATCGCCGCCAGCAGCGCGCGCGCTGCCCCGGCGAGGGTGGATCCGGTATCGCCATCGCCTGACTTTGCGTCCAGCGCGTTCAAGTCAGCCTCTGCCGCCAGCAGGATCCGGCAACACTCGACCAGAAAGGCCCGCGTTTCGGCATGCGCCGAAGGCAGCGCCTTGATCGGCGACAGGCCATCGGGCAGCGGCAGCACCGTGGCCGGTAACAGTGCCGCACACCCCGGCCATGCCGGCAGGACGCAGGGGGCCTCCAAGAGGCGCGCATCTTCGGCGCTGTAGGTCAGGACCGAAACGGAGAACCCCCGCATCGCCAGCGAGGTCATCATCGCCGCCGGGCCCACCATCCGGTCGATCCGGTCCGCCAGCCCCGATTTCACCAATTCCGCCGCCAGCACGGACATTTCCAGCACCGAAGCGCCGCCAAGGTTGTTCAGAAGAACCACATGCGCGCCCGTTCCCATGGCAGGGGTCAGCTTTTCCGCCACCGCAGCGATGGCCTGGCGCGCGGTCTCGTAGATGATCTGCTCCACCCCCGCCTCGCCGTGGATGCCAAGGCCCAGTTCCGCCATCCCCTCGGCAATCCGGTTTTCCTTGGGCGATCCGGGGATCGTGCAGGTATCCAGCGACATGCCTATGCTGTGGGTATTGGCGATCACGCGGGTGGCGGCCGCCGTCACCGCCTCCAGATCCGCGCCTTCTTCGGCCAAAGCGCCCGCAATCTTGTGCACGAACAATGTGCCTGCGATGCCGCGCGACTGCGGCAGATGCGGCAGCGCGATGTCGTCATCCACCACCACCATGCTGACCTTCAGCCCGAAAGCCCGCGCCCGTTCCGCCGCCAGACCAAAGTTCAGCCGGTCGCCGGTGTAGTTCTTGACGATCAGCAAGCACCCCGCCGGGCCGGTCACAGCCAGAATACCCGCCAGCACGGCGTCAACCGAAGGCGAGGCGAAGATGTCGCCGCAGACCGCTGCCGTCAGCATCCCCGGCCCGACAAATCCCGCATGCGCGGGTTCATGGCCCGAGCCCCCGCCCGACACCAGCGCCACCCGGGCGCGGTCCCAGCCCGCACGCAGCACGACGCGGATATGCGGATATCCGTCCAGCCGCGCCAGCGTGCCGCCCGAGGCTGCGATGACGCCGTCGATTGCATCCGTCACCATGTTTTCGCGGCTGTTCATGAAATGGGTCATGGGGCTCTCCTTAGATCAGGCGTGCGCCATCGGCGCTGAAATAGAACGGGTTGAGCGGGGCAATGCGGACCACATCGCCATGGCCAAGCGCGGTATGGGCATCGGTCACGGTGATCAGGTCATGCGCCTTGAACTTCAGATGCAGGCGGGTCTGGTCGCCCAGATGCTCGACCCGGTCAACAAAGCTTTCCTGCCCGTCGCCCTGAGCGATCTGCTCGGGGCGCAAGCCGATAAAGGCGGCCCCCTCCGGCGCACGGCCGAACAGGTCTGCGGGCAGAATGTTGATGCGCGGCTGGCCCAGACGGCCCGCGGCATAAAGGCTGACCGGATCTTCGTAGATCTGACGCGGGGTGCCGAACTGCACCAGCCGCCCCTTGTCCAGCACGCCGACATGGGTCGCCATCGTCATCGCCTCGATCTGGTCATGGGTCACATAGAGCAGCGTCGCACCCGAGTTGGCTTGAATCCCCTTCAGTTCGATCCGCAGATCGGCGCGCAGCTTGGCGTCCAGAGAGCTGAGCGGTTCATCCATCAGATAGACCGACGGGTTGCGCACCAGCGCCCGACCGATCGACACGCGCTGCATCTCGCCGCCCGACAAGGCGGTGGCCTTGTTGCCCAGCTTGTGGCTGATCTGCAGGATTTCTGCCACCTCGCCCACCTTGCGGTCGATCTCGGCCCGGGGCGTGCGCAGGATCGGGGATTTCAGCGGGAATTCAAGGTTCTGGCGCACGGTCAGATGCGGGTAAAGCGAGTATTGCTGAAACACCATCGCCACATCGCGCTGCGCGGGCGTCAGGTCGGACACATCGCGCCCGCCAATGCGGATCACGCCACTGTCGGGCTTGTCCAGCCCCGCGACCATGCGCAGGGTGGTGGTCTTGCCCGCCCCCGTCGGACCCAGCAGCACGACGAAAGACCCGTCCGGAATGGTCAGCGATACACCCGCCAGCGCCACATCGGTGCCGTAGCGTTTCGTCACTCTTTCAAGCGATACCTCAGCCATGGCCCAGCACCCCCGCATTGCCTTCACTCAGCAGCGCCTGCCCGTTGGCATCAAAGATCGTCACGCTGCGCGGATCGAACCGCAATCCTGTGTGCGCGCCGACCCGCACCGCATCGGTCGACGGGCTGCGCACCTTGACTGCGCCATGCGCGGTTTTCAGCGTGATGATCTGCGTGGTTCCCAGATATTCGGTCGCCATCACCTCGCCGCGGAAATCCGCCTGATCGTCCAGCGTCACATGCTCGGGGCGCACGCCAAAGGTAAGGTCGCCATTGGCGCCGTGCCGCTGGCGGGGGATGGCGAAATCAGTGCCGCCAAACCGCACTGATGCAGAGCCAGAGCCGACCATCCCGTCGAAATGCAGAAAATTCATCGGCGGCGATCCGATGAACTGCGCCACGAATTTCGTCGCCGGCCAGTCGTAGATCTGCTGTGGGACGCCGAACTGCTCGACAACGCCGTGGTTCATCACCACGATCTTGTCGCCCATCTGCATCGCCTCCAACTGGTCATGGGTCACGTAGACGGTGGTCGCCCCCATGCGGTCATGCAGAGCGCGCAATTCCTGACTCATGTGTTCGCGGAATTCGGCATCCAGCGCACCCAGAGGTTCGTCCATGAAAAACGCCTTGGGATTGCGCACGATGGCCCGCCCCAATGCCACGCGCTGCCGGTCACCCCCCGACAGCCCCCCCACCGGCCGATCAAGGATATCCGTGATGCCAAGGATTTCCGCCACCTCGCCCACCTTGGCGCGGATCTGCGCCTTTGCCATGCCTTGCGATTGCAGGGGATAGCTGATGTTGCGCCGCACGTTCATATGCGGATAGAGCGCGAACATCTGGAATACAAAGGCGATATCGCGCTGGCTGGCGGGCTTTTGCCCCACCTCTTCGCCGTCGATATAGATCTGGCCAGAGGTCGGCAGCTCCAACCCCGCCATCATCCGCAGCGTGGTGGTCTTGCCGCAACCCGAGGGGCCCAGCAGCATGAAGAACTCGCCATCCTCGACCGTGAAGGTCGAAGATTTCACCGCGTTGAAGACGCCGAAATCCTTGCGGACATTTTCGATGCGTATCTGGGCCATTGCCTACTCCGGGAAATGGCTGGTGATGATGAACATCACCGTGCCGACAAGGGTGACAAGGAACGACCAGGTATAAAGCAGCATGAAAAACGGCTGCATCAGCATGACCACGCCGCAAGCAATCAGGATCGAGGCAAGCAATTCCCAAGAGCCCCGCCGGAACCGCATCAGGCCAGACAGAAACCCGCTCATTTGCGCACCGCCCCGAACGTGATCCCGCGCAGCAGGTGCTTGCGCAAAAGGATGGTGAACACCATCACCGGCACCAGAAAGATCGTCGCCCCAGCCGCTACGGCGGGCCAATCCTTGCCCGAGGTGCCGATGATCGTGGGAATGAACGGTGGTGCGGTTTGCGCGTTGCCGGATGTCAGAAGCACTGCAAAGGCATATTCGTTCCAGGCAAAGATCAGACAGAAGATCGCGGTTGAGGCAATGCCGGTGGCCGCTTGTGGCAACACGACCTTCACAAAGGCCTGAAAGCGGGTGTAGCCGTCGATCAGGGCGGCTTCCTCATACTCGACCGGAATTTCGTCGATGAAGCCCTTCAGCAGCCAGACCGACAGCGACAGGTTGACGGCGGTATAAAGCAGGATCATTCCCAGATGCGTGTCGTTCAGCCCCAACTGGCGGAACATCAGAAAGATGGGAATCGCAACGGCAATGGGCGGCATCATGCGGGTGGACAGGATGAAGAACAGCAGATCGTCCTTCAGCGGCACCCGGAACCGGCTGAACGCATAGGCGGCCATGGTGCCCAGCAGCATGCACAGCGCGGTGGAGCCAAAGCCGATGATGACCGAGTTCACAAACCGTTCGCCATAGCGCGACGGGCCGGTGATGACCGTGCCGCGCGATTGCGCGATCTCGTCGTAAAAGGTGGTGGCGGGGCCTGCGGCCTCCATCATCTCGGAAGTGGCACGGGTGCGGTCTGTGAACAGGTTCACATAACCTTCCAGCGTCGGCTCGAACACCACGACGGGCGGGTAGGCGATGGAATCCGTGGGCGATTTGAACCCTGTGGCGATGATCCACAGCAGCGGGATCAGCGTCAGGATCGCATAACCGACAACCAGAATACCTGCGACCCATTTGGTCCGGACGGTGGGCTCCGTGACTGAAAAGCTCATCTTTCCTTCACCTTGTTCAGGGCTTTGACATAGATCGAGGCCAGGCCAAAGACGGTCACGAACAGGATCACCGCATAGGCAGAGGAATAGCCCGTGCGCCATTTCTCGAACGCCTCGCGCTTGAGGTCGATCGAGGTCAGGGTGGTGGTGTTGCCCGGCCCACCGCCTGTCAGTTGCACGACCAGATCGAACATCTTGAAATTCTCAATGCCCCGGAACAGCACGGCCAGCATCAGGAACGGCAGCGCCATCGGCAGGGTGATGGTCCAGAACTGGCGCCACTTTGATGCGCGGTCACATTCCGCCGCCTCGTAAATACTGTCAGGGATCGACCGCAGACCGGCCAGACAGATCAGCATCACAAACGGCGTCCACATCCAGGTATCGGCGATGACGATGGCCCAAGGGGCCAGATGCACATCGCCGATCATCGAGAAACTGGCCGGGTCTGCCCCGGTCACAAAGGCGACCGCATAATTGAAGAGGCCGATCTGCGGCTGATACAGAAAGGTCCAGAAATTGCCCACTACCGCAGGCGACAACATCATCGGAAAGACGATGATCGTGGTCCACAGATCATTGCCCCGAAACTTCTTGTTGATCAGGAAGGCCAGCGTAAAGCCGATCAGCACTTGCAGCACGATCGTCCA
>Ga0105048_10009079_pt1 | contig 15860 bp, 8 predicted proteins | sample MAT05_FD_78382 | JGI IMG/M metagenome (GOLD analysis project Ga0105048, IMG submission 78382) | Freshwater microbial communities from Lake Fryxell liftoff mats and glacier meltwater in Antarctica - MAT-05 | ecosystem: Environmental > Aquatic > Freshwater > Ice > Liftoff microbial mat | place...
CATCTTTTAATCTTTATAATCTGTGATTCAGACAACTGGTAATTGAATGATAAATGTTGACCCTTCGCCTTCCTTTGTTTCTACCTTCAATTTTCCACCATGCGCTTTCACAATGTCATAACTTAAACTCAATCCCAACCCCGTTCCCTGCCCGGTGGGTTTGGTGGTAAAAAAGGGTTGAAAGATTTTATCCAATATTTTCTGAGGAATACCCGGCCCATTATCCTTTACAGAAATTAAAACCTCAGCCCCCCTGCCCCCCGAAGGTGGGTTCTGGAAAGTCTTTATTGTTACAGTCGGTTCATGTTTGTAAGCAGGGTCTTTGAACCCTCCTTCGGAGGGCAGGGAGGCTGCATAAAACGCATTCGTAATTAAATTCAAAATAACCCTTCCTATATCCTGCGGAATGATATTTACTTTAGCAAGCGAAGCATCAAAATCAGTTTTCATCAAGGCATTAAAACTTTTGTCTTTTGCCCTTAAGCCGTGATAGGCTAGTCGTAAATATTCATCTGCCAATGCGTTGATATCTGTTGGCTCTTTTGTGCCGCTGCTGCTGCGGCTGTGTTGCAACATTCCTTTTACAATACCGTCGGCTCGCTTTCCGTGATGATTTATTTTTTGTTCATTGTCTCTTATATCATTTGCCAGATCAATTGCCAATTGCATATTACCAATTGCCAATTCAGCTTTCAATTCATCTACCAACTCAATATTCACTTCACTAAAATTATTTACAAAATTCAACGGGTTTTGAATTTCGTGTGCAATACCTGCGGTAAGTTCGCCCAGGCTTGCCATTTTTTCTGATTGTACCAACTGAGACTGGGTTGCTTTTAAATCTTCTAATGATTTTTTTAATTGCCCGGTGCGTTTAGATACTTTTTCTTCAAGTAGTCTGTTTTCGTTTTTAAGTTTAATAGAACGGTATTGTGCAAAAGCCCAGGCAAAACTACCCAGGGCAACTACATATAAAATATATGCCCACCAGGTTTGCCACCAGGGCGAGCGTATAGTGAAAGTGATTGTTGCCGGGTTACTCCATAGCCCGTTAAAACCCCTTGTACATACCCTAAAAGTATAAGTGCCCGGAGACAGGTTGAAATAATTTTTAGAACCTGGTTTTTCTGTTATTTCACTCCAGTTTGTATCTTCCCCTTCAAGTATGTAACTGAATTTTATCTTCCCCCTTCCTTTTATATCACTATTGGCAAATGAAAAACTAACTGAGTTTTTATTGTAGGGAAGTGATAAGCCGATGGGTAGCTTAAAAAGTGCAGTTGTACTATCCCAGCTTATTTTGTTATTAATGATGTATCCAGAATCTTTAGGCATTGAATTATTGAAATAATATTTCGATTTGCTTTCATTCCATATTGAGTCGCCGTTTGGGATTTGTCTGCCTATTTCTTTGTAGGAAAAAAAAGAAGTAGTTTCATCCATTATGCTAATATTTGAAATACGTACAACCGGTAAGGTACTATCTATTACCACTTGCTGTGTTACAATGGAAACTACAGGATAAATACCCCACCATAACTGCCCGTTTTTAGTGGCTACTCCAGTATTTTGATTGTAATCATTAAATGGGAAACCTTCTTTTTTTCCATATTTCACAAAATTCCACTTGCCTTTTTTGCCGCTTGTGCTATCTGTATAATTTATAAAAATCATTCCATCTCCGGTACCGGCATACATGCCATTACCGCCCTCCAACAGGTCGTATATAGCATCGGGAACAAGCCCCTCCTTTGAAGTAAAATTGGTAATAGTATTCTTTTTTAAATCGAGTACCGTAATTCCTTTTTGGGTAGCCACCCATACTTCGTCATTTTTTGAAATAACAATTTTCATTACTGAATTATCACAAAGGCCTTCTGTACTCCGTAAATATTTTACTGTGTTGTTTAACGGATTAATAAGGGCCAAACCTTTATCTGTGCCTGCCCAAATATTACCAGCTTTATCGGTTGATGCTGACCAAACTAAATCTGACAAAAACCCTGTAGCCTCATTAAATAACTTGTAAGTACGTGTATGCAAATCCAATTGTAATAATCCATTTATACCACCAAGCCACAAACGATTTTTCTCATCTTTAGTACAGTTTAAAATATCAATACCACTTAAAAATCTTGATGAATAATTAAATATTTTTTTTTGTCGGCGGTCTATCAAATCAAACCCGTAGGGTGTTATGACCATAATTGTATCTTGATTGTATTCCATTACCTTGGTTAACCGGTTTTTTGCTAACCCAAGCTCTTTACTTAAAAGCCGAATTTCGTTATTTGCAGGGTCATAAATAGTAATTCCATTGTAGGTTCCCATCCATATTTTACCATCACTAGCTTCCAAAATATCCCATACATTGCTATCCCACAACCCAGCCTTATTATCTAAATTTTCAGGCAAGGGCCCTTCAGTATCAATAATTACAGCGCCATTATCAACGCTTCCAATCCATATATTACCATGCGTATCTGTTAAAGAAGTTCCTTTAAGCTCCTGCAACATGGTGAAGTTTGCAGTTATATTTTTAAATGCAGTACGCTGTTTATTTATTACAAACAAAGTGTCTTGCATAATTACCCAAATCTTTCCCTGTCTGTCTTCGGTAATTTCAGTAGCCATACCAAAAAAACCAGTAGCGGCATTAATAGTGCTGATTGTTTTATTTTTTAACGAAATGATGTAAATTTCTCTGGCTTTGGAGCCAATCCACATATCTCCCTCACTATCTTCAAATAGCTTAAGAGTAATATTAATATTAAGACCCTGTTGCTTTGATAACTTTTTAATTTTTTTACGATCGGGACTTAAAATACTTATACCGGTGGAGTTGCCCATCCAAATATTATGGTATTTATCTTCTTTAATTGGATAGCAATAATCCAGATTTTGTATTTCTTTTATCGTTCGTTTTTTTGCATCTAATAAATAAAGGACATTGATATTATTTTGAAAACCGGTTAACCATATACTACCATCCTTACAATGGGTTATGTCAAAAACAAACCTTTTAGATTTATCATGATACAGTATGCCCTTTGCGATATCTATTGCATATATACCATCACCATCAGTTGTAATCCAGATTTTTCCAGCACCATCTTTTGATAAACTCGTAATAAAAGTATTACCTCCTTGTGGGGTAGTTCTTGTTAGGGTGTATATATACAAAAACTCTCCTGTGTACATACACAATCCTTTATTGGTAGCTAACCATACCATACCTTGTTCATCTACAAGAGAGGCATAAACAGATGTTCCTGGCAATCCTTCCTCCTCGCTAAATTGCAAAATACCAGCGGTGGTATTGGGCATTAGCTTGGGCATACCGGCTTTAGTTATTACCGGTTTTGGAAGTATTGATTGCTGCATTTTAAAAGGAATGGCAGTAATGGTATCAAAGTTTACATTACTATCTGGCAAGTTATCCAAGTCAAAATTTTTGGGCTGAATAGGATTTTTAAATGGCTTAAAATCATTTACCGTAAAATATTTTGCAGGCAGTTTATCAATATCAAGCGATATTGTTTTGTAAGGTTTTATGCTGTCTGCACTTATCTCTTTGCCGCTGAGTGGCTGTGATTGGCTAAATACAAGCGGCTTACTCAGGGGCTGTTTATCACCCAAGGTATTATCAGGAAACTGCGTCTGCTTCTTTTGGGTACAAGAGGCAAAAACTAACAAAACAAGCAATGCTACACAGCATTGGAAACTTACGCCAATTATTTTCTTCATTAGTAAATGTTGCTTTTAAAACTATTAATTTGAGCGTTAGATAATATATTCAGCTTATCCTAATCATCTATAAATTTTTTTTAAACCACTTAACATTCCTTACCAAAAGCTATTGTTATATTTTATATGTTTTGTTTATTAATTTATCCAATAAGGTAACTGTGTAGGTTTGCATGGTATAAAAAAAGTGTAGGGTGTATACGGTGTTAGTTTTAGCTATTTTTATATAGTATTTACTATTGCCTTGGCCTGTGGAAATAATTTTTATTTTGATACCACTTTAATAAGGCTTACAAATAGTGGCTTAAAAGTATCAGGCAGATTCTACAACTACCAGTTGCTTCAAAAATTTTATTACTTTTAAACGCAGATTTTAGAGCCTCAAGCCTGTGTTATACATTATCAGAACCATGATTAAAATAATTAAAGGAATGCCATGTTTTTTTATTGGTACAGTTTTCTAATCTAATCCTGCTAATCTTAAAAGCCAGATTTAGACAATGGGCAAACTAATTATAAATGCACTTCCTTCTCCTTGCTTTGTTTCTACTTTTAGCTCGCCCCCATGCGCCTTTACAATATCATAACTCAAACTCAACCCCAATCCTGTTCCCTGCCCGGTGGGTTTGGTGGTAAAGAAGGGTTGAAATATTTTATCAACTATATTTTGAGGTATCCCGTTGCCATTATCACTCACAGAAATTAAAACTTTATCCCCAACTTTTTTTGTACTTATAGAAACTGTTGGCTCATAACTTTCAATATGCTGGCTCTTTTTTTCATTTACCACATAAAAAGCATTGGTAATCAGGTTTAAAATCACCCTCCCCATATCTTGCGGAATCATATTTACGCTAGTGATGCTTTGATCGTAGTCTGTTTTTAAAGTGGCATTAAAACTTTTGTCTTTTGCCCGTAAACCATGATAGGCCAACCGAAAATATTCATCTGCCAATTTGTTAATATCTGTTGGTTCTTTTGTGCCGCTGCTGCTTCTTGAATGTTGCAACATTCCTTTTACAATTGCATCTGCTCGCTTTCCATGATGGTTTATTTTTTGCTCGTTGTCTCTTATATCCATTGCCAGATCAATTGCCAATTGTATATTGCCAATTGCCAATTCAGCTTTCAATTCATCAATCAACTCCGTATTTATTTCAGAAAAATTATTGACAAAATTGAGCGGATTTTGAATTTCGTGTGCTATACCGGCGGTGAGTTCGCCCAGGCTAGCCATTTTTTCTGATTGTATTAGCTGCCGCTGCGTAGCTTTAAGCTCATCAAGCGTTAGCTGTAATTCCTCTTTTTGCAGGGTAAGTGCAGCAGTGCGCTCAGCAACCTGTACTTCTAACTCGGCTTTTAGGTTGGCCATTATCTTATTTTGCCGCTCCTCTTCCTGTGTTTTAAGCCGCTCTTTTTCCAGTGCCTTTCGTTGCCTACTGTTAATGATGAGCATGGTAACCATCCATATTACAGCAAATGAATTGATTATGCCAAGTACATCATCCCAACGTTTATAAAAGGGTAAACTTATCAACTTAATTATACCCCCTAAAAAAGAAATAAGTATTAGCGGAAGTACTGCAAATAATGTTGACCGGGCTCTTTCAAACTCCTGTTCTATATAAATAATGCCTATTATACCAAATACATTCAGGTAAGATAGAATTGTAATTAAAGGCCTTGCCAGCGGTACTGTAAAGTGTAGTACCTGTAATCCTATACAGGTGTACATAATACCTAAAAATCTTCTGTTCCAAATAGGGAGTGTAATGGCTGTTTGAAAAGTTTTTCGGAGGTGTATTACAATAAAAAAAGTAATGACCAGTTGTAAGTTCATAATTACTGCTTATAAATTATTTTTTGGATAAATAAACCTGCCCGATTACTGTAGACTATTTTAATAATTTTAGTGCTAAGTAAAAAAATAAACGCTAATGAAATGATTTTTTTTCAACTGTTTCGCTTGGTTAATTAACACATTAATGCTTTATTTAGCTTAATCGGGTATATGCATTTTGTATAGTAAGTTTGTTTATATAAACTTTTAGCCTGGCATATTTCACAAAATTTGATCTGCTAAAAAAATAGCTCATATATAGGTGGGGAATTAAACCAGCAAACAAGCCAGGATACTTTTATAGCATAAAAAAATTAGTATCCTTGCAAAAAAAATAAATACCGCTGCTAATGAAAGCACCTTAATTCTATAAGAAAATCGATATAAACAACATACTACTAATTTATTTTTTACGGGCATTTTCTATAAAAATTCGTTTTACTTCTTTAGAGTTATTAATAATTTTATAAAAATCATTAACATAACTGCTAATATCTTTTTTTAAATAGGCAGATAACAATTCAGCATTAGCAATAAGGGCATCTATTGCTGGTTTATGTTTGTTAAACACTGCAATACCGGCTTCTAACTCTTCCATAGTACGTGGAAAACCACGGTACACACGCTCCACTACGCTTTCTATGCCCATCATTTCATCAGGCACAGCATAGTCTGCATTTACAAAACCAGAATAGTCAAAGTCGTAAGGAATTGGGTAAGGCAGTGCTGTACTATCTTTTTTTAAACGCAGCAGTTTAATGTTATGGTTATTTGGTACAGACCAATCGGTATTACCTATCATATATTCAAACAGGTTAACAATAGTCATTTGGTCTCTGTCTGTACTTTCTGAGTTCAATTTTATGTTATTTAACTCTTTGCATTTTATTCTTTTAGAGAGTGCATCTACATTTTCAATAACAAAAGCATTTCTGGTAAATGGCTTTTTTTTGCCAACATTATCCTCATAAGTTATTTTAAGCAGGCGTACTCTAAAACTTTTTTCTGTTAATACATTATAAATTTTATACGCAAAAAATTCTTTAAGTAAGTATTGCTCATAATCACTGCCAGATTTACACTCACTCACCAATTTTAAATTGCGAAGTGATGATAACCTTGGAGAAGTGGGATTACGAAAACTTAACCGTATTGGCGGCACATTGCAAATGGTGCGCCGGCTGTGCCCTCTTAAATTCAATTTAATTACTTCACTAATTATAGAGCCATCCGGGTGTTTACAGGCAAAAATAGCAGGTTGATACGCCTCCTTTATTTTGCCACTTAAAAGGCTGCCCAAATCTGTTGATAAGGTAACCACAAGTGGATTTTCATCTTTAAAAAATTGCTCACTATCCACAATAGATTGCGACCAACCTGGCAGCGATACTACTAAAATAAATAATACCAGCATACTGCGAAATACTTTCATAATTATATAATTTTTAGGTAAAATGTGCTTGTTATTCTTTAATCAATTGCAATCATCGCAAGTGCTATATTAACTTTTAAAAAAGGTGCAGACAGGATAACTACCTTATGCAGTAACCGTCAGATTTTTTAAATCGCAAAATCTCTACAAATTCCATTTATCCCGATTACTACTGTTAACTTAACACTGGTATTACACCTATTTTATAACTTCCTCTATAACCTGGCCAATAGTTCCACTCGGCATTTGTATATGAAGCAGCGCAGCTATTGTAGGAGCAATGTCTGTCATTTTAACTTCCCGGTTACTTTTACCTTGCTTAATATTCCACCCATACCAAAGTAAAGGTATATGGGCATCGTATGGGTTCCAGGCGCCATGGGTAGTACCACCTGCTTCAAACCCATCTATCCAATGTGGTTCAAATATAAGCTGAATATCGCCGCAACGTTGTGGAAAGTAGCTGTTAGCAACCATCTCCTTTATTTTACTATTTAATGTTGTTTGTTGCAGTGCATCCAGCTCAAAAGCTCTTGCTATCCCTGGCTTTTTTTCGAGCGAATCAATTATCCACTTTCTAATATCCTTTTCTTTAATTTTTGATGAATTAATAGCAGGGTGATTAAGGTACAACTGATAGTTAGAAATATCAATTATCAAATCATTTAAATTAAATTTATCGTTGAGTTGCTTGTTCATTTTAGCTATCAAAGCTTCTGTATTAAAATTTCCTGCCGGTATTTTATGCTCTTTTAAAAACCCTGGTGTATGTGCAGCAGCATGATCGGCTGAAAGGAAAAGGAGGTACTGTCCTTCCCCAACTTTTTCATTTAAAAAATTTAAAAATTCTCCCAGGTCTTTATCCAATCTTAAGTAATTATCTTCTGTTTCAATAGCGTTAGTGCCAAATGTATGACCTATGTAATCAGGAGAAGAAAGGCTGATTGCTAAAAAATCTGTGACAGTGTTTTTACCCAATTGCTCAGATAAAAGAGCAGCTTTTGCCATTTCAAATGTAAAGGTATTACCATGCGGTGTGGCAGCAATAAAGCTATAATTTTTACTAACATGCTTTTTTAAATCGTAAGGAAAATGATCTCCAAATGTTTTATTCTCATAAGTTTTTTCATCTTCTGTACTTTGCAAATAGGTGTCAATAGGGTAAAGCGTATTCCAACCTGCTTCATAATATTTATCTACCAGTTTTTTTGAATTGATGTCTTTTACCCACTGAGGCAATTCTTTCATGTAATAACTTGAAGTTATCCAATCGCCGGTTTTATTATCGTACCAATAAGCTGCATTGGCACTGTGGCCTGCAGGCAAAATGCTTCCACGATCTTTTAAAGCAATACCTATTACTTTACTTCTAAAATTAGTTGCCATCCTTAATTCATCACAAATAGTGGTAGTAAGTAAATTTCGGGGGCTCATACGCCCTAATGCAGTTAAGCTTCCAACAGTTTGTGCAGTATCGTCTTCTGTACAATATACATTTTTATTGAGTGTATTATCCCACCACGAGTTGCCGGCAATGCCGTGTATGGCAGGTACAGATCCTGTATAAATTCCGGCATGGCCACATGCAGTTACAGTAGGTGTGTAGGGTATAAGTGTGTTTTCGCAGGAAAATCCTTTGTTAAGTAATTTTTTAAATCCTCCATTAGCTTCATATCTATCATAGTAGCGGTATAAATAATCCCAACTCATCTGATCTACAACAATCCCTACTACAAGCTTTGGCCGTTGAAGATTTTCCTGACTGTAAATAAAAGATTGTATTACAAAAGTTGCAAATAAAAGAATTATTTTTTGCATAAATTTTAGTTTTACCAAATATACCTATTAATAAATGCAGGATATATTTATGATTAAAAAAAAATGAAAATCCTGATAAAAATTTATTTCATTATTTATACAGCGACTATTATCTTAAAATGGTGGATTTAAAAGAGTGCAAAACACCTGTAACGTAAATAGAAGATTCACAAAGAGTGCATCCCAAATTGTCGCAGCAACAAGTGGTCGATGAGGACACCGACCACGGCTGAGCCTCGGCCGGTGTCCTCACCGACCGAAATCAGGAGCGACAATTTGGGATGCACCCTTCACAAACCTGGTAAAATATAGTAAAAATTTTACAGTTTCTTTTATGTTCCATTTGGTATTAGCTCCCATTAGTAAAAAAAAAACTTAAGTGTAAACAGGCAAGCTACTGCCAAATACTGGTGAGGCATTTGAGTTACAATTTTTCGGAAGTACTTTATAGAGAAGCTGGGGCGAAGCAGCGTTGGTTTAAACCAAACAAAAAAATAGTTGTTAATTTATTGATTGTTGAACCCAGGTTAAGTATAACCAGGAAATCAAATAAAAGTAAATTTATCTTTTTATTTTTTTACAAAGCACCTGCTGGTTGTATTGCTACCACCAAAAGAATTAGATTTATGTATGCAATTATTATTTATGTTTTACAATCACTCATATTGCTCAACTAAAAAGTTTAGATAAACAAAACTATTAAATATATTTATACATTTATTTAGGTACTCATCCTTCAATAACACCTAAAAATTTATTAAAAGTAAACATTCCAGTATTTATGTTACCACACACTCAGGCAAATAATAATCCTTCAACTGATATTACAATCAATTATGAAGAACTTCTGAAAAAAGTGGAGGATCATGTTGCTTTATTTTACAAAGAGCAAACAGATATCAATCTATTTTATCACAATTATTCCCATACACTTGAGGTATTAAATAATACAAAATTAATAGCTAACCACTACCAGCTTGATGACAGAATGTACTTTAACGTATGCGCTGCTGCTTGCTTTCATGATACTGGCTATCATTTAAAAAACAATAAAAATCATGAGCAAAAAAGTGTAACATTAGCAAAGCCATTTTTTGATAGTATTGGTATAGATACTACCGATATTGAGATAATTAGCAATTGCATTATGGCCACCAAAATGCCGCAAATGCCAATAACACTTGCAGAAAAAATAATTTGTGATGCAGATTTATTTAATTTGGGCTCAGCCGATTTTAAAGAAAAAAATAAGCTTTTAAAAAGAGAAGAAGAAGCCTTTGAAAATAAAATAGTAGATGCGCTTGCCTGGCGTGCCTCTTCAATTAGATTGCTTGAAAAGCATACTTACCATACAGATTACTGTAGGTTGCTACTCAATAAAACCAAAGAGGAAAATTTATTAGTGCTAAAAGAAAGACAAGAGAAAAAGGAGAAAAAGGCATCTTTAATTGCTACAAAGGAAATTAACCATAACAAATCGTCATTTGATATGGCAGGTGTAGAAGATGATAAGCAAATGAAAAAGGTAAATAAAAAGAATTTACCATTAAGGGGTATTGAAACCATGTTTAAGATTTCAGCTTCTAAAAATATAAGGATAAGTGAAATGGCCGATAGTAAAGCCCATATAATGATATCTGTAAATTCAATTATAATTTCGGTAGTGTTAGGTTTAACTATAAAAAATCTGGATGAACATAAACAGTTGATTGTACCCACTATTATTTTACTCGCTGTTAATTTAACTACCATTATTTATTCTGTACTAGCCACCCGCCCTAAAATAGCTGATGGTTTTTTTACAAAAGAAGAGGTGGAAAATAAATCGGTAAACCTGCTTTATTTTGGCAGTTATTACAATATGAATTTTAAAGAATACCATGAGGGATTAAAGGCAATGATGGCAGATAAAGAATTTTTATACGGTACGCTTACAAAAGATACTTTCTGGCAAGGAAAAGTACTTGGCCGCAAGTATCGTTTATTAAGAACTTCATACACTGTATTTCTATATGGCATTATTATGGCTGTGGCAGCATTTGCTATAGCTGTCATTTTTTTCAGCTAACTACAATATTAAATATCATCAATGGAAATTTGTTTTTTCGACAGGGACATTAGCTGGCTTTCTTTTAATCACCGTGTTTTAATGGAAGCTGCTGATAACAATGTTCCATTACTGGAAAGACTTAAATTTCTCTCCATCTATTCCTCTAATCTTGATGAGTTTTACAGGGTACGCATACCTGTTTTGTTATCGCTTAAAGAAATTGAGCATAAAAGAAATGATACCGATATTGTACAAAACATCAGCACCATCGTTAGCAGCCAAATGAAAGAACTTGGGGCTGTATTAGTAGAACAAATTATACCACAACTAAAAAGCCAGGATATTTACCTGGTTTATAATGAGGCCATTCCTCAGTTTTTACAAAATGATTGTACTACCTATTTTATTGATAAAGTAGCTGGCTTTTTACAACCAGTGTTACTAAATGAAAAGATAACAGACCTGTTAATTGAAAACAATACACTACAGATACTCGTTTTGTTAGCTGATAGTACTGGCAAGGAATATCTGGCAATGGTAAATATCCCCTGCATTAATTTACCCAGATTTTATTATAAAAACAATGTAGAAACTAATACAAGATTCATTGTTTTTTTAGATGATATTATTAAGGCAAACCTGCATAAAGTTTTTGCCAATTTCACTATAAAGGAAAGCTATTCTTTTAAAATAACCAGAGATGCCGCACTAGATTTGGCAGATGAATACGAGGGAGATATTGCAGCAAAAATTAAGCAACAAATTAAAAAAAGAGATTTTGGACTAGCTACCCGCTTTTTGTATCAACCGGGTATTTCGAGGCGGATATTACAAGCAGTAGTTGATAAATTAAATCTAAAAAATGCCAATATTGTTGCAGGCGGTAATTATCATAATCTTAAAGATTTAGCAAAACTTCCTATTGCCGATAAAGAGAATTTTATATTTGAAAAACAAGCACCAATTATTAACAAAGCGCTGTCCTCCACTGACAGTATATTTAATCTTTTAGTTAAAAAAGACCATCTTTTACACACTCCCTATGAATCTTATTATCCTGTTATTCGATTTTTTAACGAAGCATCAGTTGATAGTACTGTAACAGAAATATATATAGCCCTTTACCGGGTAGCACACAATTCAATGATTGGCAATTCGTTAATTAGTGCCGCAAAAAATGGTAAAAAAGTAACCGTATTTATTGAATTAAAAGCCCGGTTCGACGAGGAAAATAACCTTAATTGGGCACTTAAAATGAAAGAAGCCGGAGTAAAAATTATCTACAGCATTCCTGGCCTTAAAGTACATGCAAAAGTTGCACTTGTAAAAAGAATAGAAAAAAACAGACCTAGATACTATGGACTGTTTTCTACAGGAAATTTTAATGAGAATACAGCCAATGTGTACACAGATCATATTTTATTTACAGCTAATACTACCTTGTTAAGAGAACTTGAATTACTTTTTATTTTCTTCTCTTACCGGGTAAAACCCAAAAAACACCCAACGCTTCAATTTGAACATTTGCTGGTTGGTCAATTTAATCTTCAGCAAAAATTTATTGAGTTAATAGATAATGAAATAGCCTTTGCCAAACAAGGTATTGCAGCTACCATTATTATAAAAATCAATAGTCTCGAAGAGAAGGTAATGATTAATAAATTATACGAAGCCTCTAATGCTGGGGTACAAATTAAATTGATAGTAAGAGGTATTTGTTGTTTAATACCTGGTATGGCAAATAAAAGTGAACATATTACTGTTGCCAGAATTGTAGATAGGTATTTAGAACATGGCCGTGTGTTTACTTTTAGTAACAATAACAATCCACTTGTATTTATAGGCTCATCAGATTGGATGAACAGGAGTATGTACCGACGCATAGAAGTATGTGTACCAATTTACGAGGCAATATTAAAAGAACAAATAATTCAGTTGTTAAATATTCAGTTATCAGATAATGTAAAAGCAACAATATTGAATAATCAACTTCAAAATATAAAAAGTGAAAAAAGTGATTTAACGGAACTTATTCAATCACAAAAGGTAATTTATGAATTACTACATTGTGAACAACCAACCTAAAGTTTTAAAAAATTATAAACGAAAATTGCCATGCTTACTTATAAAAAGTTATTAGCTTTTAGTATTTTAATCGCCATCGGCTTTATTGGCTGTAATAGTTCAAAGCAATTTACAGGGCCTGCAGGTTATGATATTAACAAACCAGAAAAATTTATTATGACTTCGTCATTAAAGGAAATTTCGGGCATTAGCTTTTTAAATGGCAAAGAAGATACTACTTACGCCATAGAAGATGAGACAGGTAAATTGTATTATTTTTCTATGGGAGGCGATAAAGTAAACCATACTAAATTTGGAAAAAAAGGTGATTATGAAGATGTGGCAGTTTTAGCAGATAAAACAGTAGCAGTTTTAAAAAGCGATGGATCTATCATATTATTTGCTGCCAATCAAGTAGGTAAACAAGATGCTGAAAGTGTAAAAGAGTACAATAAGATTTTACCCGAAGGCGAATATGAAGGACTATATGCCGATAGTAATAAACTTATTGCTTTATGTAAAAACTGCCCGGGCGATAAAGGGAAAAAAGAAGTTTCTGTATATACTTTAGAGCAAACAAACAGCACCGGACTATCAATTACCAATACATATAAAATTGATATTACTGCTACACAGCCAAATGAAGGAAAAGAAAAGTTTCATCCTTCCTGCATTTCAAAAAATCCAATTACCAATGAGTGGTATATTATTTCTTCGGTAAATAAAGTACTTGTTATTGCAGATCAAAACTGGCAAGTTAAACAATCCTATACCCTTAATCCAGCTTTATTTAAACAGCCCGAAGGTTTAACTTTCAACAAAAACGGAGACATGTTTATTTCTAATGAAGGTGGTAATGGAGATGGCAATATTTTATTATTCAGGCGCCAAAAAAATTAAAATATTGTGCAATGGTAAATGCTACTTTTTTACAACTGAAAGCAAAAACGAGCGATGTATAATTTGAGGTATAGAAAATTTTGACACCGATATAAAAAAGATGGTTCATCAATAATTTTTACAGTTTAGTAAAGGGCATCAATCCTTACTTAACCCTTTAATAATTACATTACCGGTTCCGTTTTTATCGCAAGGATACGCAAATTGTTTCTTTACAAGCGAGGCTGAGTTGATAGTGGTATAAAAATCATCAAGATATTTTATTGTAGCTTTTTTATACTTTTCATCCAGCAAAATGCAATCAATATAAACCCCATAAACTTCCTTTTTAATTTTGTTGAAAAATGCGATAGTCTCAATAAAATCATTCATGTCTTTATTGCAATACCCTCTGTACCTTCTTTCACGAATACCATTCATCAACAGTTGCTCTGCAGGTTTTGCATAAGGAGCGTTAACAATACCGGCGTGGTCAAAATCATAAGGTACAGCAATAGGAATATCAAAAGAATCGGTAGCAACTAATTTGATGTTTTGTAAATATTCTACCGACCAATCAGTATTGCCAATAAGGTATTGAAAAACTGCCATTTTTAAAAATGACTGAGGTAAAACTTGCCTCGGTTTTAGCATACGGGATACCATCACCATGCTATTCCTGCTGGCCATCTGAATATCTTCTTCTAACAGAATGCCATAAAAAGGTACAGTAGCTTTTTTATTGTTTTTTTCTTCAATAGTCACTTTAATAAGCCTTGCCTTATAACTCTCCGGCGCAACTAGATTGTATAGTTTATACACAAGCCATTCCCTTACCAGGTATTCGTCGCCAATACAAGGCATAACAAGCTTCATTTTAACCTGTTCTTTAAAAATAGATGAATGGTTTTCTATCTCCTTCTTAAATAGCAACGATATTGGCGGATAGATACAATTTTCTTTTAATTTCCTAAAATGCCCCCTTGTTTTCGCATGGGCGGGTAAGGATACTTTTACGCCATCATCGGTTTTATAAGTAATTATTATTGGATATAAATCCGATTTTCCAAACCTGTCATTTAGTAATTTTCCCATGCTTCCTTTTATAGTAATTTCCATTACAGAATCAGAGGCAAATAAACTATTGAGTGGCTCTTTAAGCTGCACCGGCATTTCATTAGCATCTTGTTTAATTTGTGCATTTACATTAATAGATGCAACTATTAATACAATTAAAATATGCCCAAACATTAGGAACCTGGTTAGTTTAAAAATCATTTTACTAATTTTTTGGCTTTATAATTTGTAAAGAAAACTTTAGCAATATTTATCAATTTAAAAAATTGGAAAATATTACTTCACTTAAAGATAATAACATTCCATCCTGTTTCAAATCATTATGCAAATGTAGTTAGCCACTTTAAAGAGCTATCATAACAAAAAATAAAGAAAGAGTTTAGGGCTTGCGATTGTAGTACATCCCATTGCGGTGGAAAAGCTAGCATTAAATAAAGAAAGGGTTTCAAGGTATTTTTTGGTTATAAAAATAATCTACTTTATAAAGAAAAAAATATGCTACAATGCTCATTGTTGATGTGTAGCATACATGTAAAAAATATACATTAAATTTTTAAATGTAAAAGCTGGGTTAAACCAAAACCTTTTTTTAAAGCCTTTATTAAAAATTACGTAGTAAAATAAAAATACCAGGTGTACTTTTTGGGTTCATCGATAAAGTTAGTGGGTAAAGTTTTCTTATTTTCGTATTACTTTAAAATAAAACATATTTAAAGATGCCCAACACATTGCTATTGAACGGAACCTTACTACTAAAGTGACTAATTAATTTAAAAGCGGACTAATAAAAAAGTAATTACCATCTAAATTTACCGAAGAGCCAAATTATAGCATTCTAAAATTAGAATAACGAAAAAGAAAATGCTCATTAGCCTACGGTTGGGATGTTTCCAAACAAATAGAAATATTTTTCGTGTTTGGTATAATGGAGCAAACAATATGTATTATGCGTA
>Ga0105048_10009080_pt1 | contig 15859 bp, 16 predicted proteins | sample MAT05_FD_78382 | JGI IMG/M metagenome (GOLD analysis project Ga0105048, IMG submission 78382) | Freshwater microbial communities from Lake Fryxell liftoff mats and glacier meltwater in Antarctica - MAT-05 | ecosystem: Environmental > Aquatic > Freshwater > Ice > Liftoff microbial mat | place...
CGGCCAGGTTCCACCCCTCGCTGACCTCATTGCCGCCCGCATTACCGCCCGCGCTCCTCAGCTTGCTCTCGCCTCTGCCTGACTCATCCCAGGGCCGCTACCCTGCCGGATTGAGGTGGTACCATTGTTAGGCTCTCATATTCTGTCTGACAGGCTACTAGGTGAGGCGCAATGCCGAGGCGATACGTCTCAGGAGCCGTGGGCGTCGAGCCTTCGTGCGCTCCAAGGAGATCGTCTTCGCCTGAGCCGCGGCCAGTTCCTTAGATCCGTGGTCCAGCCAGTTCCCCCACGTCTGCGCGGCTGCCGACCGATCACGCAGGCGTCGAGCCTGGAGAACGGTGTGACGGATCGGTCCGGTGCCAGGGCGTGGAAGGTCGAGCGCTGCGTGGGTGACGACCACCTCGTCGAATCCCGCTGCGTACACCATCTCTTCGAGGCAAGCGAGGTTCGGCAGAAACCACGTGCTCAGTCCGGTCCCGGCGCGACCGACGAATCGCGCGCGCGGAATCGAAGAAGTCTCGCCTGGGTCGATTGGGTTGGCGATGATGCAGAGGTCGTCGGCTACGGATGCGATCCGCTGAAGCGCCCCTATCGGATCTTGAACGTGATTGAGTACCGAGCCGACGAACACGAGATCAAACGGTGTGCCCGGAACGGTCTCCGGGCTGATATCGGCGAGGCGCACCGACACGGGCTTCACACGAGACTCAAGAAGCTTGTGGGCGACCGCGAAGTCCAGGCGATCCCCAAACGTGTCATCAACAGCGGGAACGCCCTCAGCCCAGGCACGGCGTCGGATTGCATCCCGGACCAGATCGCCGCCGACGTAGTCTTTGTCAAGCAAGCTTCGCAGGTCAGTCGCCGTGACTTCGGCGCCTCGGCGCTCCAGTTCGAAACTGAAGTAGCCGCTCGCCCGTCCAATGTCCAGGACCCGCTTCCCATGCAAGTCGGCAGGGAATCCATAGTGAGCTACCACGGGGCGCAGATCGTACGTGCCCTTCGTGCGATGCCGCCGCCGAGATCGATGGTGTGGTACCAGGGCAGGCTATCGACGAGCGCGATGAGTTCCCCACGGCTCAACGCTTGAAGATCCGATGGCGTCATTGGGCGTCCTCTTGCGTGCTGGTTGGCCATGCGAGGCACCAGACTGCACTCGTTTCGCCTGCGAATCATACATAAGTCTGGCCGAAGGGCATCGCGGAGAGGCGGGCGGTCAGGCTCGAAGCCTTCACGCTCGCGATGTCGTCAGGTGGGGCGGACAATGCGGGCCGGCCCTGCCCTCGCCAGTAGCACTGGCGCAGATGCGGCCAACGCCGCCACGTACAGCCCCAGGCCCGTCAGCGCCGGCGCGAGGTGCCAGACATCCGTGTACCCCACCGCCAGATGCGTCCCGAGCGCCGCCACGAAGCCCGGTGCTCCCGACGCCAGCAGCATCCACCAGAGCCAGCGCGCACCCGGCCGGTAGCCCCACAGCACTGGCAGCAGCACGCCTAGCCCGTTCGACACGAGCGCGCCGCCCAGGCCCGCCCGGTCGTGCGCCACCAACGGGACGAGGGGCGGGCTGGCGGCATCCAGTGCGTCACGCGTCGTCGCCATGAACGCGAGATCTTCCGGGACGAATACGACCGACACGCCAATGGCCGCCAGCGCGACCCCGCCCGACAACAGCCCGCCAGCGACTGCCAGAAACAGAAACTGCCCCAACGGCGCGCCGCGAAGCCAGCCGTCCGCCGAGCCGGACCGACGGTCCACGGGGAAGCTCCTGCCGGCGCTGTCGGCATCGGCGGATGGCGCTGGACGGGCGCGCGGCGCGAACAGGCCCAGCAGGAAAAACGGCAGCAGCAGGACCGTCACCAGCGCGTGCAGCGGATCGAAGTAGCCGAAGCCGAGGAACAGGAAGAAGCTGGCGAAGCCGGCTGACGCCGACGCCATGACAGCCGTGCGCGCCCACGGCTCGCCGCGCCGCAGCGGGTAGACCGCCAACACCAGGTACAGCACGCCAATGGCGACCATCGTGCCGGCCAGCGTGACGCGATCATGGGCCAGGAACGCCAGCAGCCGGCCGTTCACAGCCAGCAGTTCGTCGCGGCTCAGGCCGACGAACGCCTCGTCGTATGGAAGCACGACACGCGTGGCCGCCACCAGCCAGGCGAGGCAGCCGCCCACCACCATGCCGCTGCCCAGCAAGGCGATCCAGACCCAGTCGCGCGGCCATCGTGCCGACATCCGCTGTGAGCGTCTTGTCATTGTCGTCATTCTCACGCGAATTCTGTACGAATCTTAACATTTTGCTGCCCGCCCATCTCTTGGCGGGATGGGAGACGTTATGGTTGTCAGCCGCTGGGGCACAAACGGGTAACGCGGCCCTGCCATCTTGCCACGTGAGGGACTGATTCAGATGCGTAGCTGGTTTTCGAGTCGTGTCGCTGGGGCTGTGCTGGCCCTGCTGATGGTCGTTGTCACCACATCGACCGCGTTCGCTGACCCCCGTGACTTCACCCTGGTCAACAGCACCGGCACCATCCTCAGCGAAGTGTACGTCAGCCCGTCGAACGTCACCGATTGGGGCGAGGACGTGCTGGGCCGCGACGTGTTGATGCCCGACGAGACCGTCGAAATCGTGTTCCAGAAGTTCACCCCCGGCAATTGCCTGTACGACGTGAAGGTCATCACCGACGAGGGCAATGAAGGCCTGCTGACGCAGGTCAACCTCTGCGAGACGCACACCGTCACGTTCAACTAACCCCGACCAGAGCATATGAGGAGGCCGGCGGGGGCGCGCCGGCCTACCCTGACGACGAAGGGGCGGCACCGTGCAGGTGCCGCCCCTTCTCGTTGTCCGGAACGCAAGGACCCGGTGCCAGTCTCGACCCACACGGCCATGATCGCTACGCGTCGAGGGGCCGCGCGAAGCTCAGTTCGTGGCCATCGGGGTCGGTCAGGTGAAAGAAGCGCTCGCCCCACTCCGCGTCGCGCGGCGGGAACTGCGGCTTCAGGCCGTGGCTGACGGCCCGCGCGTAGATGGCGTCTACGTCGGCCACATGGAAGATGGTGCGCCCCCACCACGACCAGGCCACGTCGCCCGGCACAGCGATCAGGTTCAAGTAACTGGTGCCGGCGTGGAAGCTGGTAAACGCCTCCGTCTCGCCGCCGTAGCGCATCGCGAACCCCAGCGCGCGGTAGAACCGCACCGCCGGCCCCATGTCGTGCGTCGCCAGTGTGATGGCGCTGACCGCCTGGATCATCGCGCCGTCGGCTACCTGACCCGCCCGGTCCTCGGCTCGCTGCACTCCAACCATGACGCCGCACCTCAAAGAATTCGCGCTTCACACGATTGATTCGCCGGCGTTATGGCCCCGGCTGCCCACTCGATCATCTCATGATTCAGGCCGCCGTCAGGCGCAACGTACAGGGGCTGTTCTGCAGGCTGTTCGTCAGTCGAAGAACGCCGCGTCGTCGTCGCGCAGGTACTGCTGCGCGGCCTGGGCGTCGATTTCGACGCCTAGACCCGGCCGATCCCAGACGGTGATGTGTCCGTCTTGCACGATCGGGTCCGGCAGCCCTCTAACGACGTCGTACCACCACGACGGGTTCCCAATCGGGCACTCGAAGGCGATGAAGTTGTGGGGCAGGGCAGCCGACACCTGCACCAGCGCCGCCAGCCCGATCAGGCCATCAAAGACGCCGTGCGGGGCCATCATGATGCCGTGGAGGTCGGCGTACTCCGCGATCCACTTCAGTTCCGCGATGCCACCCACATCGGCCGGGTCCGGCCCGACGATGTTGACGGCCCGCTTCTCGATCAAGTCCTTGAAGTTCTGGCGCAAGTAAATCTGCTCGCCGGTGTGGATGGCCGTGGTCGTGTTCCAGGTGACATCGCGGTACAGGTCAGCCAGCACGTACGGCGTGTAGTCGCCGGTAATCATGTCCTCGAGCCAGAGCAGGTTGTACGGCTCCAGCGCGCGGGCCAGTTTCAGGGCGTCGTTCGGATTGAAGCCGGGGCCGCAGTCGAGCGCTAGGCCAACCTCGTCGCCGGTGACGGCTTTCATCGCCTCGACACAGGCCACCATATGCTTCAGCCCCTTCTCGGTCAGCAACCCGCGATCCAGCGCCCCCTGGAGGCCGACCGGACTCGGATCGCCATAGTAAAAGTCGGGGACGATGCGCTTCATCGGGCTGTGGAAGCCGATGGGCTGCTTGATGATGGTGAAGCCCTGCTGCGCCGCCATCATTTTCCGAGTGCTCTCGGCGTACTCGTCGGGGGTGTACTGGGTCATCGGGAAGCGCAGGCCACCGTTGTAGATGCGGACGCGGTCGCGCACCTTGCCGCCTAGCAGCTTGTAGACGGGCACGCCGGCCACCTTGCCAGCCACGTCCCAGAGCGCCATCTCAATCGCACTGATGGCGCTACCCCACGGCTTGAAGCTGCCGCGTTGCCGAATCTTCAGCATCACCCGCTCGACATCGGTCGGGTCTTCGCCCACTAGCGCCTCGCGGAAGAACAGGACGTGCGGCACCATGTACGGCTTGGTCGATTCGATCTGGCCGAAGCCGTCCACGCCCTCGTCGGTGACGATCCGGACGAGCGGGTGGCCGCCGAGCAACGCGCACTTCAGGTCGGTGATCTTCATGAACAGTCCCCCCCTCTTGTGTTAGCAGATGATACTGACGACAGTGCAGGTGTGGGCGGGCCACGCCCCGCTTTCTGTGGGCGCAGCCGCAACATCCCCTCCGCTGCGTGGGACCCCCGAGTCACGAACGGGAGAGCCTCTTTGGCTTCGCGAACGACGGAGCCCGTCCGCTGACGTGGGATCCCCCGAGTCGCCGCCTCTCCGCGTCGCAAGCGGGAGGGGCGAGCCTAACGGGTCGGCACCTGACGCTACGGTTGGAAGTTGCCGGCAGTCTGCGCTCAGGCTACCCTTCTGCAAACATCCGGGCCGCTCCGTTCAGGGTGCGGCGCAACAGGAGCATCTTCGTGGCCGGTACTCCGCTCGCCATCCTCGTCAACAGCGACGATCCGTTCAACGCCAAGACTGCGGTCGGCGTCCTGCGCTACAGCCCCGACCCAATCATCGGCATGGTCGACCCGGAGCGGGCCGGCAAGAGCGCGTTCGACGTATACGGCGTCCGGCGCGATGTGCCGATCTACGCCAGCGTCGCGGACCTGCCGGCCGAGACCGGACGCCTGCTCGTCGGCATCGCGTCTCGCGGCGGCGACCTGCCGGACGACATGCGCGCCGAGATCGTCACGGCCATCAATCGCGGCATCGACGTGTACAACGGCCTGCACACGTTCATCACGCACGACGAAGAACTGATGGCGCTGGCGAAGGCGAAGAACGTCAAGCTCGTTGACCTACGCGAGGTGCCGGAGCACCCGCCGGTCGGCCTCGGGCTGCCGCACCGAGCCGGCAGCACCGTCGTCCTGACGGTCGGCAGCGACTGCAACGTCGGGAAGATGTCCACCACACTGGAGCTTGACCTATTGGCCCGGCAGCGCGGCCTGTCATCGACATTCGTGGCGACCGGCCAGACCGGCATCATGATCGCCAACAACGGCGTCGCCATCGACCGCGTGATCTCGGACTTCGTGAACGGCGCAATTGAAGAGATCGTGGTGCCGACCGCCGAGCAGTACGACTACGTGTTCGTCGAGGGGCAAGGCTCCCTGTTCCACCCTGGCTACTCGTGCGTGACGATGGGCCTGCTGCACGGTACTGCCCCAGAGAAGATGATCCTTTGCCACCAACCGTCGCGGACCGAGATCCGCCGCTACATGCACCCGATCCCGCCGCTGACGACGGTGCTGCGGGGCTACGAGGAAGCGGCATCCTGGTTGCGCCCGAGCAAGGTCGTGGGCGTGGCGCTCAACACCTACGACCTGAGCGAAGAGGCCGCGAAGGACGCCATACTGAAGGTGGAGGACGAGTTGGGGCTGCCGGCGACCGACCCGATCCGCTACGGCGTCGCGAATCTGCTGGACGCCATCGTCAAGTGAGCGCGTCTACTACCCCCGGCGGCCTCAGGGTCACGTTTGAGCCGTTCGACCTGCCGCTGGCGAACCCGTTCGGCATCTCGCGGCGCACGACGACGGTCGCGCGGAACGTCCTGGTGCGCGCGGAGTGGGACGGGCTGGTCGGCTACGGCGAGGCCAGCCCGAACGCCTATTACGGTGAGTGCCAGGAGAGCGTGCTGGCGTGGCTGCCGCGCCTGATCGACGCCCTGCCTGACGATCCGTTCATGGTCCGTCAGGCGGTGGCGCAGCTTGAACATGCCGCCCACCACAATCCGGCCGCCCGCGCGGGCGTCGAACTGGCGCTGTGGGATCTCGTCGGGAAGCGGTACGGCGCGCCGATCTGGCGGCTGTGGGGCATCAATGAGCAGGTGCCGCTGTCGTCGTTCACCATCGGCATCGACACGCCGGAGCGCATGGCCGAGAAGGCGACGGCTGCCGCCGAGTACCCGCTGCTGAAGATCAAGGTCGGCACGGCGGACGACGTGGCGCGGCTGCGAACGGTGCGGGCTGCCAGGCCGGACGCGCGGCTCCAGGTGGACGCCAACGGTGCCTGGAGCGCGAAGGAGGCCATTGCGGCCATACCGCGATTGGCCGAGTTCGACATTGAGTTGATCGAGCAGCCGGTGCGAGCAGACGACCTTGACGGGTTGCTGGCCGTCTCCCGCTCGACCTCGCTACCGGTCTACGCGGACGAAGGCTGCGTGACAGCGCGCGACGTGCCGCGCGTGGCCGACCGCTGCGACGGCGTGGTGGTCAAGCTCCAGAAGTGCGGCGGCCTGCTGCCGGCGCTGGAGCATGTGCAGACGGCGCGAGCGCACGGCCTGAAGGTGATGATGGGCTGCATGATCGAGAGCGGGCTTGGCATCGCGGCGGCGACGCAGTTGGCCCCGCTCTGCGACTCGCTGGACCTGGACGGCAACATCCTGTTAGCCCGCGACCCGTTCGAAGCAGTTTCCGCGCGCCAGGGCCAGTTGACCATGCCGACCGGCCCCGGCCTCGGAGCCACGCTCAAGCCGTAGATCTGGGATGGTGCTCCCCCCTCTCCCACAGGTGGGAGAGGGGGCTGGGGGGTGAGGGCCGTTCGCTAACGGGTGCGCTTCAACTCGAAGAAGTAGCCCTTCGTGCTCATCGCCGAGACGTGGTCCCAGAGGTCGCCGGCCTCGTCGCCGGTCGGTACCGGGATCAGCACCGGACCGAAAACTGGCTCGCTGCCATCGATGACCAGCGACGCGACGCCAAACGCGCCCTTCTCGTTAATCGCCGTGTGCTCAGCCTGGTACTCCGACTCGGTCGTCGGGTCCGCGAGCGCCTCGTCGAGCAGGCTCGGAGAGAAACCGGCCTTCTCGATGCAGGCGCGCACGGCGGCCTCGTCGAGATCCTTCTTCTCCTCGTGCTTGTGCGTCCCGAATTCGTGGTACAGCTTGTTCACGGCCTCGTCGCCGAACTTGCGGCGCGCCAGCACCATCGTGCGGAACGTGTTGCGGCTCTCAGCGTGCCCCGGCCTGGTCGGTGCGTTCGGGTCGATCTTTTTGTTCACCATCTCCAGGCTGAAGAACTTCCAGTGCACGTCGAGGTCGCGGACCTTCTGCACCTCGCGCATCCAGACGGACGTGCGCCACGACCACGGGCACGCCGTGTCCAGATAAAAGTCAACGACCGGCTTCACACTCACTGCCATCGGTCCCTCCAGAAGTCCCCATCTCAGCGTCTCGTCGTTCGGCACGCCAGAATCGTGCCGATCCATACGTCCAGATGTGCGCCTCGTCCCATGATCGCGCAGCAGACGGAGCCGCGCCACGGCCTTGCTGCCACACCGGGAGGGTAGCACCCGCGCGCTGCGGATGGCACCGTCGCCTTTCGTGGTAACGCGGCAAACGGCGCGGCTATTCCGGCTAGCGCCAACACATGTCGGGCCGATGGTGGCCACCGGCGATCGCTGGCAGCAGCCGGCCGGACGGGCTACGCTCTCCCCATGCCGCAGGGTCGGCACACACACAGGGGCAGGGGAGGGACGAGACCGGTGGCCGACACGAACGCACAGGAGCAGGGTTCGCGCCTGATGGCGCTGGCGGAGCAGGTGGGCAGTCGATTGGTGGCGCGCGGCGAGACGGTCGCTGTCGCAGAGTCGTCGGCCGGGGGGCTGATCTCGGCGGCGCTGCTGGCCGTGGGCGGCGCGTCTCGGTACTTCAGGGGTGGGGCCGTCGTCTACACCACCGACGCCAAGATGTCGTTCCTGCGGCTCGACCGCGAGACCGTCACCGAGCCGCGCGCCTCCACCGAAGCCCACGCCCTGGTACTCGCGCGCGGCATCCGCGACGTGATGGGCAGCACCTGGGGAATCGGAGAGACCGGGGCGACCGGTCCGACGGGTAACAGGTACGGCGACGCACCCGGCCACGCCTGCGTCGGGGTCGTCGGACCGGGTGTCGCCCGCGAGGAGCGCGCCGACACCATCGAGACTGGCCACGGCGACCGCCCGGCCAACATGGAGACCTTCGCCTGGGCGGCCCTCAACCTGCTGAATGACATGCTCGGGCCCGACACGAAGTAGCCGGGTACGCCATCAGCCGCCTGGACCTCCACCGACACGCACTCCGGATTGGCCACTCGCCGCCCTACCGCTCGCTGAGGAGACGACCCTATGGCGCTCGCCCCGATCAACGGCGTTGACATCTACTACGAGGCGCACGGTGACGGTCCGCCCATCCTCTTCTGTCACGAGTTTGCCGGCGACTACCGGTCCTGGGCGCCCCAGGTGCGCGCCCTGGCCCGCCGCTATCGCACCATCGTGTTCAGCGCGCGCGGCTACCTGCCGTCGTCCGTGCCGACCGACGAGGCCGCGTACTCCGAGGAGCAGAGCGTTGACGATGCGTTCGAACTGTTGCGCTTCCTGGGCATCGACGCGGCCCATATCGTCGGGCTATCGATGGGCGGCAATGTCACGCTGAAACTGGGACTCGCCCATCCCGAGGTCTGCCGCAGTCTGGTGGTGGCCGGTGCGGGCTTCGGCAGCGTCAATCCTGACGAGTTCCGCGCGAACTGCCGCGAGACCGCCGACATGCTAGAGCGGCAGGGCATGGCTGTGGCAGCCGAGACGTACGGGCGCGGGCCGTCGCGGCTGCGCTTCGAGCAGAAAGACCCGCACGGCTTCGCGGCGCTGGTAGCCGACCTGAAGGAGCATTCGACGGTCGGCTCGGTGATGACGATGCGGAACGTGCAGGGCAAGCGGAAGACCGTCTACGAGGTGGCCGACCAGTTGCCCGGCCTCGGCGTGCCGACGCTGGTTGTCGTAGGTGACGAGGACGAGTTGGCGCTCGAACCTGCGCTGATGATGAAGCGCAAGATTCCGAACTGTGGCCTGCTGATCCTGCCGAAGACCGGCCACACCGTCAACCTGGAGGAGCCGGCCCTGTTCAACGCGGCCGTCCTGGACTTCGTGTCGGCCGTTGACCTGGGTGCCTGGCCCCCCCGCCGCGACACCACGACCGGGCTGCTGCCGCCCGAAAAGTAGGGTCTCGCTCACCCACCGGCTGGGGGGTGTGGCCCTCACCCCCCCCAGCCTCGGGGAACGGCCCTCACCCCCCAGCCCCCTCTCCCACAAGTGGGAGAGGGGGAGCAGGTCATCGGTAGGGGCGCGACTCATCGCACCTGCTGCAACCGCCCATCACCCGTCACCCACAGAAAGGGATCCACTTCCCAATGCCTGAGCGCATCAAGTACGCCGCCGTCGGTGCCGGCGGTATGGGCCGCCGCCATCTGCGCGGCAGCGTGCGGCTGTCACAGAGTTCTTTCGCAAACCTGGAACTGGCCGCCATCTGCGACCTGAACCAGGACAACGCCAACTTCATGGCCGATGAGGCCCATGAGTTCCTGGGCGAGCGCCCGAAGGTGCACGGCGACATCGCTCAGATGGCCGCCGAAAACCCGGACCTGCGCGCAGCGGACATCACCACCGACGCCGGCTCGCACCACACCGTTGCTGTCGCCTGCCTCGAAGCCGGCCTGCACATTCTCTGCGAGAAGCCACTCGCCATCACCGTGCGGGGCTGCAACCTCGCCATCGAGACGGCGAAGCGCAAAGGCCTCGTTCTATCAGTGGCCGAGAACTTCCGCCGCGACCCGATCAACCGTCTGGCCCGCGCGCTCATCGACGACGGAGCCATCGGCACGCCGCGCCTGATGATTGAAACCAGCGTGGGCGGCGGTTCGAACATCATCATCACGCCCTGGCGGCACATGAAGCTGAACGGCACCATCGCGCTCGACGTAGGCGTCCACAACGCCGACATTCTGCGCTACTACCTGGGCGAGTTCCGCTCCGTCTACGGCGAGTCGAAGCTGCACGAGACGGTCCGCCATAACACGGCCTCGGCCGGGCCTGGCGGCTTCTACGCCCGCTGGTCGAGCCAGTTCCCGGACACCATCGAGCCGACCGGCGACGACGCATTCTACGCGCACGTCTCCTTCGAGAGCGGCGCGGTCGGCCAGTGGATTCAGGATCACGCCGGGCACGGCGAGCGGCTGTCGAGCCGGTTCGTGTACGGCTCGAAGGGACGGCTGGAACTGCCGGGCGACCGCAATGGCCGGCCGATCAAGCTCTCACTGGACGACGGCACGATCATCGACGACGGGCGCATCCTGGACTACGCGCCCAGCTACAAGCTCTCGCCGCTGGCTGCCGAGTTATGGGACAACCCGCGCCCCTGGACCTACAAGCTCGACTTCAACGAAACGGACTCGCGCATCCTGGCGCTTGAGTACCACGAACTCGGCGAATGCATCCGCACCGGCGCAACGCCTGAAGTGAGCGGCGAGGAAGCCCGCGCTGACGTGGCCCTGGTCTACGCGCCGTTCGAGGCAGGGCGGCTCGGGCGGCCCGTCACGCTTGACGAGATGATCTCGGCCAGCGTCGACGCCTACCAGCGCGAGATCGATGAGCACCTCGGCCTGATTTGAACCTGAGCCTCAGTGGGCTCTGCATGGTCCTCATTTCGGCGCGAGCGGATTTCACTGTGGCGTAGGTTTCGTGCCGGATCAGTGGGCGCAGCCACACTGCCATGTCCTTCGAGAAATGGAGGCCGCCACCTCTCACAATCCTTTCCGTCGCGATGAGGAGCACCGTCGCTCGGCGCGGCCGTCGCGCCCCCGTGGCGATTGGCCTATCCCGTCGTGCTACGCTGCCACGAGCGCCCGTCGTTGTCGCGAGGCCGGCGGGTGCCTGACATACCACCCTGAGCTGGAGACCTATAGATGATCTTCATCACCGCGAAGTTCCTGGTCAAGCCAGAGTTTGCCGATCAATGGCCCGAGATCAGCCGTATCTTCACCGAGGCAACGCGCGCCGAGCCTGGCTGCTTGTGGTTCGACTGGTCGCGCAGCCTGGACAACCCGAACGAGTACGTCCTCGTCGAAGCGTTCCGCGACGGCGACGCGGGTGGGGCGCACGTCAATTCCGAACATTTCAAGACGGCCAGGCGTGAGCTACCGCCACACCTCGCCGCCACGCCGAAGATCATTAACTTTGTGGTCCCGCAGGACGAATGGAACGAACTCGGCGAGATGGCCGTCACACCCGCCTCATAAGTGTCCACGCCGACCGCCGGGATGCTCGGACTGCGAGCACCCGTGCGGCCCCGGCCGGTCGAGACCAAAGCGACGGCGAATCCCGCGCACATCCTACTTCCGACCCTGGACGTCGCACCGTGACATTGGTGTAGGACGTTGCTTCACACGAGGACCAGCCAGGCACCGGTGAGGAATCCACAGGAGAATACAGCGGCTCCTAGCCGGAAAATGTGAACTCAGGCCCTGCTCTGGTTTGCTTGCCCGGTGTGAACGGGGACAGGTGGCTTCAGTGCGTGCCGTTTGGCGACCACCCACCAGCATTGCTTGTTGGCCGGCGTGGGCGCCAGACGAGCAGACCGGTGGCTGGGGTATCATGCCGACGCTCGGGCAAGGGCCACTGCAGGTCGCCACCTTCGACCATGGGCCGGGGTAGCTCCGAGCGGCATCATCAGGGAGGGGTCTGTACGTGGCCTTCAAAGTTGTCGCCACGCCATTTGGGCGGGTCGTCGATACCACATACCCACTTGAAACCGAAGGGCTGCGCCCGCTCGGCATCACCATCGAGACAGCGGATGTCTCCAGCCCAGAGGCGTACCTGGATAGCATCCGCGACGCTGACGCCGTGATCGCCGGCGGCCAGTGGATGACCCCAGAACTGATCAACAAACTGGAGCGCTGCAAGGTCATCGCCAACGCCGGCGTCGGCGTGGACCGTATCGACCTGGACGCCGCCACCGAGCGCGGCATCGTCGTGACGAACGTGCCAGACGTCTTCGTGGAAGAAGTCGCCGTCCACGCCATGATGCTGCTCTTGGCTTGTGCCAAGAAGGTCGTCAATCTGGACAGGGTCGTCCGCGAAAACCGCTGGAGCGAGGGCCGCAACTACCTCAAGCCGATGCCGCGCGTCGTGGGCGACACCATCGGCCTGATCCCGTTCGGCAACATCCCGCGCCTCGTCGCGAAGAAGGCGAAGGGCTTTGACATGAACGTCATCGCCTGGGATCCGTTCGTCTCGGACGAGGTCTTCGCCGAGCACGGCGTCACCCGCGTCACGGACATTGCTGAGATCTTCAAGCAGAGTGACTGGGTGTCGTCGCATCTGCCGCTAAACAAGGCGACCCAGGGCATGCTGAACTACGAACTGTTCAGCCAGATGAAGCCGACCGCCTACTTCATCAACACCGGCCTTGGCCCCACGCACAACGAGGCCGACCTGATCCGCGCCCTGCAAGAGGGCAAAATGGCCGGTGCCGGCCTCGACGTGATGGAGGAGGAGCCGACCCTGCCCGGCAACCCGCTCCACGACATGGAGAACGTCGTGTTGACGCCACATACGGCTTCGGTGTCGGACATCGGCAACATCCGGCGGCGGCAGCGCGTCGGCCACGAGATCGCGGCGGTGCTCCAGGGTCAGATGCCGTTCGCAGTGGTCAACCGCGACGTGCTGAACGTCGTCACGCTCAGCGAAAGCAGCCAGCAGAAGTCGCCGCTGCCCCAGGCGTAGCCAGCAAGACCCCGCCACACGTCGGGCCGGCACTGAACACGGCGAATATGCCGCCATCCGAGCACCCGTTTCACGGCTGCGTCGGCTGCTGCGCGACGCCCCGGTACCATTCTGGCTGCTCCCCGTCCACAATCAGTGCAATTCACTGTTGAGAAGTACAGGCAGTCACGGTTCCGTTTGACGAGCCGTCCCCACGCACGCGGCGGCCCGCTGCGGTACTCACCCACCGACGTTGACCAAGAGCGTTCCTCTATGCAGCCACGTCCCCTCGCGCCGTCTGACGGCACATGCCCTACGCGAGAACGCCGCACGGACGAGGTTGTCTGGATGTTCCTGCTGGGCCACGGACACTTCGCGCAGTTTCAGAACTTTCAGGACTGCGCCCCACCGGAGATCGCCAGCCGGTCTACCTGGACGGGCCTTCAGGGGTTTGAGTCTGGCAGCCAGTTGGCGAAGGTGCGGGCCATCCCGCACAACATGCGCTGGCACCTGAACTCGATGTGGCACGCGAAACAGGGCCTTATCGGCCTGCCACGCGGCGCGGCGGTGTTCTACACGGGCGACGTTCAGGTGGATACGCTGCGGCTGCTGCACGGCTACCGCAAGTACTACTACATCGATCTGACGAGCTCGTTGCTCCGTGACATGAGCCCCTGGTACGACCACATGCGGAAGAGCGGTTCCGTGGCAACCGCGAAGGACATGGGGTACCGAGCGACCGTTCAGCAGTTTGATGGCGTGTTCGCGATGTCCAGGTGGACGGCTGCCGGAGTCAGCCGCGACTATGCGCTGCCGGCGAACCGGGTGCACATCGCGCTGCCGGGGGCCAATCTCCAGCGGTGGCACTACGTGGACCGCAGCAACCGCACCGGCCCGGTCCGCATCCTGATGGTTGGCGGTGAGTTCGCGCGGAAAGGCGGGCCGCTGCTGCTGGATTGGGCAGCCAACACGACTGCAAGAAACTGGGAACTGGACATCGTGACGTGGCCGGGCGAACTGCCAGACTGGGCACGCGCCTGCATGGGCAACCCCGGCTCGTTCGACAGCGCCGCCGGGTAGCTTGGGCCACGCCTCCCAAACGTGCGCGTGCACTGCGGACTGAAGGCAAATGACCCGCAGATCATGGACCTGTTCCGGCAAGCCGACATCTTCTGCCTGCCGACCCAAGCGGACGGCAGCAGCATCGCGTCGCTAGAAGCGATGGCAACCGGCCTGCCGGTCATCGTCGGGGCCGTCGGCGGCATCCCCGAACTGATCGAGGACGGCAAGACGGGCCTGCTGCTCCGGCCAGCGAACGCCGAGAACCTGCAAACCAATCTCGAAGCGCTGATTGCCGACCGGCCCCGTCGCCTCCAACTTGGCCGGGCCGCGCGCGAGGCGTGCGAGACATACTTTAATGTTGAGCGGCAGATCAGGGACATCATGCGAGTCATTGATAGCCAGGCCGTCCACTGACAGCCCGAACCGCGCCGGCTCAGCATCGCAGTTCAGAGGCACGGCGGGGTGGGAGTGTCGCGCCCTGCTCCTGACGAGCGCCGCGACACCCCCAACCGGCCGTCTCGGCGCGGTCGCCTGTTAGGGACCGCGCCGTAGCAGCTAGACGCCGACTGCCGTCTTTGCCTCGGCCAGGGCGTCGCGCAGGGCACCGCCTTCCTTGCTGTAGAAGGCGCGTAGGATGGCGACATCCGTGGACAGGTTGTAGTCCTTCACGCCAAACTTCGAGTAGTACTCGACCTCGGCCGCGCTGTTGATCTCAGCACGTGGCCGGACACCCATCTTGACGGCCGTCTTCATGGTGTGCTCGCGGGCCTCAACCACGTCAGGGTGCAGGCCGGTTGTGTAGTTGCGGCCGGGCTTGCCGATGCTCAGCCCGTAGTCGGCCGGGCCGAACTGGACCATGTCGATGCCGGGCACGCTGAGTATCGCCTCGAGGTTCTCGACGGCGGCCCGCTTCTCGATCATGATGACGATGACGGCGTCGTTGTAGTACTGGATGTAGTCCGCGCCGCTGTCAACCTGGATGCGGCCACCAGCCATGCCGTGCGTGTAGTCGTTGCCCGGCCCCTCTGGCCGGACCAGCCGAATGATCGCCTCGGCATCCGCCTTCGTGCGGACATCCGTGAACAGCAGGTTCTGGATGCCAGCCGACATCGCGCGCACGGCAATGTGCCACTGCGCCGACTGCTCCATCTTAATCATGCCGCTGAAGTTCGGCGACAACTCGATGGCGCGACCCATGTTGTCGAGGGCATGAAGATCGTACGGTGCGTACTCTGCCAGGAACTCCACGTAGTCGAACTGGCCGCTACGCCCAACAATCTCGGTCGCCGTCGGCCACGAACTCTGGAGGCGCGTCCCGATGGTCGGCTTGCCTTCGCTAATCAGCTTTCGGAGGTGGTTCTCTCGCATATCGTACAGTGTCCCTTCGGTTGCAGTCGTCCCGCCACCCCCCATCGGATTGGCAGGTCTCTTGACGAGCACCTCAGAGTAGGCTGTTTGGTGCCCGGATTGCCAGCCGGAGCGATCGCAGGATGGCTGGCAGGGCAATTGAATCACGTGGGGTGAACTATTCCCACAAGCGGCCAGTACGTGCTTCTTGTGCGAGTGCTTACACGCGCCAAGAAGGAGGTGGAGCGCCACTGCTACCACAAGTCACATTGACGTGCGAAGGCGATGAACTCGACTGCACGGTTCGCGGTGCACTGGAAACGACGATAGTGATGCCATCGTCCGGCGAGTACCGGTCAATCTACAGCGCGCCCGGCACGCAGGTC
>Ga0105048_10009081_pt1 | contig 15856 bp, 10 predicted proteins | sample MAT05_FD_78382 | JGI IMG/M metagenome (GOLD analysis project Ga0105048, IMG submission 78382) | Freshwater microbial communities from Lake Fryxell liftoff mats and glacier meltwater in Antarctica - MAT-05 | ecosystem: Environmental > Aquatic > Freshwater > Ice > Liftoff microbial mat | place...
CAACTTAACAGGCAAACTAAATATTTATGGAAAGGCTGCGGGTGTAACAGTAATGGCATGGGTAAAGTGGCAAGGCAAAGGCGGGTTTGTAGCAGGCCTGTGGAATGAAAATGCCGGTGATGGCAAACGACAGTAAGGTTTGTTTGTAAACCTGCCGCACTACAATGGCGATAGCGCTGTATGTGGCCATATTTCATTTTTTGGAAAGCCCACGCCTCCGTTTCCTTACTCAATAGACTATTCAGCCAGTGTGCAAAAATTACCCGTTGGCCAATGGAGCTGTATTGCGTTTACCTACGACGGCACTTTTATACGATCCTTTTTAAATGGTTAAAATGTATGACTGGGTTAAGCTGAGAAATTAAACTAAAGACATACTGGTACACTGATAAAAATAAAGTATATTGAATAACAATTCAACTATTTAAAATATAGTTTTTGACGATTGATAAAAATCACATTCATAATACAACCAACTAAACAGTGAAAAGGTATGAGAGCTCCCTATGTAGCTACAACTGTTATCATGTTACGCACGTTCATTCCTTCTATCGTGTTGTCAATGGTACTCGCATCCTTTACTATATGTACCCTTACTGCCCAGACGATCATTCGCACTGATTTTAACAGGGAATTCCCCTGGTTAAAAGATTATAAAAAGGCAGAAAAGTGGACCGAAGCTTCAGCGAAGACTGATAGTCCTGGCCTAAAGGCAATAGTGGAGTGGGGTAAATTTGGCGTTGTAGATGTGGCATATACCACTATTTTTTCTGATGCATTACAATTAATTGTAGAAGATGCAGGCAATCAAAAAAACTGGACAGCAAGTCTTAACTCAGGACCGCTTTCAGTTAAAAATACAGAAACTAATTTGGGAAAGCTTACACTTAGTTTCGATCATTCAGCATCCTTTGTACGGCCAATAATTGTACGTGTTGAATCTTTTAATGCAAACAAAATACACACCGGGGGTTTAGAAAAAACGGTATATCCAGCAACAGCCAATCATTATGTACGCTCAGCTTTCGAATTAGCGGATATGATGGCTGTTGGTAAAGGGAAATTCAATCCAAAAGACCCCTATGTCAATTTTAGTTTTTCAATTGGGCAGGCAGAAACAGGTGATATTGTTGAGGGCAAACAAGAGCTGCGAATAGACAACTTTTCTTACAGCACGCCGGCTTATTATGTAAGTGCAACGGGTAACGATAAAAATGATGGTCGTACAGAGAAAACAGCTCTAGCCAATCCACAAGCTGCGTTAGACAAGTCTATACCGGGTGACATCATTTTGTTGATGAATGGAAGTTATGCCGGATCAGCCAATCATAACGCGGTGGCTAATTTTACACAGTCAGGTTTGCCGGCAGCATGGATTACTTTAAAAAATTATCCCGGACATAAACCTACCATTTTGTGCTTTGGTAAAGATGGCGTTCGGATGACGCAAGGCACATCTACAACACGCTCCAATTCGCCAATACTTGCCTACCTGGAAGTAAGGGGTTTACATATAAAAGGAAATAGTGAAGAAGTGCTAAAACAAAAATTACCTGAATTAGGTACTTCAACTCCTATTACTGAAACTACCGGAATTAATATTAACGGCGAATATTCCCCTGTTCGAATGTATCACCACATCCGTATAGCGGATTGTATTGCCGAATACTGTGGCGCAGATGGCATCTATGCCGATTACACGGATTACCTGGCTGTTGAAAATAATATCCTGCGGTATAACTGCTATACCTCTGCGCATTGGTGTATGTCTGGATTTACCATGATGCACTATGCCGATTTTGATAAGCTTGATAATGTTACCAAAATTTTGGTTAGAGGAAACCGGGCGTATGCCAACCAATGTAAGACGTATAAAAAATCCGGTCCTTTTAAAATTTATAATGGTAATGGATTTCTGTTTGATGCCAGTGCCGAAGAATATTTGGCCCCTGATGCTTATTTAGGAAGAACCTTGGTTCAAAACAATTTGGTGTATGGCAATGGTGGCGGCGGAATTCAAATGTGGGGAGCCCATCGTATCGATGTGGTCAATAACACCATGTATTACAATGGCATAACCCCCGAATTAAAATGGGGAAATATGGGATTTGATTATTGTAGAGACATTCGGGTAATCAACAATATTGTGGTAGCCCAACCCGATCGTCCGCTTGATTTTTGGGAAATGCCTCGTGATGACAGAAACACTTCAAATATCGTCCGCATTAACAACCTGTATTTTGGTGGTATAAAACCCAACCTAAAAGGCACGGGCGATTTAGTGGGTGATCCGCTATTTGTAAACCCTTCCATTGATCCTACAGTAGCAGATTTTCGTTTAAAGCCTGGTAGCCCAGCTATAAAAGCGGGTTATTTTAAAATTGATGCGTTGCCAATTATCGATGTAAGTGGGAAAGCGTTGAATAGCAAAGTCATTGTTCTAAATAGAGGTGCTTATCAGTATTAGGCATAGTGCTTTTAATAACAATGAGTCAAACGACCAAAAACCAATTGGCAGGAGCCTAAATCACAATTCATTTAAACCTGCATGAGCATTCAATGAATATGTTCATATAGTCTGTATAGCCATTAAAAATAATTTAAATGCCAATATAAAAAGTAAATCAACATTTAGTTTGCATTGCGGCAATTATACTTTTTCCCTTCACTTCATTGGGTCAGCAACACACGAATGCGCCCACCGAAAAAAAAGATATAATTGATATTTTTTACCCCCCGCTAACCGAACGGGAAGGGAAGGGATTGAAGATCCCTATTCCGCCAAATGAGCATCCCCGATTATATTTTCGTAAAGGCGATATTCCTGCATTAAAAGCAAAAATGACACACCCTTTACTCAAAGACAGCTGGAGTAGAATTGCCAAAAGTGCGGAGATGGTTACCGACGGAAAGCTTTATAGAATTGTTGGTAAAACCAATATGGACCTTGATGCTATGAACGCCATTGAAGCAAAAGCATTGCTATATGCGTTGACAAATAATCGGACTTTAGGCCGGGAGGCCGTTACTGCTGTACTTAATTTCTTTAAAACCATTGATTTCGATTACACCAAAATTACCGTTCGTGAAAGTGGCCGGGCAATAGCTGCCGGTTCAATGGTGTACGATTGGTGTTACGATTTAACCAGCTCCGCAGAGAAAAAGTATTTAATTGGACGGATGGAGACGTTGGCTACGACAAAAAGGTTTAAAAGGGATTGATTATAGATTGGCGCTAAAGGCGATGTTGAACGAGACGGATGTTGCACCTGGTGGCAACGAAGAACAAGAGGGCAGAGGCGGGCTTGTTGACTATAATAAGTTGGGGTATGTTTCAACTGATTTTGTGAGAGCAGGCACCCGTACGGTTGAATATTCGTATGATGACTTTGCTATCGCTTTAGTAGCAAAGGGCTTGGGCGAAAATGCTATTTATCAAAGATTTGCAACGCAGGCTAATAACTGGCAAAACCTTTGGCGTAATTATTCTTCAAACGGGGCTACCGGCTTTATTTGGCCTAAAGATTCAAAAGGAAACTGGGTAGATGCTATTAAATGTATTGCTGCAAAAATGCTTGATACCACAATAGCTCTCAGTCCCAGGTACGTAAATGTTGGGCAGTGCGAAGATTGGTGGTCCGGGTTTTTGTACGACGGCAATTCCTGGGAATATTCGCTTTCTATTCCGCATGATATTGCTGGTTTAATTAAGCTGAGCGGTGGAGCAGAAGCTTTCAACAAAAGATTAGATGCATTTTTCGATAAAAAAATATATTACGTTGGTAATGAACCAGCCTTTCTTACACCACTCATGTACCATTGGATTGGCAAGCCTGAACTTAGTTCAGACCGGGTGCTTGCTATTGTTAAAGCAAAGTACAATGATTCAAGAAAAGGGATACCGGGCAACGATGATTCCGGTGCCATGTCTTCCTGGCTTGCCTTCCACATGATTGGCATTTATCCTAATGCGGGGCAATCGTACTACCTGATCCACACACCTATGCTGGCCGAAAGTGAAATACATTTAGAAAATGGTAAAAGCTTTAAAATAGTAGCTAAGAATTTATCAGAAACCAATAAGTATATCACTTCAGCAAAACTGAATAACCAGCCTTATTCAAAATCATGGATAGAGCATGTTGATATTGCAGCTGGCGGTGTGTTAGAACTTGAAATGAGCGATAAACCGCTGAATTGGGGAAGCAGCAATCTACCTCCCTCGCTTCGGTTTTAATTTAAAGTTATAAGGAAAAAAGATAGGCTACAATAAAATTCAGATTAAATATAATTAGGCATTAATTATTGCTTAAGCGTAAAGTAATTGGTGAGACATTTACAATTTTATTTAATTCAGGGATGAGTTTACTATTTAAAAGAATAAAAAGAAAAAACAAAGAAAGGAAATGAAAAAGTGTGCATCAATATTTATAACATTAATTATATCGATTAATGTTTATGCAGATATAAAATTGCCTCCCCTGGTTGGAGATAATATGGTTTTACAAAGGAATAAGCCGCTAACTATTTGGGGATGGGCTGACGCTAATGAAAAAATATCCATCAATTTTTTGGGTAAAATATATACCACCCAAACTCTGAAAGACGGAAAATGGAGCCTCGTACTACCTCCACAAAAAGCCGGTGGCCCTTGCAGTATGGTTATAGCAGGCAATAGTGCTATTACGTTGAACAATCTGCTGGTGGGAGACGTGTGGATTTGTGGCGGACAAAGCAATATGGAAGTTAAGATGAGTGATGCGCTTAATCCTGAAAAAGAAATAGCTGCGGCCAACAATCCAAACATCCACTTGTTTGATGTGGCGCATGCCACGACAGCTGTAAAAGCAGAAGATGTAAAAGGACAATGGTTGGAATGTAACCCTGTCAATGTCAAAAACTTTTCTGCGGTGGCGTATTATTTTGCCAGGGAAATTCAACCCAAAATAAATGTTCCGATAGGGCTTATTGAAAGTGCTTATGGCGGCACTGCTGCAGAAGCTTGGATTAGCCCTGAAGGACTAGCCGGAGACCCGGTATTTGGTGAACAGGCTTCGCAATTGAAGTCATTGGATCTTGACTATTTAATTAAGAATAGCGAATCTATTTATTATAAATGGTTAGCGCCAATTGATAAATCGGACCCTGCTTATACTAATGGTACGTTTGATTGGGCAAAGCAGCCGCACCCGGAATGGGCTGTAACGTATTTCCCGGGTACTTTTGAAAGCACACCTCATATGGAACTAAAAGATGGCATTACCTGGGTAACTAAAACTATCGTTCTCACTGAAGCTGATATTGCAACCAATTGTTTATTGCGCATTGGTACTATAGAAGATGATGGACTTGCATTTGTAAATGGTAAAATTGTAGGCTCAACCAGGAATGAAAAAACGAATACTGTTTATGAAGTAGATAAATCTATTCTTCATAGAGGAGAAAACCATATTACCGTAAGGATTATTGATTTTGACGGAGGGGCTGGCATGTATGGGAAAGGCGGAGTGCCATTGTCTTTTAAGGCCGCTGACAAATCTTTAGTATTGTACTTCCACTAATAAAAGCAGAGCTAAAACTTACTGATGGCCAATTAGGTCTGATTGCATCTGCATTAGTTTGGACCTATGGTTTGCTTGTTTCGGTTGCAGGCTTTATCGGCGACCGTTTTTCAAGAAAAAAAATCATTGGTTTTTCTTTATTATTCTGGAGTGCTTGTACGCTGGCAACGGGCTTGTGTTCCACCCTTATCCAATTTGTGATTTTGCGAGGCATTGCTACGGGTGGCGGCGAGGCTTTTTATGCGCCTTCTGCAAATGCATTATTGAGTGAACATCATAAGAAGAACCGTTCCACTGCACTTGCGTTACATCAAACCGCTGTTTATGCAGGTATTATTTTAAGCGGATTAATTGCCGGATACATTGGTGAACATTACGGCTGGCGCAACGCATTTTTTGTATTCGGATCATTTGGTGTAGTGCTTGCATTTGTTGTTTTTAAACGCTTCAAAAAAGACGCCCCTGCTATTGAAGAAAACCGGATCAGCATTGCAGAAACAGCAAAAGTTATTGTACGCAAGCCAACGTTTATTTTATTGACTTTAGCCTTTGCCTGCATGGTATTTGTAAACGTAGGTTACTTAAGCTGGATGCCTACTTTTTTGGTAGATAAATTTGGATTAACGCTTACCAATGCAGGATTTTCGTCCATGTTTTATCATCACATAGGAGCCTTTGCCGGTGTGTTAATAGGAGGAAGAGTTGCTGATGTCCTTGCAAAAAAATCTCGCCAAAATCGCTTATACGTGCAGTCTGTTGGGTTATTACTCGGCGCTCCTTTCATCTATTGGATGGCAGTCGGTGATACCTTAACCATGGTATATGTAGCCTTGTTTCTTTTTGGCATTTTTCGTGGCATTTATGATTCAAACATTTTTGCATCATTGTACGAGATTGTTCGCCCGTACATGCGGTCGTCATCATCGGGCTTAATGTTGATGTGTGCTTTTTTAATGGGTGCCTTTGCACCGCTTATTTTAGGATTATTGAAGCCAACGCTTGGCTTAACAAAAGGCTTGTCACTTCTCTCCATAAGTTATTTACTGGGTGCAGTGCTTCTATTTGTTGGCGCGCGGTTTTTTTTTAATAGAGACAAAGAATAAAAGACATGAATAGCATGAGCAATGCAACGGAAGTGAAGTCCAACAAAGCCCTATCGGTTTCAAGCACAACATGCGCAGATTGGCAAGTAACGATGCTTGCAGAAGGGTTAGCTTTTCCCGAAGGGCCGGCATTCGCATCAGATGGAAACCTGTGGGCAGTGGAGTTGAAAGGCGGAGCATTGGTTCAATGGAAAGACGGGCAGTTTATACGGCATCATGTAGGTGGCGCACCCAATGGCATTGCCATTGATTCCGAAAACAGCGTTTGGTTTTGCGATGCAGACCAAAATGCGATCCGCTGCTTCGACCCTTCAACAAACGACATAAAAGTGATGGCAGATAAGGTGGATGGCCATCGGTTGGACAAACCAAATGACCTTGCTTTTGATAGCAAAGGGAACCTGGTATTTACCTGTCCCGGAAAATCTAAAGAAGAGCCAACAGGTTATGTATGTGTGTTAACGAATAAAGGCAATGTAAAAAAAATAACGGCCGGGAAATACTTTCCAAACGGTCTTGCTTTTACGGCCAACGGCAAAAGCCTGGTGATAGCAGAAACCTACAAACACCGCTTGTGGAAAGGTGATTGGAACGCCGATACATGTGAATGGACTAATGAAAATGTATGGTGCAACATTGGCGGCCCTATTGGTGCAGGCGGACCCGACGGGATGGCTTTTGATGCAGAAGGAAATCTTTATGCGGCCATTTTCGGGACCGGAAAAATTAAAGTAGTCAACAAGAAGGGAGAAGTGATAAATGAAATTTTACTAATTGGCCAGCACCCAACCAACTGTGCTTTTGATCCTTCCGGCAAGTTAGGGTTAGTGGTATCAGAAGCACAACAGGGAGTGTTAGTAAGCATTAACGTTTGCGCAAAAGGACAACCCCTGTTTAAAAGCATAAAATCAAAAAATTAAATTTAAAACTCACGGGCATGAATACGACAATAAAAAGCACCGTCACCACCACTTCCAATGGTTCGGAACAGTACCGCAAGGAAGTAGGTATGATGAATTTGGAAGCGCTGATTGCAGATAGAGAAACCATCTCCGACAAATTGTTTCCAATAGAAGATGAAGAATTGCTCTTCCGCTTTGAACAACTCTATACCGGTGCGGTGAACGACGTGCTGCGGGAGTTTTGCCTGCTCAACCAGGCGTTGCCTAATCGCATTATTTCGCTTCGCGAATACAGAACCGTGGCCGGTTTTGCCTTTACAGTAAAGAGTGCGCCAAATGCAAAAGTTACCGGCGAAATGGAGTTTCGTTCGCAGATGCTTGATGCGATGGAGCCCAACTCATTTATTGTTTGGGATACCAGCAAAGATGAAAAAGCAACCCTCTGGGGCGGTGTAATGCCGGCCACCGCAATAGGCAAAAGACTTAAAGCCGCTTGCATTGATGGAGGCATCAGAGACACGCACCAGATACTGGAGGCTGACTTCCCGGTGTTTTACAAATACCGCATCTCCAACAGAAGCATGGGCAGATGCCTGATTACACATTACCAAACCGTGTTGCAAATAGATGACGTTACCATTAAACCCGGCGACGTGTTATTGGGTAATATTGATGGCGTCCTGGTTGTGCCCCGTGATGTTGCTTATGATGTGTTAATTTGTGCAGAGAAAATCAAGGAGAATGAAAAGAAAATTTTTGGCTGGGTAAAGGCTGGTGACAGCGTACAGGAGATTACGGAAAAGGGCGGGTATTTCTAAGATTAAAACTCAATAAGAAGGAGGCATACCGTTTTTGTATCGCACCGCGAATTTGCCGGCTTCTAATGCTTAAATACCCCATTCTATAAATCTTCAAATACCAAACAATGGACAAAAAGAGTAGTCAAGCTGATCGGTCTGGCGATGATGTCATTGATAACCATCATCAGCCAGGCACAACCCTTTGCTTACTACATAACTAAAATTGGCGATAAACTGTACGATGGACAAAAGGTATTTCGTTTTATTGGTGTAAATGCCCCAAGCATCAATGGTCAATATGATGGATACAAATACACCAATCCGGAAAGTGGCTATGCGTATGATCCAACTGAATTAAGTTATGAAATGGAAAGTTATTTAAAAGACATGTCGCAAATGGGTGTTACCGTATTTCGTACCTGGGGTATTACCGTTGCCAATGGTTCCAATGAATATGAAGCGCTGGTAACTGGCGCAAACACTTACAACAAAGTTGCCTTGCGGCGTATTGATAAAATGCTCCAGCTTTGCAACCGGTACGGCATGCGGACCATTCTTTGTTTGGTAAAGGAGAACGGTTATTGGGGCGGCTCTGCTGCCTTCAGCGCTTTATATGGAGGTGGAAATTATTACACGGCTCCTGCTGTAAAGGAAGGGTTTAAGCATTTATTGAAGACCATCTCGAATCGTAAAAATTTTTATACCGGCGTTTCTTATAGAGACGATAAGGCCATATTGGCCTGGGAATTTGGAAACGAAGTGCCCAACAATCAGGTAGCGTGGATTGATGAAATGTCAACCTATTTAAAAGGCATAGATCCTCATCATTTAATCGCTGATCCGCGAAGAGCAAATGGCGTAGAGCAAATGGCAACACTCGTTAATGATGTTTTGCACCGCTGTAAGAATATTGATTTTGTTAAGACCCGCCAATATCCAAATTATAGCGGAACGGTTGATGAATTGTGGGCCGTTTGCAAGGGCAAGATACCTATGATCATTGATGAATTTCAACGAATAGATGGATTTGAAAAAACCCTGCAGCGTGTGGAACAGACAGGTACCACCGGTGCCTTATTATGGAGCTTGATGAAATATCAATATAAGGGTGGAATTAGGGGACATGCGCTTTTCCACGCGTACAGTTGGGGCGGAAGCCGTTGGCCGGGTTTCAACAGTGGCGCCTACTTTAATGAAGAAAAAAACCTCCAGGCCATAAGAAACTATTCCTATAAAATCAGGGGCGCAACTACTCCATCCTTGCCTGCACCTTACGGCAAGCCCTTTTTATATAGAAGTGGCGGGCAAAATGCAGCGGCTTTAAAGTGGAGATGCACCCCTGGTGCCCGGTATTACGTTGTTGAACGGGCAAGGTCTAAAACAGGGCCCTGGACGAGTGTGAGTGGTGATATTGATATTAGTTTCAATTTATATTATTACCCGATGTTCACAGAGTCTAGTGCAACAATCGGCGCTGCCTGGTACTATCGGGTAAAAGGGAAAAACACTTCCGGTATTACCGGCCCATCCAATATAGTAGGACCAGTTACCGTTAAACAACGTGTTGTAATGGATAATTTATTTGATTTCTCAAAGGTTTATTCGCGAAGTTCAAATCTGGTCATTAATTCCGAAACATGGCCCAGGTTACGACAAACAGAAGAAGATTTTTCCCAGGTAGTAAGAACTTCGGGATCGGGATCGGGAGAGATTATTTACAAGGCAAATCAGGTAAAATCTATTAAGGTTTTTGTATTTAATAATATGCCGGATTCTTTAATGATCGAATATTCCCGCGACGGGCTTTCCTGGAGTAATCCTTCTAAACCAATTATACAAACGGTACGAAAAGGGTATGCCAGTGCCTACGCAGGACAAAAAGATAATCCGGTAGATAAATATATTTATGAAGTGTCGTCCTTTCCTCCCGGAACATTGTATGTAAAAATTACAACAGGAAACAGTGGCGCACCGGATACTTACCCATGGATCGGCAGGGTTCACCTGGGCTTTTCCGGCGCTGTTTTTTCTGCAAATCAGTAGTGTAAACAAGAATTATTTAATAGTGGTAATATAAAAATGAGGTCCATCCAAAAAGAAGTTATTAGGTCCTTTAAGAAAAAAGTAAGGGCTTTAAATAAGCTACAATATGATTAAAATCTCTATGCCAAAAAATGTAAAGGGTTTATTTTTCCTTTTCTGCTTTTCTGTTTATTTAATGGGCTGCAAGCCTAACGAAAAGAATCCCGAAGACTTAGTCTTAGAGGCTATGTCAAGAAATTCACCATCAACCAATTGGTCTGAATATAATGGTGATGGCGCACGAAGTCACTATACAAATCTGAGTCAGATAACTAAAGCTAATATAAGTAAACTCAAAGTGGCATGGACCTACTCATCGGTTGGTGAAGATACAGTGTTGCAAGGCACGCAAATGCAATGTAACCCCATCATCATTGATGGCATACTGTACGGTGTTTCCGCTAAAACCCAGGTGTTTGCTCTGGACGCCGCTACCGGAAAAGAGCTTTGGAAAACAGCTATCAACGATGTGGGTGGAACTACCAGCAGGGGTGTTACTTACTTTACTAATGGTACCATCAGGCGAATATTTTTTGGTGCCGGTAAATGGCTTTATGCAATTGATGCCCTAACAGGAAAATTAATACCACAATTTGGAAACAATGGCAAAATTGATTTAAAGGAAGGAATTACGCGGCCAAATGCAGACAATTATGTATCGGCAAATACACCCAATACAATTTATAAAGACATAATTATTGTTGGCGCAAGGGTTGCGGAAGGGGAAACGGCGCTTTTGGGAGATATCCGGGCTTTCAACGTTTATACGGGCAAACTGGTATGGACGTTTAAAACAATCCCTGAACCTGGGCAACCGGGCTATGATACCTGGTTTCCGGCAAAACCGAGGGAACGTATTGGCGGCGCCAACTGCTGGGCAGGTATGGCCATAGACAGGGAGCGCGGGATAGTGTATGCACCCACCGGTTCTGCGGCTTACGACTTTTTTGGCGGCAACCGAAGGGGCAACAACCTTTATGCCAATTGCCTGCTGGCATTGGAGGCTGCTACCGGCAAACTGTTGTGGCATTTTCAGTTTGTGCATCACGATATTTGGGATAGGGATCCACCCGCCCCACCTAATCTGGTAACGGTAATTCAAAAGGGTGTTAAAACCGATGCCGTAGCGCAATTGACAAAGCAGGGGTATGTATTTGTTTTTGACCGTGTATCGGGTAAGCCACTGTTTGAAATTGTTGAAAAAAACACCCGTACCGACGCTGTAAAAGGAGAGTATCCAAGTCCTACACAGCCATTTCCGGTAAAGCCGCAGCCGTTTACCCGGCAGGTTTTTAACGAAGAAGATTTCAACTCATTTGTTGCCGACAAAGATTCCCTGGTAAAAATGCTTCGGGCATCGCGCCACGGAAGCGCTTACATACCGGTTGGCCGCGAAATGACCTTGTTTTTTCCAGGCACTGATGGCGGGCCGCAGTGGGGCGGCGCGGCCACCGACCCAAACGGCATCCTGTACGTACCGGCTAAACAGTTGCCGGTTTATACCTCACTTGTTGATGCACAGCAAAGCACGGCCGGCGCATCAGTTACGGGCAAAGCCTTGTACATCAACCGCTGTGCGGCCTGTCACGGCGATGACCTCAAAGGCAATCACGACGGTTCGTATCCTTCGCTGGCAAACGTTGAAAAAAAATACAGCGACAACGAATTGCTGCAACTGTTAGAAAAGGGAAGGGGAATGATGCCTTCCTTCTCGCATATTTCCAAGGCGGAAAAGAAGGTGATTGTCGCTTTTGTAACAAACAAAAAAGAGGGCAGCATTCAGGTAAAGGGAGCCGAAGGCACCGGTTATAAATCGCCTTACCAGCATACCGGGTATAACCGTTGGTACGACCGCAACGGCTACCCGGTAAGCACTCCTCCCTGGGGTACGCTTACAGCCATTGACCTAAACACTGGTGACCAGAAATGGCAGGTGCCGTTGGGCGAGTACGAAGAGCTGACAAAAAAAGGCATTCCGCCAACAGGCACTGATAATTACGGGGGTCCGGTGGTAACTGCAAGCGGACTTATTTTTATTGCAGCCAGCCTCGATAAAAAACTCCGGGCTTTTGATAAAACCGATGGCAAAACTTTGTGGCAGGCAGGCTTGCCGGCTGCAGGGTATGCCTCACCAGGTTCATATTCAATGAAGGGCAAACAGTACATAGTAATTGCTTGCGGTGGAGGAAAATTAAAATCAAAATCGGGAGACAAATATGTAGCCTTTGCAATTAACGATTAATATAATTAGGGTAACATAAAAAGGTAGTTACGCAAATTAGCTTTAGAGCATTTTTAAAAATGGCCCAATACAGTAAACCTATCAGTGGTTTGGTCAGTGCTTATTTTAAGTGTCGGCTGGCTTGTGAGTTACGCGGGCCCTGTACCAACAAACCTTACACAGTTACCGGTAAAATATCCTCCTTAATCCCTGTAAAAAAAATCAGGCAATGGATGTAGCAACCCTGTTAATGCAATTGATATTATGATGCTTATTAATACTAAAAAGTTGATATTATGAAAAGTAAAAATTACAAAATTTGGAGTATTACTATCCTGGTATTTTTTTATTTCGGCAGTTATGGACAGATGAATGAACCGGCCGTTAAAATGGCACTTCCTGATCCGTTAATCAGTAATTCCGGAAAAAAAATAAGTGATCGTAATAGCTGGATGAAGAACAGACGGGGAGAAATTCTGACTTTATTTGAAGATAACCTTTATGGTCAGTTACCTAAAGACTTTGATAGTATTCGTTTTAAACTGAAACCGGAAGATAAAATGGCGATGAACGGAGAAGCTACTTTAAAGGAGATAGCTATTAATGTTTATCGAAACAACCAGTTAGTTACCATTAACCTGCTGCTTTTCATCCCTTCAAAAATAAAAAAGCCCTGTCCTGTTTTTTTGCTGATTAACCACCGCCCAAAAGGCAATACGGATGTAACCCGCAGTATTAAAAGCGAATTTTGGCCTGCCGAAGAAGTTATAAAACGGGGTTATGCTATAGCCGCATTTAATGTAAGCGATGTGGCTGCTGATAATAAGCAAACGTACGACCGGGAAGTTTTACGTCTTTATCCTGAACAACTAAAAATACCTAACGGCATGAAAGCCATTGGTGCCTGGGCATGGGGCGCTATGCGGGTAATGGATTATTTTGAAAAAGATAAAAGTATTGATAATTCAAAAGTGGCGGTTATAGGCCATTCGCGGGGTGGCAAAGCCGCCTTGTGGGCAGGTGCACAAGACAAACGTTTTGCACTTACTATATCCAGTTGCTCTGGCGAAGGAGGAGCCGCACTGTCACGACATTTGGTTGGTGAAACGATACAAGATTTAAATGCAAACTTTCCGCATTGGTTTTGCGATAATTACAAAAATTACAATACAAACGTAAATGCATTACCAATGGACCAACACATGCTTATAGCCTTGCTGGCGCCCCGTGCGGTTTACGTTGCCAGTGCATCCAACGATAGTTGGGCAGACCCGCTTGGCGAATTTTTAGCAATAAAGTTTGCCGAGCCTGTATACAAACTTTTTGGATTAAAACCGTTGCCTGTTATTGAACAGCCAGCAATAAACACTTCGGTAACAAGCTTACAGCTGGGTTATCACGTTAGAAAAGGAGTTCATGATTTAACGTTGTACGACTGGGAGAAGTACATGGATTTTGCAGCGGCCACGGGATTTTAATGTCAATCTATTTTTGAGTTACCCGATTTTATTGCTTTTACTTATGTCGGCACTTTTATACCATCTTTTTTTAGCGTATAGTTTATAGCCTGCAAACCCGGATTAATAAAAAATACCAAAGGCTTTCCCAACTTTGCTAAGGGTGCGTTTCACAATAAAAATTATTACCGTTTTGCGAAGGGGATCAGGTAACAATGGTTCAGGTTGTATAGTTGGTGCCGTTGAACTAAAAAGCCTACCGGGCAAGTTTTATAGGGGAAATTGGAGGAGTAGCGGTGTTTTTACGGGCATAGCGTTTGATGACATTGATAACATTGGCGTGCTGCCATAAAATAGTTGACTTAGATTAATTGCCCCTAATGTTAATTGTTGTATGCTTTGTACTCCTTTAGTGTTGTATAAGTGTATCTGAAAACAGTATTTAAACATTAGCTATCCGTGGCTGATAAACAAACGAAAAGTCCTTTTTATGTTTCACCCAATGTACAGAAGGGGGTAAAAAAATTATTTTATAAAAAGTAGAAAAAGACCAAATGAGTGCTGGTGTATACTTCCGGCAATTAATATTAAAGCATTGTTGGCAAAAAAACAAAAACAGCTATGAAACATCAATTAAAAACCTTTATGGGGGTGTGCGGATACTTGCTTTTTACAAACATGACTATTGCACAAGTCAATGCTACGGCTGATAAATCTTTAAAAGATTTGTATGGCGATATAACGCCAGGTACATCGGTTTCCTTAAATACCCTTTCTAATACCGCTTTAATATTGCCCGATACCAGGGCAGGTGAGTGGCCCGAAATCAGGGCCAGGATAATGAAGCGTTTAAATACAGCCCTGGGAACCGGCCCGGTAGAGCTAACACCAGTTGTAAACAAATTTGAGGTAATAGAACGCTATGAGAAATTTGGACTACCGCATGTAAAGTATCGCTACCATGTTGTTGATGAAATCTGGAACGAGGCTGTTATGATCCTTCCCGAAAAATTTCAAAATGGCGATAAATCGTCGGCTGTACTAACCGTTCATGGCACCAATGGCGCCAGTGGAAAAGAAGGTGCATTAGGAGCGCCCGGCACACGAAGGGCTTATGCCATCGAACTGTCAAAAAAGGGTTACATCACCTTTTCGCCTGATTTATTTGGCTACGGTGCCACCATAAAAAATACTACGGAAGATAAATTAGTGGACGATTTTTTAAAAAAGTATCCAAATTGGTCTTACCGGGCTATTAAACTATTGGTGCTTATTCGTGCCATAGATGTTTTAGAGCAATTGCCTTTTGTAAATAAAGGTTCTTATGGCTCAATGGGTAACTCGCTTGGCGGGGGCATGGCTTTGTATCATGCAGCAATTGATCCACGAATTAAAGTTTCCGTTCCATCTACCGGGGTTAGTCCGGCAGCAAGTAATATTTACCGTTTAATGAGACCAGCTTCAACCAAAGAAGAACCCGAAAAATGGAAAAAAATTGCAAAAGACGGAAAACCACCGTACGATATCCACGAAGTAATCGCACTATGTGCGCCAAGGGCTATGTTATTTTTAGAAGATTATAACGACCCCTATAATCCTGATGTGGCGGCAAGTTTTGGCGCCATATCTCAAGCCATGCAGGTGTATCAGTTATTAGGAACACCTAACCGAATATCAGTAGTTGTGCATGGTGATGGGCATGATACGATTGATGACGTAAGAGAATATGC
>Ga0105048_10009082_pt1 | contig 15856 bp, 12 predicted proteins | sample MAT05_FD_78382 | JGI IMG/M metagenome (GOLD analysis project Ga0105048, IMG submission 78382) | Freshwater microbial communities from Lake Fryxell liftoff mats and glacier meltwater in Antarctica - MAT-05 | ecosystem: Environmental > Aquatic > Freshwater > Ice > Liftoff microbial mat | place...
GCAGGTCAGCAGACGCAGCCACAGACGCAGGGACTGTGGATGTTCGGCGGCGGTAGCGCCAGCCAGACGCGCTTCCTTGTCCATGATGCTCAGAACCCCTGCGCCTTCGCGGCGGCATCGGCGGCGGCCAGCGCGCTGTCGCCACCGGCGGCCTGCTGCAATTTGCCGACTTCGCGGTACATCTGGTCACGACCGGCAAGATACTGGCGCGGCCATTCGACCTGGCGCGATTGCAACGCTGCAGTCTCGTGCAGCGTCCAGGCTGGATCGGCCAGATGGGGCCGCGCGAGTGCACACAGATCGGCACGGCCGGAGGCGATGATGCTGTTGACCTGATCGGCCTGGGTGATCGCGCCCACTGCCATGGTGCGGATGCCGACCTCGTTGCGGATGCGGTCGGCAAATGGCGTCTGGTACATGCGCCCGTATACCGGCTGCGCCTCGCGTGTGGTCTGGCCCGACGAGACATCGATCAGGTCGCAACCAGCCAGCTTGAACAGGCGCGCGATCTGCACCGCGTCATCGTCGGTGTTGCCGCCGGGCACCCAGTCGTGGGCCGAAATACGCACGCTCATGGGTTTGTGCTGGGGCCAGGCCGCACGCATCGCGCTGAAAACCTCCAACGGGTAGCGACACCGATGGGGCAGCCCCGCACTGCCGGCCCCGCCATACGCGTCGTCACGCTGATTGGTGAGCGGGCTCAGAAAACTGGCCAGCAAATAACCGTGCGCGCAATGGAGCTCCAGCCAGTCGAATCCGGCCGCCTGCGCCCTTTGGGTGGCTGCGACGAATGTTTCGCGCAACTGGTCCATGTCGGCGCGCGTCATGGCCGCCGGCGTCTGGTTCTGTGCACCGAACGCTAACGGACTGGCCGCGAGCAGCGGCCAGTTGGCATGCGTGCCGTCGGGTGGCAGCGGTTCATCCGTCTGCTCCCAGCCGACCTGGGTCGAGCCTTTGGGGCCGCTATGGCCCAGTTGCAGACCGATCAGCGCCGTGCTCTGGCCGTGCGTGAATTCAACGATGCGGCGCAAGCCCGCCTCCTGCGCATCGTTCCACAGGCCGGTGCAGCCGGGTGTGATGCGCCCCTCGGGCGTCGGGCTGGTCATCTCGACCATCACCAGTGCAGCGCCGCCCAGCGCCCGCGCGCCCAGATGGACCAGATGAAAATCCTGTACCACGCCATCAACCGCGCTGTAGGTGGCCATCGGCGAGACCACGATGCGGTTCTTCAGTCGGGCGCCGCGTATCTGCAATGGCAGCAACATCGGCGGCAGGGCCGCCAGGTCGTTGCATGGCATAGCCGGCTCGGGCGGCGTGTCGCTGCCGTCGGGTCGAGGAAGGTGCTGCGCCATCCACGACTCAAATCCGCCCACCCAGCGTGCATCGCGCAGGCGCAGGTTCTCGTGGCTGATGCGCTGCGAACGGGTCAGCAGCGAATACGCGAACTGCTCGATCGGCATGCCCGTGTAGCGGTCCACGTTCTCGAACCATTCGGTCGAGTTGCGCGCGGCATTCTGGATCTTGAGCACCTCCACGCTGCGCAGGTCCTGGTACTGTTGCAACACCGCGTCCATGTCGGGCTTCTCCCCGGCCTGCGCAAACATGCGGGCCAGGTCGATCGCATCCTCGAGCGCGAGTTTGGTGCCGCTGCCGATGGAGAAGTGCGCGGTGTGCGCCGCGTCGCCCATCAATACGACCGGCACCCTGCCCTGCGGCAGTTGCACATGGTGCACCCAGGTCTTGCACATCACGCGCGGAAAGCGGATCCAGTTGGCCGAGCCCCGCAGATGGCTGGCGTTGTTGATCAGCGCATGGCCATCAAGGTAGCGGGCGAACAGGCGCTCGCAAAAGGCTACTGCCTGGGCAGGCTCCATGTCCTGCAGTCCGTGCGCCTCCCATACGTCCTGCGGCGTCTCGACAATGAAAGTCGAAGTCTTGTCGTCGAATTTGTAAGCGTGCGCCTGGAACCAGCCGTGCTCGGTCTGCTCGAACGCAAATGTGAATGCATCGAAGGTCTTGTGCGTGCCAAGCCAGACGAAACGGCACATGCGGGTGTCGATGTCGGGCTTAAACACCTCGGCATAGCGGGTGCGGATGCGGCTGTTGAGCCCGTCGCAGGCGATCACCAGGTCGGCCTGGTACTCGGCAGCCAGCACCTGGTCGTCGGCCACATCCTTCTCGAAAACCAGTTCGACCCCGACCTGCAGACAACGCTCCTGCAGGATGCTCAGCAGGTGCTTGCGTCCGATGCCGCAAAAACCGTGACCCCCCGAGCGCACGCTGCGGCCCTTGAAGAACACCTCGATGTCGTCCCAATGGTTCAGCGCGTCGCCGATCAGCTGCCCGCTGCTCGGATCGGCCTGGCGCAGGTTGTCCAGCGTCTGGTCCGACAGCACCACCCCCCAGCCGAACGTGTCGAACGGCTTGTTGCGCTCCACCACCACGATACGACGCGACGGATCCTGCTGCTTCATCAACAGGCCGAAATACAGACCTGCCGGCCCGCCACCGATGCACAATATATTCATGGAAAAATAGTTTACGCCTAAACAAAATGCTGTCAAGCGAGGGCGCAAACGGAATTGAAAATGAACGCCACACCCGCCAGTTGACGAATCGCGCAACAAGTGGAGAATTTGCCGGGCGCACAATCACCCTATCCGTTCACGCGTTCCTGCAAGTACGCGTGAATCCTTTGCCCGCGACGGTCGCGGGCTCACATTCAAAACCAGCCGTCAATGGCCATCGACATGTTGTACAAATTCAAATCCAAGGCCGCCGGCGATCTGATCCTGTTGCAGGAAAACGGCGAGCGAATCCTGCAAATCATCGGCAAGGACCTTACCCCCAAGGGCATCATCCTGCCCGAGCAGATACCGGCCGCGATCGCGGCACTGGAGAAGGCCGTCGCCCGGGCCGAAGCTCCGCCCGCCACCGAAGCAACGAACGGTGCCGACGCCGACAAGGATATGCCGGCCGCAGACCGGGTCACGCTGCGCCAGCGGGCAGCGCCCTTCATCGACATGCTCCAGCGCTGCCACCAGGCCAACACAGAAATCGTCTGGGGAGTGTGATGCCTGGTCCAGCCCGACGCCGGCATCGTTGAATACGCTCAGCACAGGCCGGGCCGCCATCGCGTAACGCGCAGAACTGGCACCACCATGGGAGCCGCTCACGGCACTGCAGCCGGCACCGGCCGGCTGCAGTTCGGTGATCGAGTCCACCACCCGAAGTGGCGGACCCAAGGACCCGTCAGTCGGCAAATTGTCCCGCCGCTTCGATGACCGGTTTGAGCTTGGCGATCTCGGCTGCCACAAAAGCCTTGTGCGCAGCGGGCTCGAGCCGGCCGTCGGTGACGACCAGCGCACCCAGCGCTTCCTGTTTCTTGATGAAATCGGGATCCTTCAACGCCATCTTGAGCGCGTCATTGAGCTGCTTGGTCACCGCCGGGGGGGTGCCCTTTGGGGCATACAAACCGTGCCAGATCGTCAGATCGAAGCCCTTGAGGCCCATTTCCTGCAGCGTCGGGTAGTCCTTGAGCAACTTGTGCTTGGACAGCGGCTTGGCCGTCGTGACAGCAAACGCCTTGACTTTTCCGCCTTCGATCTGTGCCGTCGTGTTGGTGGTCTGGTCACACATCAGGTCGACCTGCCCACCCAGCAGCGCATTCATGGCCGGGCCGGTTCCGCCGTATGGAATCGTCGTCATCGCCTCCTTGGCATTGACTGCCGACTGCCACATCAGGCTGCACAGGTGTGAGGCGGACCCCAGGCCGGCATGGGCCATGTTCAGCTTGCCCGCGTTGGCCTTGATGTAGTTTTCGAAGTCGCGGTAGGTATTGGCCGGCAGTTGCGGCTTGCCGATCAGCGTCATCGGCACTTCGTTGACCATGCCCAGGTACTCGAAGTCCTCCAGCGGCTTGTAAGCGATTTTCTTGTACAGCGTTGGCGTGGACGCCATGCCGATATGAAACAGCAACAACGTATGCCCGTCCGGAGCAGCGCGCGCCACCTTGGTGGCACCAATGGTGCCTCCCGCGCCAGCCGAGTTTTCCACGACGAAGTTGGCGCTTCCGCCCATGGCCTTGCGCATGGCTTCGCCCAACTGGCGCGCCACCAGGTCAGTCGGGCCACCGGCCGCGAACGGCACGACGATGGAAATCGGCCGGGAACCAGGAAAGGTCTGGGCGCCGGCTGCCAGGGATGCGGCGGCCAGGGCAATAGCAAGAAGTCGTTTCATAGGAGGATGGGGAGAAGTTGGGGAGGAGAAAGCAAGTCTAGTGATCTGCGAAAAATATGCTATCAAGGTAACTACCAATTCCCGGCAATATCGTGGGGTCTGATTCCGTCGCTGTCGGGCGCATCACTTGTAGCTGCGCGCGTCGTCAATCACCTTGCCGTCGTTGGGCAGGCTGCCAGGCAACACCAATTCCACCTCGCCGCGCAGCTTGGTCACCTCGCGGATGGCCAAGGCGATCTTTTCGATCATGCTGTCCGGCCCGCTGCATTGCGTCTCGACCTGCAAGGTCATGGTGTCGTTTGCCATCTCGCCAGTGACCACCAGCCGCGCCTTCACGATCTCCGGAAAACGCCGGGTGACGGCGTGGATCTGCCCCGGGTGGACAAACATGCCGCGCACCTTGGTGGTCTGGTCCGCCCGGCCCATCCAGCCCTTGATGCGCTGATTGGTGCGCCCGGTGGGACATGGCCCTGGCAATACGGCACTCAGGTCGCCGGTACCAAAACGTATCAGTGGATACACCGGACTCAGACTGGTCACCACCAACTCACCCACTTCACCTTCGGCCACCGGATCACCGGTACCCGGACGTACGATTTCGACCAGCACCGACTCGTCGACCACCAGGCCTTCGCGCGCCAAGGTCTCGTAGGCGATCAAACCCAGGTCAGCGGTGGCAAAACACTGGTAGCCCGCAATACCACGCGCCGTAAACCAGTCGCGCAGACTGGGCGGGAACGCCTCGCCGCCAAACAGCGCCTTGGTCACGCTGGGCAAGGCCACACCCATGGCCGCAGCCTTCTCGACAATGATCTTGAGGAAACTCGGAGTGCCGCAATAACCGGCTGGCCGCAGCTCCGCCATGGCCTGCACCTGCTGTTCGGTCTGGCCGGTACCGGCCGGGAACACGGTGCAACCCAGGGCATGGGCGCCGGTTTCCATCATCGAGCCAGCGGGCACGAAGTGGTAGCTGAAGCTGTTGTGAATCAGCTCGCCTGGGCGAAACCCGGCGGCAAACAAGGCACGCGCCAGGCGCCAGTAGTTGTGCGTCGTGCCTTCGGGCTCATAGATCGGCCCGGGACTGGCAAACACCCGCGGCATGGCCGCACCAAAGCCGGTGGTAGCAAACCCGCCGAACGCGCCCTGCGCGCGCTCGGCCTGCTGGCGCTCGAGCAATTCATGTTTGCGCGTCACCGGCAAAGCGCTGAGCGCGGCGCGGCTGGTGACCGCCTGAGCGTCCACGCCCTTGAATATCTCGGCAAATGCCGCGCTGTTGCGCTGCGCATGGGCAATATGGGCCGGCAGGGCAGCCAACAAGGCCGCCTCCCGCGCGGCGGGGTCACGGGTTTCCAGGTCGTCGTAGCTTGCGGTCATGGATCAGGAAAAAAAGTTGGAGAGGATCGGATACGGCAGCCGGCATTCACGCCAGCCAGCGCTTGCGCCGTTTGTAACTCTTGACGTCCTTGAACGACTTGCGTTCGCCCCCGCCCATGCCCAGGTAGAACTCCTTGACGTCCTCGTTGTCGCGCAAGTCCTTGGCCACACCGTCCATGACGACGCGACCGCTTTCCATGATGTAGCCGTAGTCGGCGTATTTCAGCGCCATGTTGGTGTTCTGCTCGGCCAGCAGAAAGGTCACCTTCTCCTTGGTGTTGAGGTCGCGCACGATGTTGAACACTTCTTCGACCAGTTGCGGCGCCAGACCCATCGACGGCTCGTCGAGCAGCACCACACTCGGGTTGGCCATCAAGGCACGGCCGATGGCACACATCTGCTGCTCACCGCCCGAGGTGTATGCGGCCTGCGATGTGCGCCGCGTTTTGAGGCGCGGGAAATAGGTGTAGACCTTGTCCAGATTGCGCGCGATCTCGGCCTTGTCCTTGCGTGAGTAGGAGCCTGTCATCAGGTTTTCCTCGATCGTCAGGTGGGCGAAACAATGGCGGCCTTCCATCACTTGCACCACGCCGCGGCTCACCAGGTCGGCCGGGCTAAGATTTTCGATGCGCTCACCGCGCAGCGCGATGCTGCCCTTGGTGACCTCACCGCGCTCCCCCTTCAACAGGTTGGAAATCGCGCGCAAGGTGGTGGTTTTGCCGGCGCCGTTGCCACCGAGAATGGCGACAATCTGGCCTTCCGCCACGGTGAGCGAGACGCCCTTGAGCACCAAGATCACATGGTTGTAAATAACCTCGATGCCGTTGACATTGAGGACGGGAGGGGTTGGGGTAGGGATGGTGGTGCTCATGTGTGTTTCTTTTTCAACCATTGGCAAGACGCGGCACGCCGGTCTTGACGATGGTGGCCCGTCAGGGCCGCTCCCCCTCCCGCTTGGAGGGAGAGGTTGGAGAGGGAGCGAAGCCATTGGGCAGAAACTGCCAGCTTGATCCGCTCCGGAGCAGATCAGGACTGGCAGTCTGCCGCTGCGCGGCGGGTCAGCTTTTTCTCGGTTGCGTACTTGTCAGCTGAGGCTTTCACCAAGGGCTTGATGATCTGCTCATCGGCTTGCAGCCAGTCGGACGCCCAGACGAACTTCTTGCCGTCCCAGGTGTGCACGCGGGCCCAGGCCGAACCCATGTGGTCCTGGCAGCTGGTCGACACCGGACGCATCACGCCTTTGAAGCCCAGCGTGTCTAGCTTGGCCTGGGTCAGGTTCAGGTTTTCGTAGCCCCAGCGCGCCTGCTCGCCAGTCATGACCTTGCCCTTGCCAAAGCGCTCCTGGGCTGCGCGCACGCCTTCCACCGCGAGCATCGCGCCCACTGCACCGCGCATGTAGAGCACCGATCCCACTTCTTCTTTCGGACCCGCGCCCTTGCCTTTGGCGTGTATCTTCTCAAGGATTTCCTTGACTACAGCAGACTGAGGCTCGGCGCCGTGCTGCATCATGACTGCGCTATAGCCCTTGGCGCCTTCGGCCACATCCTGGAGGTCGGGCTCCGCGCCAGACCACCAGGTTCCCACCATCTTTTCGCGCGGATAGCCCGTGGCCACCGCTTCTTTGATGGACGTGCCAGTCATCACGCCCCAGGTCTGCAGAATCACCCAGTCCGGGCGCTCGCGGCGCACCTGCAGCCAGATCGCCTTTTGCTCGACACCAGGTGCCGGAATGGGCAGCAATTGCAGCGTGAAGCCATGCATGGCGGCACGTTCCTGCAGGATCGGCAAAAGCTCCTTGCCGAACGGGCTGTCGTGGTAGCCGACGGCAATCTTTTTGCCCTTGAGCTTGTCCATGCCGCCTTCTTTTTGGCCGATGTACTGAATGGCCGTGTCGCCTGCGACCCAGTAGTGACCGATCAGCGGGAAGTTCCACTTGAACACGCCACCGTCGGCTGAGTCGCTGCGACCGTAGCCCGAGGTAATCATTGGGATCTTGTCGTTCGGGATCTTCTCGGTCAGGGCAAAGGTGATGCCGGTGGACAGAGGCTGGAACACGGTGGCGCCACCATGTTTGCCCTTGAGGCGTTCGTAGCATTCCACGCCGCGATCCGTTGCGTAGGCGGTTTCGCATTCTTCAACCAGGGTATTCACCCCGTTGATGCCACCGCGCGCGTTCACCAGCGCCATGTAGTCGTTGTGGCCATTGGCCCACGGCGTGGCGTTGGGCGCCACCGGACCGGTACGGCCTGAGAGCACCGGGAAGAACTGGACCTTCTCCTGGGCCGCTGCGGGTGCAGCGACCATGGCCGAGGACAGGCCGATGCAGACCGCCGATAAGGCGAGTGCCATGTTGCGTAATTTCATTTCGCTTGTCTCCTGTAAATATCAAACACACAAAAAAACCAGGGGCCTGCCAGTTCAACGCATCTTTGCCAACCCTGCATCGGGAAGAACCCGATCGGTCATCTCCCCACGACAGCAAGGCATGACACCAACGCGTTCAATGCGGAAACGGCCACAACCGCAACTTTTGTTTGCCCACGCTCCAGAGCTTGGCCAGGCCGTGGGGCTCGACGATGAGGAACCAGACGATGAGCCCGCCGAAGATCATCAGTTCGGTGTGCGAGATCGCGGCGGTGGAAATGTCGACGCCGACCAGCCCGCCTGCAAACGGCAGAAACTGGTTGAGAAAAATGGGCAGCACCACGATGAACGCCGCGCCAAAGAAGCTGCCCATGATGGATCCCATGCCGCCGATGATCACCATGAACAGCAGTTGAAACGAGCGATCGATGTTGAAGGCAGCCGGTTCCCAGGAACCCAGGTGGACAAACGCCCATAGGCCACCCGCCACGCCGATGATGAACGAGCTCACCGCAAACGCGGTGAGTTTGGCGTACATCGGGCGGATGCCGATCACGGCAGCGGCCACGTCCATGTCGCGAATGGCCATCCATTCGCGCCCGATCGCCGAGCGCACCAGGTTCTTGGCCAACAGCGCAAACACCACCACGAAGCCCAGGCAAAACAGGTACTTCTCCACCGGCGTGTTGATGGTCCAGCCCATCACGCTGAGATTGGATACGGCCACCGAGCCCGAGGTGCTGTTGTTGGTGAACCAACTGATGCGGCTGAAAGCCCAGTCGCAAAAGAACTGTGCGGCCAGTGTGGCAACCGCGAGATAGAGCCCCTTCACTCGCAGGCTCGGTATGCCGAACACGATACCCACCAGAGTGGCGAAGAACCCGCCCGAGAGCAGCGCCACGATAAGCGGCATGCCGTCAATGCGGATGTAGGTGTTGTAAGCCATGTAGGCGCCCACCGCCATGAAGGCACCCGAGCCCAGCGAGATCTGGCCGCAGTAGCCCACCAGGATATTCACCCCGATGGCGGCCAGCGCCAGGATCAGGAACGGAATCAGGATGGCGCGGAACATGTACTCGTCGGCCAGCATCGGCACCCCGATGAAAGCAAAGGCAATCAGCGCCAGTATGAGCCAGCGGTCCTGCGCTATCGCGAAGATCTGCTGGTCATCTCGGTAGCTGGTTTTGAATTGGCCGTTTTCTCTGTAGAACATGGTTTCTTTCTAGTCAGTTGGGGACAGAGCAAATTTGTTTCGCAAATCTTGGTCTGTCCCACAAGATCTCAGATATGGGTCAATTATTTTTTAGCTGCGACACGCTTCGCCTGACTTGCCTTGCTTTACTTTGCTTTGCTTGCGAAGTGAGTCTTCGCTGAAAGACCATCGACGTGCATGTTTCACACGCGATCAATGATTTTTTCACCAAACAAACCTTGCGGGCGGAACAACAGAAACACCAGGGCCAGCATGTAGGCGAACCAGATTTCAATACCGCCGCCCACGTAGGGGCCGATGTAGACCTCGGAGAGTTTTTCGCCCACGCCGATGATGAGTCCGCCGATGATGGCGCCCGGCACCGAAGTCAGTCCCCCCAGGATGATCACCGGCAGCGCGCGCAGGGCCAGGGTGGTGAGCGAGAACTGCACGCCCAGCTTGGAGCCCCAAATGACGCCGGCAACCAGCGCGGTCAGGCCGGCGACAAACCAGACGATGACCCAGATGCGGTTGAGCGGAATACCAATTGACTGCGCCGCCTGGTGGTCGTCCGCCACTGCGCGCAGGGCGCGCCCGGTGCTGGTTTTCTGGAAGAACAGCGAGAGCACCGCCACCAGCAGCGCGGCAACCCCGGCGGCGTAGACGTCTTCCAGGTTCACCAGGATACCGCCAGGGAAGATACCGTCGAGCAGGAACACAGGTTCTTTGGGCATTCCAACGTCGATCTTGTAGATCGCGCTGCCGAAAATGGTCTGACCGAAGCCATCGAGGAAGTAGGCGATGCCCAGCGTGGCCATCAGCAAGGTGACACCCTCCTGATTCACCAGGTGGCGCAGCACCAGCCGTTCGACAAGCCAGGCGAAGATGAACATCAGTACCGCGGCCAGAGCGAAGGCGAGCACGTTGCCCAGAATCTTGTTTTCGATGCCAAACCAGCCCGGCACCCATTCGGAGAAGCGCGCCATCGCCAGTGCGGCAAAAAGCACCATCGCCCCCTGCGCGAAGTTGAACACGCCCGAGGCCTTGTAGATCAGCACAAAGCCCAGCGCCACCAGCGAATACAACATGCCGGCCATCAAGCCGCCTATGAAGGTTTCAATGAAAAATGCCATGGTGTCGGTCTCCGGGCTCAGTGGCTCGTGCCCAGATAGGCACTGATGACTTCTTCGTTGTTGCGCACTTCTTGCGGCGTGCCGTCACCGATTTTCTTGCCGTAGTCGAGCACGACGACGCGATCGGAGATGTCCATCACCACCCCCATGTCGTGTTCGATCAGCACGATGGTGGTGCCGAACTCGCTGTTCACGTCCAGGATGAAGCGACTCATGTCCTGCTTCTCCTCCAGGTTCATGCCTGCCATTGGTTCGTCGAGCAGCAGCACCTGCGGCTCCATGGCCAGGGCCCGGCCCAGGTCAACGCGCTTTTGCAGGCCGTAAGGCAACTGGCCCACCGGCGTCTTGCGATAGGCCTGGATCTCCAGGAAATCGATGATGTTCTCGACAAAGGCGCGGTGCGCCTCTTCTTCGCGCTGCGCCGGACCGATGCGCAGCGCCTGCAAAAAGATGTTGCTCTTGATGTGCAGGTTACGCCCGGTCATGATGTTGTCGATGACGCTCATCCCCTTGAACAGAGCCAGGTTCTGGAACGTTCGGGCGATGCCCATCTCCGCCACCTGGCGACTGCTCATGTGCTTGAAGGTCTTGCCGCGGAAACTGATCGCACCGTCCTGCGGCTGATAGACGCCGTTGATGCAGTTGAGCATCGAGCTCTTGCCCGCACCGTTGGGGCCGATGATGGCGCGCACTTCGTGTTCGCGCACGTTGAACGAAATGTCGGTCAAGGCGTTGACGCCACCATAGCGCAGGCGGATGTTCTGCACATCGAGGATCACCTCGCCAATGATCTTGCCACCCGGCGCCAGATCAGCCGCTGCGGGCAACTTGCGGGTATCGATCGTGGCCTGGGTCATGCTGCGGCTTTCACAGGTGCGAAGGTCCTGGTGTCCTGGATGGTCAGGGTCGCACTGACGCTGCCGGTGCGGCCATCCTCGAACTTGACGACGGTCTCGATGAACTGCTCGGACTTGCCCCCGTAGAGCCCGTCGATCAGTGGCAGGTGTTTTTCGGCGATGAAGCCGCGACGCACCTTGTTCGTGCGCGTGAGTTCGCCGTCGTCGGCGTCGAGTTCCTTGTGCAACACCAGGAAGCGGCTGATCTGGCTGCCGGCCAGCAGTTCGTCCGCGGCCAGATCGGCGTTGACCTTCTCGATGCAGTCCTTGATCAGGGCATAGACCTCGGGCTTTTGCGCCAGGTCGGTATAGCCGGCATACGCCAGATTGCGCCGTTCGGCCCAGTTGCCGACCGCATCCATGTCGATGTTGATCATGACGCAGACCTTTTCCCGGCCGTCGCCGTAGGCGACCACTTCCTTGATATACGGGAAGAACTTGAGCTTGTTCTCGACATATTTGGGTGCAAACATTGCGCCGTCATTGGCGCCGCCCCTGATGCGTCCGACGTCCTTGACCCGGTCGATGATCTTGAGGTGGCCGTGCGCATCGAGAAACCCGGCGTCGCTGGTGTGGTACCAGCCGTCCTTTGTGAGCACCTCGGCGGTGGCCTCGGGGTTCTTGAAATACTCCTTGAGCAGACCGGGTGACTTGACCAGGATCTCGCCGTTCTCGGCCACCTTGATCTCGACACCGGCGATCGGCAGCCCTACCGTGTCGGCGCGTGCCGCATTGTCCGGCTGCAGGCAGACAAACACCGCGGTCTCGGTCGAGCCATACAACTGCTTGAGGTTGATGCCAATGGAGCGGTAGAACTGAAACAGATCCGGGCCAATGGCTTCGCCCGCCGTATACGCCACCCGCACCCGGCTCAGGCCCAGGTTGTTTCGCAGCGGACCGTAGATCATCCAGTCACCCAGGCTGTAGAGCAGACGATCCATGAGGCCCAAGGGCTTGCCATCCATGCGGTCCGGTCCGATGCGCCGGGCCAGCGCCATGAAAGCGTGGAATATCTTGCGCTTGAGGGCGCCAGCGTCTTCCATGCGGATCATCACGCTGGTGAGCAGGCCTTCAAACACCCTGGGCGGCGCAAAGTAGTAGGTCGGACCGACCTCCTTGAGGTCGATCGTGACGGTAGCCGAAGACTCGGGGCAATTGACCACATAGCCACAGGCCAGCCACTGTGCATAACTGAAGATGTTCTGCCCGATCCAGGCCGGCGGCAGGTAGGCCAGCACCTCTTCGTTTTCCGTCAACCTGTCGAAATCGGCGCCGGCACGGGCGCGGTCGAGCAGACTGTTGTGCGTGTGCACCACCCCTTTGGGGTTGCCGGTCGTGCCCGACGTAAAGAACATCGCGGCAACGTCGTCGGGCCTGGCCTGCTCGACCTGCTCGCGGAAAAAATCCGGATGCTGCGCCGCAAATGCCGTTCCTGCAGCCATCAGTTCGTCAATCGATGCCAGCCCCGCCTCGTCGTAGTCGCGCAAGCCACGCGGGTCATCGAAATACACATGTGCCAGTTGCGGGCACTGCTCGCGCGCCTCGAGAAGTTTGTCAACCTGCTCCTGGTCTTCCGCGAACGCAAATTTCACATCAGCGTTGTTGATCGGAAACACGCATTCGGTGGCAGCCGCATCCTGGTACAACGGGATCGGCACGGCACCAAGCGCCTGAATCGCCAGCATCGTGGCATACAGCCGCGGCCGGTTGGAGCCCACCACCACCATGTGGTCGTCGCGACGCAAGCCGGCCTGGTGCAGTCCGCAGGCAATGTGTTCGACGAGCTGGCGCAGGTCCGACCAGTGCAACGCCTGCCAGATGCCGAATTCCTTCTCGCGCATGGCAGTGGCCGAGGGCCTCTCGAGCGCGTGTTTGAGCAGCAGTCGGGGAAACGTGGTCTGCAAAGCTGTCTCCTGGCGGTCTTTCCGGCAATTGCCTGGCGCAGGTTGCGACCGGGCATGGCGGAACTTGTCTTGTGGCAGCAAATATAGAATCTAATTTGACGTTATCCTGTCGGTTGAACGACAATTCAAGGGTTATGCAGACTAGGGATTTCCCTCGGTTCCATGACTTGCCGCATCCCGCCAGTTCTCCCCCACTCGAATCATGTCCAATGACCTGTCGCTACACCATCGCCGGCGTGCCCCCACAGCGGCCGAGGTCGCCGCCATTCCGTGGATGGCCGTGCTCACCGACGCCCAGCGCGAACAGGTGCTGTTCGAAATCAAGGTTGGCGACGCCTCGCCCGGCGACTATGTCTGCCGCACCGGGCGTCAGGTCACCTACTGGTTCGGCGTCATCGACGGCTTGCTGAAGATGAGCAGCGACAACATCGACGGCATCAGCATGACTTTCACCGGCGTGCCGCCCGGCGGCTGGTTCGGCGAAGGTACGGCGCTCAAGCGCGAACCCTACAAATACAACATACAGGCGCTGCGCAAGAGCACCGTGGCCGGACTTCCGGTCGACACCTTCCACTGGTTGCTCGACCATTCGATCGGATTCAACCGCTTTGTCATGAACCAGATCAATGAACGTCTGGGCCAGTTCATTGCCGCTCGCGAGATCGACCGCATGAACAATCCGGACGCACGGGTCGCACGCAGCCTGGCCGCCTTGTTCAACCCGGTGCTGTACCCTGGCGTGGGCGAAGTTCTGCGCATCACGCAACAGGAACTCGCCTACCTGGTGGGCCTGTCTCGCCAGCGCGTGAACGAGGCCTTGAGTGCCCTGCAGGAGCAAGGCGTGATCCGGGTCGAATACGGCGGCCTGCGCGTGCTGAGCGCTGAAGCCCTGCGATCGCGGGTATTTCCGCGCCACGAAACACCATGAACAAACCACCTGACGAGACGACCTTCCGGCGTGCCCCGAAACCTGCCGGAACGCCTCGGCGCAACTCCTCCGCCCTACCTGGTACCGGCAGCGCCGGCACCAGCCGACTGAACAAGCGCATGGCCGAGCTGGGCATGGCTTCACGCAGGGAGGCCGACGACTGGATTGCACGCGGCTGGGTCAAGGTCAACGGCGAGGTCGCGGCCATGGGTATGCAGGTCAAACCCGACGCGCGCATCGAGATCAATAAGCAGGCCCAGGGCCAGCAAGCCAACCAGGTGACGATTCTGGTGAACAAGCCCATGGGCATCGTCAGTGGCCAGGCTGAAGACGGTCACCTGCCGGCGGTCACGCTGATCCAGCCGCAGAACCGCTGGGTCGAAGACAATGCCCGCTTCTTCTTCCACCCCAAGCAGCTGCAAAGCCTGGTGCCGGCCGGCCGGCTTGACATCGACTCGATCGGCCTGCTGGTACTTACCCAGGACGGACGGGTCGCGCGCCAGCTCATTGGCGAAGACTCGGTGATGGAAAAGGAATACCTGGTACGGGTCACCTATGGCGGTCTGCCGTCAGGAGCTTCGGGCGACGCAGAACTGGGCGAGATCCATGAGAACGACCCGGTCACCCAGAACGTGCAGGCGGTGTTCCCGACCGCGCAGCTGGCACGGCTGCGCCACGGCCTGGCGCTGGACGCCCAAGCGCTCAAGCCGGCACGTATCAGCTGGCAGAACCCGGAGCAGCTGCGCGTGGTGCTGACCGAAGGCAAGAAACGCCAGATCCGGCGCATGTGCGAGCTGGTCGGTCTCAAGGTGGTCGGCCTCAAGCGCGTACGGATCGGCAAGGTGATGCTGGGCAACCTGCCCCTGGGACAATGGCGCTACCTGGCACCGCACGAAGGGTTCTGATGGCCAAGCACATTCGCGCCTCCGACCTGCGTGCTGTCACCCGGCTGGCCACCCAGGCCACCTTGGCGAGCACGCGCATCAGCGAAGGTGTGCACCAGTCGGTATGGCGCACCATGGGTGTGCCGGGTGGCAAGCAGCCGGACCGCACGCGTGGCCTGACGGCACTGGTCTATCGCTGTGTCACCGGCATCACGCAAGCCGTTGGCGTCGGGCTGGACGCCGCGTTGACCCGGCTCGAGCCCTTGCTCGATGCAATGGACACCGCGCCGGCCGAGTCGCCGCAGCGGTTGGCGGTGCTGGCCGCACTCAATGGCGTGATGGGCGACCGCCTGCTGGCCGACGGCAATCCGCTGGTTTTACCGATGACGTTGTTTCGCGCTGATGGTCAGGCGCTGGATCCGGATGCGCCGGCGCATGGCGCTGCGAACGGCAAAGTCCTGCTGTTGGTGCACGGACTGTGCATGAACGACCGGCAGTGGCAGACCTGGCGCAAGGACGCAAACGGCGCGCTGGTGCCGGGACTGGACCACGGCCAGGCACTGGCCAGCAGCCTCGGCTACCAGCCGCTGTACTTGCGCTACAACTCAGGGCGCCACATCTCGGAAAACGGCGAGGCGCTGGCTTTATTGCTCGAAGGCCTGATCGCGGCCTGGCCGACGCCTGTCGTGGAGCTGAGCTGCGTGGGGCACAGCATGGGCGGCCTGGTGCTGCGCAGCGCCGTGTCGTCAGCCCAGCTTGCAGGCATGGCCTGGCCGTCGCGACTCAGGACGCTGGTGTTCCTCGGCACACCGCATCACGGTGCCCCGCTGGAGCGGGCCGGCCGCTGGATCGACCAGTTGCTAGGCCGCACACCCTATGCCGCGCCATTCGCCCGGCTGTCCCGGCTGCGCAGTTGCGGCATCACCGACCTGCGCCACGGCA